>Ga0307505_10001398_pt1 | contig 19662 bp, 21 predicted proteins | sample 23_S_MG_FD_202183 | JGI IMG/M metagenome (GOLD analysis project Ga0307505, IMG submission 202183) | Soil microbial communities from Populus trichocarpa stands in riparian zone in the Pacific Northwest, United States - 23_S | ecosystem: Environmental > Terrestrial > Soil > Riparian zone > Trees...
GCGGGAAATTGAGGCGGCGCTCGCGGCCGACGATCTGGAACTCGCGCAAAGCTTCGTTTCGCTCGCGGACGTGCGCGGAATTGCCCTTGATTCCGCGCTGCGCGAGCGCGTCGCGGCGGCCGGTTCGGCGGGCGAGCAAATCCGGCGCTATGCGACAAGCTTTGGCAAGGGTCTCGTGACGGGCAAAGCGGACGGGTTGGCGGGCATCGCGGGTGCGGCGACCGGAGATCTCTTTGTCTATGGCGACGTGCGCGATCTTGTGCGCGAAGGCACGCAGTGGCTGAAAGGCCAGGAAGTCGATCCGTTGATGGCGGGACTCGCGAGCGTCGGCCTCGCGGTCACGGCCGGCACTTATTTCGCAACCGGGGCCGCGGCACCCGCGCGTGCGGGCGTCACGCTGTTCAAGGCGGCGCGGCGGACGGGCAAGGTCGGCGTCAATCTCGCAGCCGACATGACACGCATCGTGCGTTCGGGACGCGGCGGACGGGCAGTGGGGGCGTTGGCCGATGTCGGGCGCATCGAAAGCAAGGCGGGTGCGCGGGCGGCGATGGAAGGCATGAGGCACGCCGACGACGTCGCGGACCTTGCGAAAGTCGGCAAGCTCGCGGAGCGAAACGGCAGCACGACGCTCGCCATCATGAAGACGCTCGGCCGAGGCGCGATCGCGATCGGCGCGGGCGCGGTCACGGGTGCGCTCTGGGTCATGGGCGCCGCCACCAACATCTTCTTCCTGGTACTGACGATCTCCACCTTGTTCGCGGTGCTGGTGCGGTGGCTTCGTTTGCCCGCATGGTTGCTCGCTTCGCTTGCCATGCGGGCGTGGCGGGCGGGCAGGCTCGCTTTCTACGGCGGACGCTACGTCACGCGGCGCATTGCGGTCACGGCCTGACCGCCCTGCGCCCGGCGTCTTGCGCGGGCTTTGTAGTCCGCTAAGACCTTCCCTATGCCAAGCTTAAAGAACGGCGACGTTGAGATCGCCTATCTCGACGAGGGCGAGGGCGAGCCGATCCTGCTCGTTCATGGCTTTGCGTCGAACAAGGAAGTGAACTGGGTCAATCCCGGCTGGGTGTCGACGCTCAAGGCCGATGGACGGCGCGTCATCGCCTTCGATCATCGCGGCCACGGGCAATCCACGAAGCCCCATGACATCGAAGCCTATGGCGTCGACAAGATGGCGCTGGACGCCGTGGCGCTGCTCGATCACCTGAAAATAGAACGCGCGGATGTGCTCGGTTATTCGATGGGCGGGCGCGTGACGGGGCAGCTCGCGAGCGCGCATGGCGACCGCGTGCGCTCGGCGGTGATCGGTGGCATCGGCATCCGGCTTTGCGAAGCCGGGTTCAACAGCGACAAGATCGCGGATGCACTGGAAGCGCCGAACGCGGACGGCATTACCGATGCGCAGGCGCTCGGCTTTCGCATGTTCGCGTTGCAGACGAAGAGCGACATGAAGGCGCTCGCCGCCTGCATGCGCAACAACAAGCGCACGATCTCGCGCGAGGCCGCGGCTTCGATCCGCGTGCCGGTGCTGGTCGCGACCGGCACCGAGGACACCATCGCCGGTTCCGGCGACGAACTCGGCGCGTTGATTCCCGGCGCGAAGGTCCTCGACATTCCCGGCCGCGATCACATGTTCGCCGTCGGCGACCGCGTCTTCAAGGAAGGCGTGCTCGCATTCCTGAAGCAAAGGCCCTGATGCTCGAACGCACGCCCAAGACAGAAACCTTCACCGGCGCGGCCGGCAACAAGCTCGCCGCCGACAGCTACGGCAACGGCAATCGCGCCGCGATCCTGTTGCATGGCGGCGGACAGACGCGCCACGCCTTCGCAGGCACGGCGCGCGCCCTCGCCAAGTCCGGCTGGACCGCCTTCACCATCGACCAGCGCGGACATGGCGATTCCGAATGGGTCGAGGGCGGGCACTACCGCGTGTTCGATTTCGCCGACGATATCGCCAAGGTCGCGGGAGAGATCGCGGAGCGTGTCGGCTCAGCCCCGGCGCTGATCGGCGCCTCGCTCGGCGGCATGGCGGGGATGATCGCGGAAGGCGAGGCGGCGAAGAAGAACCGGGTGCCGAACTTCTCGGCGCTCGTGCTCGTGGATGTCACGCCGCGCATCGATATCGACGGTGCCTCGAAAATCCGCAGCTTCATGCGCGGGCGTGCCCGCGAGGGCTTCGGCAGCATCGAGGAGGCGGCGGACGCCGTCGCCGAATATCTGCCGCATCGGCCAAGGCCGTCTTCGAACGAGGGACTGCGAAAGAATTTGCGGCTGCATCCGGACGGGCGCTGGCGCTGGCACTGGGACCCGCTGTTTTTCGACGGACCGCATCCGGTCAACGCCGACCGCGACGAGCAGGAGAGGGCGCGCATCGAGGGCGCGCGCTCGCTTCGCATCCCGGCGCTCCTGGTGCGCGGCGCGTCCTCCGAGCTGGTGAAGGAAGAGCATGTGCGCGAGTTCCTGGAGCTCGCCCCGCACGCCAAATTCGTGGACGTGGCGGGCGCGCGGCACATGGTGGCCGGTGACAAGAACGACGTGTTCTCGGCGGCGATCCTCGAATTTCTCGCTGACCTTCCGGCGATCAAAAAATAGAGTCGGTTGAATCGGTTAGGGCGGGGCGCTGGGCGTTCGATTCAACGAATGCACGCAACCATTTGAGTCCGGCATTCCGCAGCAAGAGACTGTTAATTCAACTTCCACCGCAGATTCAGGCCGCATTTGTTCGGGGTCTGTGCTGCACAAATCGCAGTTCCCCGCGTTAACCCGGAACGTGGTAGAACTCGCCCGAGAGTTCAGGGAGTAGTCCCATGGCACAACGCCAGCCGAAACTGGCGGGCGGCCTCGACACCGTCGATCCGGTGTGGGCGCGCGTCCGCGACGAAGCGGCCGAGATTGCGGCCCGCGAGCCGCCGTTGGCGAGCTTCATCTTCGCCACCGTCCTCAATCATGACACGCTCGAGCGCACGATCGCGCAACGCATCGCGGACCGGCTCGATCATCCCAATCTTCCGGGCGAACTGATCGCGCAGGCTTACGACGACCTGTTCGACGCCGAGCCCTATGTGGGTGAGGCGTTTCGCGCCGACATTGTTGCCGTCGCCGAACGCGACCCGGCGACGACGCGCTATGTCGAGCCGGTTCTTTACTACAAAGGCTTCCACGCGCTGCAGGCGCACCGCCTCGCGCATTTTCTGTGGCATCGCGGGCGCAGAGATTTTGCGCTCTATCTCCAGAGCCGCATGTCGTCGATCTTTGGCGTGGACATCAACCCGGCGACCAGAATCGGCCGCGGCGTGTTCATCGACCACGGCACCGGGGTCGTGATCGGCGCGACGGCCGTGATCGAGGACGATGTCTCGCTCCTGCAGGGCGTCACTCTCGGCGGCACCGGCAAGGAAAAGGGCGACCGCCATCCGAAAATCCGCAAGGGCGTCCTCATCGGCGCCGGGGCCAAGGTTCTCGGCAATATCGAGGTTGGCTCATGCTCGCGCGTGGCCGCAGGCTCGGTGGTGCTGAAGGCCGTTCCGCCCAATACGACGGTCGCGGGCGTGCCCGCGCGTGTCGTCGGCAAGTCCGATTGTGCCGACAGCCCGGCGCGCAGCATGGACCAGTTTTTCGAGATGCCGAGCTTTGCGGGCGAGGCGATCTGAGCCTCGCGGCGGGACGGCTTGCCGGATGACAGTTGGCGCGGGTAGGTTGCCCGCGCCTTCGCTTTTTTAGTCCGGAGAATCCCTTGGACCGCCAGGAACTCGACCGTCTGCAAGCCTATCTGCGCCGAATGCTGAACCCGGAAATCGGGCTCGCCTCACGCGCGCGCCGCGACGACATGGCGGAAATCATTCTCAACGATGAGCCGATCGGCCGCATCACGCTCGACGAGGAAGACGGTGAGAAGGCCTACAATGTCACCGTACCGATCGAGATGCCGGCTTCGCCGAATCTGAACGAAGCCGTGCGGGGCAAATTCGGTAATCCGCGGCTGCGTGTCGTACCGCGCCCGAAGAAGACGGACTCGTCGGAAATCTATCTCGACGACGAATATATCGCGGTGCTCTTCCGCGACGACGCATCCGGCCGTACCTGGACCTTCGAGATGGCCGTCCTCGACTTCGATCTCGATCCGGACGCGCAGAACTGATCCCGGCCGCTTTTCCACTTCACGAGTTTATCCATGCCGCTCTATTCGCTTGACGGCGTCAGCCCCGAATTGCCCGCGAGCGGCAAGTATTGGATCGCGCCCGACGCCTCGCTGATCGGGAAGGTGCGCATCGCCGAAGGCGTGAGCATCTGGTTCGGTGCCGTGCTGCGCGGCGACAATGAGTGGATCGAGATCGGCGAAGACTCCAACGTGCAGGACGGCTGTGTTCTGCATACCGATCCGGGTTTTCCGCTCAAGACCGGCAAGGGCTGCACGCTCGGCCATCGCGCCGTCGTTCACGGCTGCACCGTCGGCGACAACAGCCTGATCGGCATGGGCGCGGTACTCTTGAACGGCGCCAGGATCGGCAAGAACTCGATCGTCGGCGCGGGTGCGCTCGTGACCGAAGGCAAGGAGTTTTCCGACAACGCGCTGATCGTCGGCGCGCCCGCGCGCTCCATCCGCACACTCGACGAGAAAGCGGAAGGGATGCTCAGGCTCGCGGCGAAATCCTACAGCGACCGCTGGCCGCGCTATACTTCCGGGTTCAAGCGCGTCGATTGATGTCATTCCGGTCGAAATAGCGCCTCATCCTTCGAGACGGCCCGCTTGCCTCTCCTTCGAGACGCCTTCGCCGGCATACGCCGACGAAGGCTCCTCAGGATGAGGCAAGCGGGCCGTCTCGAAGGATGAGGCGCGTTGCGACAAAAAGGGTGAGGCCGGCTCCTTGGGGGGAGAGCCGGCCTCCGCAAACCCGGTCCGGGGACGGGGAGGGGTGGGGACGTGACCGAGTCTGCGATCTCGATTCCTGTTACTGCGCCGCGACGTACGGGATCGGGCGCGGGTCGCCGAGCGACACCCACACATTCGGGTCGGTCTGCGACTGACGTTTCGTGTAGCGATAGCCTGTGTTCTGCCAGGCCAGAATTTCCTCGACCTGGTTGTCGAGCACGAGCTCGCCGTGGTCGGTGCGAACGGTGAGCACGGAGTGGCCGTCGCCCTTCTTGTCGCGCACGACCGTGATGAGGAGCGCGGAGCGCGGCCAGCCGAGTTCGAGCAACATGCGTCGCTTCAGCAGCACATAGTCTTCGCAGTCACCCTCACCGGATTCCGGATAGGTCCACTTCTCGACGACGCCGTATTGCTCAAGATCCGTGACCGGCTTGATGCGCGCGTTGACGTAGCGGTTGACGCGCTCAAGCTCGCGCAGCGCGTTCGAGGTCAGCTCGACGTCGCGCGCTTCCACCGGCTGCGTGCGGCATTCCCAGGGACGGTCCTGACAGAATTGCACCCAGCCGATCGGCGGCCGCGAAACGTCACCGACTCCCACATAACGCAAAGGTTCGCGCAACTGCGCCGAAGCCGGCGTCGCGATGCAGGCTGCAACCACCGCCACGGCGGCTGCGAAGAACCATCGCTTGTTGCGATACACGGCGTCCATTTCCTCAACCCCTCCCGTTCTTGGGAAGGACTATAGGCACGGACGACTTGAGCCTCGTCTAATTCTGCCACTGAATTACTCTGTAATATTTATCTGTACTTGAATTGTATTTGTCGAAAACTTGAATCCAATTTTCCTAAAATTTGAACGATCGAGAACGCGCGGCCACGCTGCGTGAAGGCAAAGCACAAACGAAAACGCCGGCCCAAGGGCCGGCGTGCGGTTGATTGAGGATTGCCGTCAGCGCGTCAGTTGTCGCCGCCGAGATTGTGCTCGAGCGTGTCGGGGTTCTGGAGGCGCGAGAATTCGAGCGCGATGCCCGTATCGAGATGGCGGACGACGCGTGCCGGCGTGCGGCCGAGATGGACCGGCGAGCCGAGCGGCAGTTTGACTTTGGTTGCGACGGCTGCGCCCGAGAGCGAGACGTCGACGACGCGGCATTCGATGGTCGATCCGTCGGGGAGCGTGAGCGTCGTGCGCGGGTTGCGCAGTTCGAAGCGCTTGTGACGGCGATCCTCGGGCAGGCCGAGAATGTTGCGGTTCGCGAACCAGGTGAGCTGATCGGCGAGCTTGTCGCGCCGCCGCAGCGTCGCGGAAATCGTCATCGAAAACTGGTTGCCGTTGACGCGCGTGCAGCGGCCCTCAACGCGGCCGACATGGTCGATGTAGGCAACGATGTGCTCGCCGACATGGGGCGGCATCTCCGACTGCAGCAGAACGCCGCCCGGAGACATGTTGACCGTCTGACACGGATATTCCTGCCGGTCCTCGCGCATGAAGCGGCCGGTCAGAATAACCTTCACGCGCTGATGGCGGCGTCGCTCCTGAGCGAGCGGAAGCACAGCCGCTTGTCTTGAATCAGCCATTTCGACCAGCCGGTTTTCGCGCCTTCCCGGCGGGACAATAGCGGGTGCGGAGTTAACGGCCCGTAACGCCTATTTAACGGTAGAATAGGAGCGCTTTCAGGCGCGTCCACCGGGGACGAGGCGCAGCCGGCCGAGCGCCGTGCGGGGCACGGAAGGGACGGGCGTGGCCGCGGCGGACTGGCTTTCGCCGGTCAGATGGCGGACGGAGACGAGCCGCAGGCGCGGCAGCGGCACTTGCCCGGCCCAATAGGGCCAGTTCTCACAGGACAGCGATCCGAGCAGGCGGGCGTGCGTCCGGCCGCGGTGGCGCAGGGGAAGGATCAGCATTTCAAGGTCGAGCTGCCGGCCGTCGGGGGTCTCGCCGACAACGCCGGCAACGACGGGCGCGGCCGCGGCGCAGACGCCATCGAGCAGGTTATGGATTTCCCGGCGGTCGCCGTCGGGGAACGGCCCGTCGAAGGCGCGGCCTTTCCATTCCTGTCCCAAAAGGGTGCAAATTCGCGTTCCGGCGAGCCGGACGCTATGGCGGGCCTGCCCGTCCATTTCGAGCAGAAATACGTCGCCCAGGAGCGTGCGGATCGCGCCCGGATCGAGATCGCCGCGCTCCGGCGCCGCACGGCCTGCGCGCAGGCGGTCCCAGTAGGCGTAAAGGGCGCGCGTGGTGGCGTTCTTCATGGCATCGCTCCTGCGGACCGGCCCGTCTTGGGACGGAGCCGTCCTGCGTGCCGAATGAGGTGCAGAAGCCGTGCCTCGCGCGGCGCGAACGGCCCTTACGCGCGCGCGTCGTGGATTAGGGTTAAAGGGCGCTTTCAAACCTCGACCGGTTTCGAGTTGCTAGCGTCGGGTTGGATGCGCTGGCGATCTTCTCTTCGGCTCAACGACAGTTCGACCTCCTGACGGGGAGGCGGGGCGTGACAGGCCCGCGGAAACGAAACTTTCCGCGGGCCGCGCTTTCTTCGAGCTCCTGCGGCTCCGGCCGTGCCCTTGCCCGCGCCACAGTCGCCCTCTAAGCATCGGCGTCATCTTCGGGCCCGCAATTTGTCCTCGTCCTCTCCCGCTTCGCCGCCGATCTTCAACCTGCCGCCGGTCATCACCGTGCTCGGGGGCGTGCTCGTGCTGCTGCACGTCGTGCGCTGGTTCGTCAGCGAGGAGACGGAGCTGCAGATCCTGCTGTGGCTCGCCTTCATTCCGGCGCGCTACGACTCGACGCTCGTGCGGCTGCCGCTGCCGGGCGGCGAGGCGGCCGATGCCTGGACATTCGTCACCTACGCATTCCTGCATGGCGACGCCATGCATCTCATCGTCAACCTCGTCTGGTTTCTGGCCTTCGGAAGCGCGGTTGCCTGGCGCTTTGGCGCGCTGCGCTTCGCGGTCTTCTTCGCGGTCACGGCGGCCGCGGGTGCTGCCGCGCATCTCGTCACGCATTTCGGCGAGTTCGTGCCACTCGTCGGCGCATCGGCCGCGATCTCCGGCGCGATGGCGGCGGCGTTGCGCTTCGCGTTCGAAGCGGGCGGCCCGCTCGGCTATTTCCGCGATGGCGGACGCGGCGCGTTCTTCGTGCCCGCCGCGCCGCTCATGCAGGCGCTGCGCAATCCGCAAGTGCTGGTGTTTCTCGGTATCTGGTTCTTTCTGAATTTGGGTTTCGGTCTCGGCAGCGTTGCGGGCGATCTCGGCGGCAGCGGAACCATCGCGTGGCAAGCGCATATCGGCGGTTTCCTCGCCGGGTTGTTACTGTTTCCGCTGTTCGATCCTGTGCCCGCGCGGCAATAATCGCTTGCGGCGGCGGCCGAACGGATTCAAACTTGTCGTGGGGGTGGGGCGCATGGAGGTGAACCATGACTGTCCGCGCCATTTTGACGTTCAAGGGCCGCGACTGCGTCACGATCGCGCCTGATGCCACGCTGGCCGAAGCGGCCAACCTCCTGTTTCTGCACCGCATCGGCGCGCTGGTCATCACGGGGCCGGAGCGGCGCGTGGTCGGCATTCTCTCCGAGCGCGACATCGTCCATCAGGTTTCGACGCTTGGCGGAAAGGCACTATCGCAGGCGGTCGCAAGCGCCATGACGCGCGAAGTCGTGACCTGCACGGAAGACGAGACGATCCCCGACCTTATGCAGCGCATGACGGAGCATCGCTTCCGGCATGTGCCGGTGGTCGATCGAGGACGGCTCGCGGGCATCATTTCGATTGGCGACGTGGTGAAGCACCGGGTCGCGGAGCTTGAGCGCGAACACGATGCGCTCAAGGAATATATCGCGACGGCGTGAAGCATCCTCATGGTTCGAGACGCGCCGCTTCGCGGCGCTCCTCACCATGAGGCCGTTTTCCTGATCAACTCAGCGCCGCGACGGTTTCCTTGATGTCGGCCAAGGCACGTTCGGCCGCTTCGGCGCCGAGCCGGATCGCTTCGTCGGCGCGGTGGAATTCGAACAGGCCGAGCGCCCCGAGCCGCGGCGAAATCAGCACGTCAGGCGGGTCGCCGGCGAGGCGCGAGCGGGCGATCCGATCCTGCGTGATGTTGAAGGCGTCGACCATCACCGACGTGATGCCGGGGCCGCGCACGGCGCCCAGCACGTCATGACGGATATTGTGCTGCATACGAAATAGCCGGCCGATACGGCCTGGCTCCGGCGCGAGTGGTGGAATCTCGGCTTCGGCCTCCTGCGCGGCTTCGGCGGCATGTGCCTGAATGACGGTGCCACGGCCGAACATGTCGGCGTTGAGGTTGACCGCGATCACCACGCGCGCGCCGAGCGCGCGGGCGGCCGACACCGGGATCGGATTGACGAGCGCGCCGTCCACCAGCCAGCGGCCGCCGATCTGCACGGGACCGAAGATGCCGGGGAGGGCGTAGCTTGCGCGGATTGCAGCCGTCAGACTGCCTTGCGTGAGCCATATCTCATGGCCGGTGCCGAGTTCGGTGGCGATCGCGGCAAAGCGCGTGTCGAGTTCTTCAATGGTGAGGTCGCCGAAATTTTCCTGCATGAGCGCGTGAAGCCGCGCGCCGCCGATCAGACCGCTGCCGCGGATCGTGACGTCGAGCAGGCCGAGCATGCGGCGCTTCGTGATTCCGCGCGCCCAATCCTCCAGCACGTCGAGGCGTCCGGCGGACCAGGCGCCGCCGACGAGCGCGCCGATGGAGGTGCCCGCGATGACGTCGGGCACGATGTCGGCCGCGAGCAGCGTGCGCAGGATTCCGATATGCGCCCAGCCGCGCGCAACGCCGCCGCCAAGGGCCAAGCCAATGCGCGGTTTGCTGACCGGAGCTTCCTGCCGATCAACCGGCATTCCGTCCTCCGGGATTTGCTCGCGCCGATTCCACAGGCTGAACAACATGACGAGACTTCCGGGGCGCCGGCTATTCAACCACGTCGCGCGGCCGTCGCCGAGCCCATATCTAAACTCGGCAAATGGAACAAAGTTCGGCGGTTCTGGTCAGCTTTTGGTCAGGAATACCAGCTCTGCGCTGCGCCGGCCGAGCGGATGGCTCCGGTAGAAGCAGGAGCGGCGGCCGGTGTGGCAGGCGACGCCGTCGCCGCCGACTCGGACCTTGAGCAACAGCGCGTCCTGGTCGCAATCGACCAGCAGCTCTTCCACGCGCAGCGTGTTGCCGCTGGTCTCGCCCTTGCGCCATAGCGCCTTGCGCGAGCGCGACCAGAACCAGGCTTCGCCGGACTCGATGGTGCGGTCGAGCGCATCCGCGTTCATGTGCGCGACCATGAGCACCGTGCCGTCGCGGCTGTCGGTCACGACGCAGGTGACGAGGCCGTACTCGTCGAAGCGCGGCGTGAAGCGTGTGCCAGTCTCGATTTCCTTGCTCGCAGTCATGACAGTTCTCTCGCAGGGGTCCGCATCGCGGCGCGTCGTGTTGATAGCATATTTGCCGTTTCGGCCCGCTAAACGAAAACGGCCCCGGCATTGCCGGGGCCGTTCATCTCGAAAGAGGGCAGAGCGGTCAGCCGTTCTTGCGAACCAGGGTGATGAAGCGGACCTGCTCGGACGGGTCGTCGCGGAAGACGCCCGTGAATTGTGTCGTGACCGTCGAGGTGCCGGCCTTCTGCACGCCGCGCATGGCCATGCACATATGCTCGGCCTCGATCATCAGCGCGATGCCGCGCGGCTTCAGGTTCTCGTCGATCGACGTGATGACCTGAGAGGTGAGGTGCTCCTGCGTCTGCAGACGGCGGGCGTACATGTCGAGCACGCGCGCGATCTTCGACAGGCCGACGACACGCTCATTGGGGAAGTACGCGAGGTGCGCCTTGCCCATGATCGGAAACATGTGATGCTCGCAGTACGAGAAGAAGGGAATATCCCGCACCAACACCATGTCGTCGAACGTGCCGATCTCACCGAAGGTGCGGTTGAGCACGTCTTCCGGCTTCTGGCGGTAGCCGATAAAAAAGTCCTCGAAGGCGCGTACGAGGCGCTCGGGCGTCTCGATCAGTCCTTCACGGTTCGGATTGTCCCCGATCCACTCGATCAGCACGCGTGCGGCGGCTTCCGCCTGCTCGCGCGACGGACGATCCGCACGGTCGGTCTTGGTGACATCCGTGCGCGGTTGAAACGACTTTACGACAGCGTCCATGTTTCCTTCTTTCCCCGTTTTCGACCGTAGATAACGGCCGAATGCCGTCTGCGTTCCAAGGTCTGCGCGGTTATTGTCCGGGACTGACAACGAGCCGCAGTTATCCCCCGACGGTGAAAACCCCGGCCGATGCCGTTGTCTTCCGCCATCCCTAAACGACCAAGATTGTGTCTTGGATCACACCCTCTTACGCCCCACGGGCCAGCACCCGCGCCGCTTACATATCTAGGAACCGATCAAGGCAAAATTCAAGCAGAGGGAATATCGGTAATCGTAGTAAATTCCTAACACCCACCCTATGTATCGGACGCCTTCGGTTTGAGGCGAAAGGGTGGCAGGAGGCCGTTGCCGGGTAGCTATGCTGGACGACGTCTATAACAAGCGCATTCTGGAGCTGGCTGCCGATATTCCTAGGCTCGGCCGGCTGGAGCGGCCGGATGCCTCGGCTACCGCCCATTCAAAGCTGTGCGGTTCTACCGTCACGGTCGACCTGACCATGCAGGGGGACCGCGTTACGGATTTCGCCCATGACGTAAAAGCCTGTGCTTTAGGCCAGGCTTCTTCGTCGATCATGGCGCGTCACGTCGTCGGATCGAACGCCGGCGAACTGCGCGACATCCGCACGCAGATGCAAAAGATGCTCAAGGAAGACGGCGCGCCGCCACAGGGAAAATGGGCGGACCTCGCCGTCCTCGAACCCGTGCGCGACTATCGGGCGCGGCACGCTTCGACCATGCTGACCTTCGACGCGGTGGTGAAAGCGATCGACGAGATCGAAGCGCGGCACAAAGGTGAAGCCGCGGAGTGAAGTCATGGACCGGCTGCAAGCGCTTTTGGCCGCTGCGGCAAAAGGCCCGAGTTTGGCGGGCAGAGGGCTGATCCAAGCCTATCGCTATACGCTCTCCTCGATCATGGGGCGGACCTGTCGCCACCTGCCGACCTGCTCCGAATACGGCGACGAAGCGCTGGCGCGCCACGGACTTTGGGCCGGCGGCTGGATGACGCTCGCGCGTGTGCTGCGCTGCCATCCGTGGGGGACGTCCGGACTCGACTTCGTGCCGGAGAGATTGCCCGCGCGTTCGCGCTGGTACCTGCCGTGGCGCTATGCGCGCTGGCGGGGCGTGAACGACAAGCGATGAGCGCGCGAACTTCGTACGCGAAAGAAGAACACGCCGGCGGCGCGAGGCGGGGCCGCCGGCGTGTCCAGGCGCCTTAGCGGAACTGACTCGCCAACAACTCGAGCCGCCTCGGCGCTTCCCTTGAACCGTATTGCTTCGCACGCTCGTACCAGTCGCGCGCTTTCGTTACGTCCGGCGTGGCGCCATAGACACCAAGCCGTTTCAGTTCGATCGGATCGAAGCTCGCCGCGAGCGCGAAAGCCGCGCGCGCGTCCTGCGCATCCGCCGCGCGCTGCAAGAGCAGACGCGCACTCGCGATGTCGCCCTGCATCAGCAGCTCCTCGCCGCGCTTCAGCATGGAGCCGACTTCTTCGGCCGACATCTGCCGCGATTCGGATTGCTGTTGCGGGGCGGGTTGCTGCGCGGTCGGCGACGTCCACTCCAGACGCATCGTCTGACGATCGATTACGCTGTTGTCCGGCCGTTGCAGCGACACGGAATATTCCATGACGCCGTTGAAGCTGGACGGCGGGCGCAGGTAGGTCGTCGCGAGCTCGGCTGCCGGCAGGATCCAGCCAGTCGATCCCCAGGCCTTGCCGGTCGAGAGCGTCGTGCCCGGCACGAGTCCGCTGACGACAGCGTTCATGTCGGTCGTGCTGCCCTCGGCGGAAACGCCGAGCAGGATCTGATCGGGACTGTCGGCGCTCGCGCCGGTGACGACGAGCAGCGCTTTCGCGGGTGCGGTCGGCGGTGGAGCAACCGGCGTGCGGGAGGCGGCGGGTGCCGCGACGGTGGGCGCCTGCTTTTCCTGCACGTTGCCCTGTTGCGTGCTGCCGAAGAGCGAGGCGACACGCGCGACGGCGCTGTCGGGTTCGGACGTGCTGCCAAGCATCGGCACGCGCTCCGTCGTCTGATAGGCGACGAAAGCGGATGCCGTGACCAGGAGCGCGAAGGTGCCGGCGGCCCAGCCGAGTGCATTGCCTTTCTTCGCAGCCTTCACAGGCGGCGGAGGAGGCGGAACGAAGTCGGCCTTACGCTTGCGTTGCATACGGAAGTGCTCGGACGAAAGAATCTCTTCGATGCGGTCGAGATCGGCTTGCGTCACTGCACTGCTGTGGCCTTCGACTTCGCCCTGTCCGGTCCAGACCGGATCGTAGACGTCGGCCGGTCCGTACTCTTCGGTGCGGCTCTGGTCGTAGAGCGGCGGAGCGTCGGGCGCGAATTGCGCCGTTTCGTTCGCCGGTTCGTAGGCGGGCTCACCGCCAAAGTGTGACGATGCCGGGTAACGCGGCGGCTCGCCGGCGGGCAGGTGGGTTTCTTCGCCTTGCAGGTTGTGGTCTTCGAACGAGTGATTGCGCGGGTTCGGAGCACTCATGGATGCCTCCATTGCCTCGTGTGGCTGGATCTAACGAAATCGGTTGGGCCGGTTTTCGCTACTGGCGCTCGCGCGCCTGCTTCCATTTGAGAAAGTCTTCGAACAGGCGCTCCCTTTCCTGCGGTGCAAAGGCCGTCGCCGCTCCCGGGCCGCGCTGGGCGGTGACGTAGGCGTCGAACTGCTGGCGCTCGTTCGATACGGCGGGCATGCGGTTCTTGGCGAGCCATTCTTCGGCCGCGTCGTGACGCTTCCAGCCGGGCACGACGGCGGCGAGGTTCGCTTCCTTCCATTTCGGATGGCGCGGCTTCTTCTGGAAGTCGGCGATGCGGGGGAAGAAGGCTTCGACGAAGCGCGAGATGCGCTGATAGCGGTCGGTGCCCTTGTCCCAGTTATACGCGATGAGCACGCAGGAGACCGCGATCGTGTCGACCGTCTCGCCCTTGGCGATCAGGTTGGGATAGTCCTCGTGGGTGAGGACGGCCGGCAGGAAATCCTCCTGCAATGCCTTCGAGTAGGTGACGGGCAGGATCTTGAAGCCGTCCGCCGTGCGCAGCGTTCGAGTCGAGCCCGTCGGCTTGCCGGCGATGAGGACGGTGGCCGCGATCTCGCCGCGCTTCATCGCCTCGAACGCGTCGGCCTGGCCCATGTTCACTTCGGTCACCTTGATCTGGAGGCGCTCGAAGATTTCCTGGGTCGAGAGCTGGGTGCCGCTGCCGATGTCGCTGAAATTGATCTTCTTGCCGGCGAGCTGCTCGATCGAGTTGATGCCGCTGTCGGAACGGACGATCAGGTGCATCTCTTCGTTGTTGAGCTTGGCGATATAGACGATCTTGTCGTTGATCGGTCCGATCTCGTTGGTGCGCTTGAAGCGGTTCAGCAGCACGCTCTGCGTGATGCCGAGGTCGATGCCCTTGAGGAAGCGCACGTCCTTGATGTTGCCGCCGCCGCCCGCGCCGACAATCGGCAGGACGCGGATAGTCTCGCCGTCGAGAACGGCGGACATGTCGTAGGCGAGCTGGAGATAGGTGCCGTTCGGATTGCCGGAAATGATCCCGACCGTATCCTTGTTGATCTGATAGCCGAGCGCGTTAGCCGTCTGTCCGTCGCCGCGGAAGTGCTTCTGCGGTCTGGAGTCCTGGGCTGACGCTTGGTCGCTGAGAAGGAAGGAAACGCAGAAAATCGCTACGAACGCTGAAACCTGACGCATACAGACGCCGGCCTGCCGCGGCTTGATAGCCCGGCACAGTGCCGCTCCCTGACTGGCGGCGGTCCCAATTGCCCCGAAGACCGCCGCGTCACCCCGCTTTGGCCGGCTCCGACTTCTCTCCCGCTGGTCGGTTCCGGTCTTTTTGTTTTTGTCTATCGTCTTTGTTGAAATCGAATCTTCTTAGGGAATGTGTCGCGAGTTCGTGCCGATTGTGGCGAAGAATGGGTATTGCTCGATGGGCCGCTTTCGTATTGATTGCGACCCGTTGATTCACAAAGGCTCGCGCGTGGGACGAGGCGAGTAAAAATATTTTTCGTCCTGGACACGCTTACCTGCATTCGTAGGCAGCGAGTGAGCAACAGGAGATGAAGAATGGTCGCGCTGACCTTTCCCGACGGCGCACGCCGCGATTACCCCGATAATAGTACCGGCCTTGAGATCGCGAAAAGCATTTCGCCTTCGCTGGCGAAGCGCACGGTGGCGATGGCGCTCGACGGGACGCTGGCCGATCTCGGCGATAAAATTACAAAGGATGCGAAGATCGATTTCGTGTCGCGCGAAGACCCGCGTGCGCTGGAGCTGATCCGCCACGACGCCGCGCATGTGATGGCGGAAGCCGTGCAGTCGCTCTGGCCGGGCACGCAGGTGACCATCGGCCCGGTGATCGAGAACGGCTTTTATTACGACTTCTTCCGCAACGAGCCGTTCACGCCGGAGGATTTCCCCGCCATCGAGAAAAAGATGCGCGAGATCATCGCGCGCGATGCCGCCTTCACCAAGGAAGTGTGGACGCGCGACGAGGCGAAGCGCGTCTTCAGGGACAAGGGCGAGAACTTCAAGGTCGAACTGGTGGACGCAATCCCGCCGGGCGACGACCTGAAGATTTACAGGCAAGGGGAGTGGTTCGATCTCTGCCGCGGCCCGCACATGACCTCGACCGGCAAGATCGGCAACGCCTTCAAGCTGATGAAAGTCGCGGGCGCCTATTGGCGCGGCGACGCACGCAACCCGATGCTGACGCGCATCTACGGCACCGCCTGGGCGAAACAGGACGAGCTTGACGCATACATCCATCAACTCGAGGAAGCGGAGAAGCGCGACCATCGCCGGCTCGGGCGCGAGATGGATCTGTTCCATTTCCAGGAAGAGGCGCCGGGTTCGGTGTTCTGGCACCCGAAGGGCTGGACGCTGTTCCAGACGCTCGAAAATTACATTCGCCGCCGGCAGGGCGACGCCGGCTATCAGGAAGTGAACGCGCCGCAACTCATGGACTCTTCTCTCTGGGTCACGTCGGGTCACATGGAGAAATACCGCGACATGATGTTCCTCACGGAGAAGCGTGAGGACGAGGAGCGGCAATACGTCATCAAGCCGATGAATTGTCCGGGTCATGTGCAGATCTTCAAGCACGGGCTGAAATCCTATCGTGACCTGCCGCTCAGGCTCGCGGAACTCGGCAAGGTGCATCGCTTCGAGCCGTCAGGCGCGCTGCACGGGCTCATGCGCGTGCGTGCGTTCACGCAGGACGACGCGCATGTGTTCGTGGCCGAAGAGCAGATCGCGGAGGAGGTGCTCGCCATGCACCGGCTCATCCTGTCGATCTACAAGGATTTCGGCTTCGAGAACGTGACGGTGAAATTCGCCGACCGGCCCGAGCAGCGCATCGGCGAGGACGCGGTGTGGGAGCGGGCGGAAGCCGCGCTCCTGCGCGCACTCGAGATCGCGGAATATCCCTACACCTGGAACAAGGGCGAGGGCGCGTTCTACGGGCCGAAGCTCGAATATGTCCTGCGCGACGCCATCGGCCGCGACTGGCAATGCGGCACCGTGCAGGTGGACCTGAACCTGCCGGGGCGGCTCGGTGCGTTCTATATCGCGCCGTCGGGCGAGAAGATCGTGCCGGTAATGCTGCATCGCGCACTCTTCGGTTCGCTCGAACGCTTCACGGGCATTCTCATCGAGCATCACGCGGGTCATTTCCCGCTCTGGCTCGCGCCCTTGCAGGCGATGGTCTGCACCATCACGTCGGACGCGGACGGCTATGCGGCTGATGTGGTCGCTAGCGCTCGCAAGGCGGGTCTGCGCGTCGAAGCCGATATCCGGAATGAGAAAATTAATTACAAAGTGCGCGAACATTCGCTCGCGAAAATCCCGGTGTTGCTCGTGGTCGGCAAGAAGGAAGCGGCAGAACGTCTCGTCTCAATCCGCCGCATGGGGAGCGAGAAACAATCGGTCATGCCACTTGATGCCGCGCTTGCGGCGCTTGCAGCGGAGGGGACAGCGCCGGACGTTCAGCGTGCTCGTGACGAAGCTGCGTGATTGTGCAGCGCAGCCACGTAAAACTGACAAAATTCGCCCTTACAGTTCGTCCATTCGAGGCCGAACGGGTGGCGCATGAAAATCAAGGCGATTGTTCACGAAGTCGAAGAGGGCGGCTATTGGGCCGAGGTGCCGAGCATTGCCGGCTGTGCGGCGGAAGGCGCGACGGAAGAAGAAGCCGTGCGCAAGCTGCACGAGCGCATCGAACTGTGTCTGACGGTGGAACTTGTTCCGTCGGATCGCGACACGACGGAGCGCGTCGTCGAAGTTGTGCTGTGACTTAGCCGAGGGGCTGAATTTTTCGCCCGTTCCTCCTATATGCCGCGCAGCGGGACGAGGAGGAACTCTGAATGCCGAAATCAATCTTTGTCGCAGGCGCGGGCGGGGTCATCGGGCGGCGCCTTGTGCCGCTTCTCGTGAAGGCCGGTCACCGCGTTACCGGCACCACGCGCAGCAAGAACAAGGCCGACGATATCCTGGCGCTCGGCGCAGCGCCCGCGGTGGTCGATGTGTTCGATCTCGCGGCGCTGAAGGACGCGATGCAGACGGCCGCGCCCGACGTCGTCATCCACCAGCTCACCGATCTCTCGCTTTTCGGTGACAGCGCGCGGCGCGCCGAGGCGCTCGAGCGCAACGCGAAGCTGCGCATTGAAGGCACGGCCAATCTCGTCGCCGCGGCGCTGCTCGCGGGTGCAACGCGAATGATTGCGCAGAGCATATCGTTCGTCTATGCGCCCGGCAAACAGCCTTACCCGGAAAATGCGCCGCTCAATCTTTCCGCTGAACCCGGCCTCTTACCCACGGTGGAAGCGGTGGCCGCGCTTGAGCGTGAGGTGACGCAGACGCCGGGGATCGACGGCATCGTATTGCGCTATGGCTGGTTCTACGGACCGGGTACCGGCGCGGACAAGCCGCGTATGCCCGGCTCGGTGCATGTCGATGCCGCCGCGAAAGCGACGCTCACCGCCGTCGAGCGCGGCCGACCGGGCATTTACAATGTCGCGGAAGACGACGGCGACGTGCTGATCGACAAGGCAAGGGAGGAGTTCGGCTTCGACCCGAATTTCCGGATCGGCTGATTCAAGTCAGCGCGCGAGCACTTCGATCTCGCGGTCGCGGCCGGAGTCGACGCGGAAATTGTTCTGATAGGTGCGCCCGTCGTGGCGTGCGACGGCGACATACTCGCCCTCGGCCAGCACCACGCTCGGGAACGCGCCGATCGACTCCTTGATGGAGTCGCCGCCCGGCGTCAGCACGGACCATTGCGTGTTGGCGATCGCTTCGCCGCCCGTTGCGCTCACGAGTTTGAGCGTGATCTGCGCCGCGCGGTGGTTGACGGTGGCGTCCGTGAGACGGCCGGGCTCGATGCGAACGTCGGCCTGGATCACCGAATTGCCTTCGCCGTAGGTCGATTGGATGTAATAGACGCCGGCGGGCAGCAGCACGATGTCGCCGGGAATGGCGCTGCGCACCACGGCGGGGCGTTCGGCGCGGCCGCCGGTCGGTGCGCTGGCGCCGCCGCGTTGCAGGAAACTTCCTTCGTACACATCAAAGCGCTGGCGCTGCGAGGCGATGGCGAATTCACCGACGCGCCCCTGCACGCGCAGGCCGCCGCCGGGCACGACCAGCGTCTCGCGCTTGCCTTCAGTGCCAAGCTGGACGCGGCGCGTGGTGGAGGCGAGGCCGTAACTCGCGTGAACGACATACTCCCCCGGCGTGAGCGCGAACACGGGATAGGAGTCCTTTGCCTCGGCGGCGAGTGACGGTGCGCCTGACGCATCGGGCTTGGCGAAGAACACGCGCCAGTGCAGCCCGCGCGGAATGAAAGGCCCGTCGTCGGCGAAGCGGGCGGCGAGCGCCAGCGGAATCTTGCCGGGTGCGACTTGCGGGATCGTCTGGTGCGGATCGCGCGTGCTGCCGAGCGCGGGACGCGGCGGAGCGGCTTGCGGCGGCGGAGGAGGTGGCGAGAAGACGGTGCCGGGCTGGCCCGAGAACGGCGCGACCTGCGCGGGCGCGGCGGTTGGCAGCACGGCGAGCATCAACGACGCACCCGCCAAAACGGCGAGGCGGCGAAACGAAACGGTCGCGCGCGGACCCGGAATGCAATGCATGGACGGTCTTTTTCGCCTCTGGCGGCGGCGAAAGCAAGACCGCATGAAAGGCCGTAGTTGCAAGCAATTCCAATCGGTTCGCACGAATGGAGGATGCCCGCGCGGCGTGCTAGGTGCGTGCGAACACGCTTGGACGACTCGCATGACCGACGCGCTCGAACTGCTCAAGACCCGCCGCTCGCCGAACATTCCCGAATTCGTGGAGCCCGGGCCGAACGAAGCCGAATTGCAAACGCTGCTGACGGTCGCCGCGCGGGTGCCCGACCATGGCAAACTCGTGCCGTGGCGCATGATCGTACTGCCGAAGGTGCGGCGCGCGGCGATGGAGCAGGCGGTCGTGGACTGTTTCCGCAAGGAGCATCCGCAGGCGACGCCGGACCAGATCGAGAAGGAGCTTTCGCGCTTCGTGAACACGCCGTTGATCGTCGCGGTCGTTTCGCGTGCCGGCGAGCATGTGAAGATTCCGGAGTGGGAGCAGATTCTGTCGGCGGGTGCGGTG
>Ga0307505_10001399_pt1 | contig 19662 bp, 20 predicted proteins | sample 23_S_MG_FD_202183 | JGI IMG/M metagenome (GOLD analysis project Ga0307505, IMG submission 202183) | Soil microbial communities from Populus trichocarpa stands in riparian zone in the Pacific Northwest, United States - 23_S | ecosystem: Environmental > Terrestrial > Soil > Riparian zone > Trees...
TTGCTCCGTCACGATCTTTGAATCAATTAGAACGAGTGAGGCAAAGGCAATTCTTGACTTGCTCGATATCGACGCACCAAAGGTTCCCAATACCGAAATGCACTCAGCGTTACGCGACATCTACTCAAAGCTGCAGCCCGCGCTAACGCATGCCGCGATGGTACGCGTGCTCAAGAAATCCAGAAATCTGCTTCCGCTGTCTGATCTGGTTGGCAGTCTGCCGTCGTCGTTGCAGAGCGCAGCACTCTCAATGCCGCTGCGCCGAGCGGACCACTCGCGACTCCTGAGCGCAATGAATACGCCCCTTCGTACAGCTCTGGCCTGGAGTTGATCGGAATGTATCATCCGTACTTTAGGGGGAAACAGTATGAGCTGATTACGATCAGAGAATCTGCGCCGCTACTTCAAGCTGCCGGGTTCGTGCCGATCATCGAGCCTGTGAAGCAATCTTTGGGGGCGCTCCAGAAAACTCTCTCTGTGGTACGAGATGTGGGCGCAAAGGCGGTCGTAATTGCTAATCCATTTCACGGCGATCATTCAGCGGATGGTGAGAGCATAAGCAAGCTCCTGGCTGCGCAGTGCGCTGATTATCCGGATATCGCTGTGGGCGTGCTGCTCAAGGAAAGCACCGGCCTTGATGATATCATCGCTTGTTGCGATGCGCACGCGGGCCACAGCATTGCGCTGATACATGCGGGCTTCGCCAATGCAAAAGAATTAGCTGGAGCGTTGGGTGCCCGCTTAGCGGACATGCACCACCTTTTTTTCGACGGGATGAGCGGAAAGCTCTATCAGAAGCATTTCGCAGAAGGCACGCGCGTATTGCTGCGTGATGGTTTCCAGCGTCGCCGCAACCGTGACCATCCTGATGTAGAATTTTTCTCAGACCTTCACGCGACTTTTGCGGATGAAGGGATGGATGGTTTCGGTGACTTTCTCATTGTTGGAGATGATTATGTGGAAGGTGGCGGCCCAGCGTACGCAGTTGCAATTCATCTGACCTTCATTGACGACGAGAAAGATGATGAGATGCACATTTTTCATTTCAAATCAGATCGTCAGGACACACCCACTGACCCGGCCGGTAAATTTGCTGAAGCTTTGCAGAAGCTGATTAACCAGCTTGGAAGAGCCGACAACAAGATCAAAGAGACACAGGCCATTGCCGAGTTTCGCGAACTGCACCGTCGCGGGCATTTTCCGGGTCTTGGATACGTCAAGAAACTCTCAATGAAGCACCACATCGAGACGCTAGCGATGTACTTCGCCGAGCAGGGCTAGCGATGAAATGCTGTGCGAATTGCATCGGCGACAAAGGCCTGCGCAAGAACATCTTCCCCACGCTCGCTACTGAGACGCGTCAATGCGAGTACTGCCTTAGTGAAAATGTTCTCGTCCTAGACCCTCCGCAACTCGCGGATATCTTTGGTCCGCTGATCAATATCTATGAGGAGTCCGATGATGGAAAGCTCCTCGTTGATTTGCTCCGTGAGGATTGGGGCATGTTCGACCACCCCCGTATGGATGAACATCGCGCCAAAAATCTCTTGGCGGACATCCTGGACGACGGACAGATTGTACGGCGGACCTTCTTGCCCCTAGCGATCTATCAAACAGACACGCTTGATAAGTGGGAAAAGCTGCGTGAAGAGCTTATGTTCGGCAATCGATTTTTCCCAGCTTCGGAGATCAATCGAGACCGGCTGGTTGACCTCCTTGCCTATCTGAAGCTGGATCCGGACGAGATACCGACCCGGTGGCATCGTGCCCGCCTGCAAGGCCAGGAAGCAATTTTTCCCATCGAAAGAATGGGTGCCCCGCCCAAGCGCTTCGCATCTCATGGCCGAGCGAACCCGGCGGGTATCCCCTATCTTTATATGGCGTCGAACGAGCGAACGGCTATTTCGGAGACAAGGCCACACACCGGCGAGCTAGCCTGCGTTGCGGACTTTACGATCCCTGACGATCTCAGCATTGCCGACCTGCGCAATCCTCGCCGATCGGTCTCGCCATTTGTTATCGGCGATGAGGCGCAGATAGGCCTCATGCGTGGGGACATTGATTTTCTCGCCCGACTTGGAGAAGAGCTGACAAGGCCAGTCCTGCCGCAATCCGCTGCGATTGATTATGTCCCCAGCCAATATCTATGCGAACTGATCAAGAAGGCCGGATATGATGGCGTGATGTACCGAAGCTCCGTTGGTGATGGTATGAATCTGGCACTTTTCAATCCTGATCGAGCGAACCCCGGAACGGTGGTCCAAAGGCTTGTAACGAGCGTTCAGGTTGAAATCGGTAACGCCTAGCTCCGCTGCGAGTGGCGTTTGGTTCACGAACTTAGTCTTATGAACTGTTTTGGAACCTAATATGAACCGGCTTCGCTTAGATTAAACCTCTGGGATATAAGCGAAAAGCCCCCATAGTCGCAGAAATTGCGCCAAAACTGCTTCTAGAATATAAGACTGTCTATCGTTAAAAAATTGCAATCGATGGAGATTGCAATGAACCAAGTCCCAGAAGTTGTCAGCACGATCGGCCTCATGCCGATTGAACATGTATTGGGCTTGATCGCTCTGGCGGTGATCGGCCTTGCTGTTTTCGCCATCCACGCGATCAGTTCAATCGTCAGGAAGAAGTGAAAAAATGAAGGCTATGAAGGAATGGATTATGTTGCCGACCGGCTGGATACGGGACGGCAAACTTTCCGCCTTCCGGTGGGTGGGCGGAAAGGGCTCCGCTAATGTGGCCGCTCTAACGTCCTTGATATGCATCGCCCATGCGAGCGATGACGAAGGCAGTTCGAAGCTGACTTATGATCAGATTTGTATGGCTACTGGCTTAAGCCGCGCAAAGCTTTCAGAGGGTCTTACGGTACTCGTGGAGAACGGACTGATTGAACGCTCCCCCTCTGGCAGGAGCACATTTCGGCTTGTCGGATTCAATCCGAAAGAGGGTTGGGGTAAGCTGCCCGCTAGGCGTCTCTATAGTAAGACAGGTCAAATTGCGGCATTCGAGGACTTCAAACTTCGGCATTCGGCGGAGCTGGTCGCTCTAAAAATGTACTTACTGATTGTGGCCTTCCGGAACAATTCCACCAACCTCACCCACCTTAGCTACGACAAGTTTGAGGAACTTGCGGGGATTGAGCGTGGGCGGATCAAGAAGGCGCTCAGTCTCTTGATCAATGCTGGCCTTGTTCATGTTGAACGAATTCCAAGCACAACAAACGAACACGGGATGTCCAACGCCTACCGTCTTACGGGCATCGACCCATTCCGCCATCCTGGCACAACGGGCCGCTCGGATGAGTTTGCGGATATGATCGCTACTGCGACGCAGAGCTAAGCTCTTCACGAAAGCCATTCCTTTGTTCGATCCCGCCGGAGGCGCGTGAACATTCCTTCGCCCCGAACAGCAATCCAGCCATCGATCAAAGACAATCTTCGTCAACCCCAGAAGCCCGGAGGGGCGCGATAGCGCGGGATTGACGAAATTGCCGGATCGATAAAATAGCTACAAACGTAACGGAGGTTCTCTAATCCGCTCAGATACGACGCCTCCGTAGACGTCAGGTGCGGCGAATAAGTGCAGCCGTTTTCGGATCGTAGATGTAATTTGTAATCGTTCCGTCTTTGATTCGCTCGACAGCCTCATCGATTACGAACAGCGGCACGAGGAACCATTCACGAGGGATCACAGGATTGCCGAAGCGATCCTTGATCTGAATATCTAACCGCGCCGGATCAAAGATGCGGTGGATCAGGTTTTCGAGTTTCGTGCGATTGACGTTGGACAGCTTGTAGGTGGCGACAATCTCCACATCTGCCAGCAAGAAGGTCGGATCGAGCTTTGCGTTGACGACGCGGGTTTCGACCTTGCTGCCGGTCACGCCAATCTTATGTAAAACGTCGCGGCTCGCGGCGATTTGAGGATTATCGGACTTGCTCCGCAGCACATAGATCGTACCGCTCGGTAGGTCGTCGGGTTCGACCTCTCCGGCGAACAGCGGCCCAGCGACGGGATCGGTTATGCGCCGTCCGGCATCATCCTTGTGAAGCGCGCGCTGCAATGAGCGCATGAGCAAGTTGCTTTCCGTGCCATTGTCGAAAATAACACGTAGGCGAGCATCGGTGCGGCTTTGGGCATTGGTGAAAATCTCGCCCATATCGGCGACGTAGGCCTTCTGGCCTCCGACAATGAACCAGGTCCCCGGCCTGATCTCCGCCTTCAATTCAAAGGGGCGCGAATGGCGGATACCAGAATCAAGCTCCTGCTGCACCTTCTCGAACAACGGCTTGAATTTTTCGAAGTCCTCAGCGGGAGAGCGGTTGGCGATTTCTTCCGCCGCCCGTTTATCTGCCGCGGATCGGACATGCTTAAGGTCGGCAATGCCATCCTTCGGGGCGTCTACACCGAGTTCCGCGAGGAGCGCGTCGTCGTCAAGATCATCAACACCAATATCGGCCACCTTCGCGTGGGACGCGCCCGTCAATAAGCCTTGCCTGTCTATGGGTTCGACGACGGCGCGGCAATCGGGCAAGTCCCGAAGACGGCCAAGCCGGACGGCGTAAAGCCGCTCGAAAATATCGCGGTCTTCCCCATGCTGCGGGGCGCGGCCATGCTGATCGACGAAGCGTTGAATTTCCTCGAAGCCCGCGATAACGCGCTCATCGCGCGCGCTACGGCCTGCTTCTTTTTTTGCCTCGACCTCAATGCCAAGCTCTTCAAGAAGAGCGTCGTCTTCGATTGTGAAGCCTTTAGCCACGGGCGGCCTCCGCCTTCATGCGTGCAAGAAAGGCTACGCCTTCGGCCATGCGCTTTTCCCAAGCGTCGGACGATGTAACCAAGGGAAGTCGCCCGCGCTCCTGCTTAAATTTCAGGGCGCGCTTTGCCAACTCACGGGCTTCCTCCATAGTCAGGGAAACGCGCTTCGCAGAAATCGCCGCCGCAACCTCTTTCAGGCTTTCCTCGCTCATAGTCTTGGCAAGGATGGCATAGGCTTCCCCGAACGGGTTGATGCGGTCGATCAGATCGATGTCGAGTTCACGCACGTCCATCGCAAATTTCCGAACCCCGTCAATGAGCGCGGTGTTGGCGCTGGGCTGATCGTCATTACCGCCAAGCGCGATCTCTTTGGCCTTCTGCGTAATGTTGAGCGCAGCGACGGCATGTTGGCGCACAGTTTCCTGATCTTCGTCGTCCAGTTCAGGGTATTTATCCTTGATGATCTTACCCATACGGGCAACAGTCAGCTCTTCGGGGATCAAATCCGCATCAAACAGGCCGCGTTCAATGGTTTGTTTGTCCTGCACAAAGGCGGCAATTACCTCGTTCAAATCTTCGCGTACGATGCGGCCCGCCTCGGCACTCTTTGGTTCGGTAAGGCCCTTGATCTCAATGTGGAATTGTCCGCTCTGCTCGTTGAATCCCACGTTTGGTTTGCTCGGATCGTACCCGCCTTCGCCATAATCGAAGCCTTCGACTGGTCCGCTCTGCGGGTTCTTGGGTGTGAAGTTGAAACGCGGCGCTAGCACCTGTTCCATGAGCAAGCTGGCCGCGATGGCCTTGAGGGTATCGTTGACGGCTTCCGTCACGGCCTCGCTGGACGCATCCGGCTCTGCGATCAAGTTTGTGAAGCGGGCGCGCGTTTTGCCTGGCGCGTCGCGGGTCGCGCGCCCGATGATCTGCACGATTTCCGTAAGGCTCGACCGATAGCCTACCGTTAGCGCGTGTTCGCACCAGATCCAGTCGAAGCCTTCCTTGGCCATACCTAGCGCGATGATGATGTCCACATGGTCGCGGTTATTCTTTTGGCGTGCGTCTTTGAGGGCAGCGGAAACCTTGTCCCGCTTGCTTGAATCGTCATCAACAAGATCGGCGATGCGTAGCACTTTCCCATCAGGCCGCTTCACAAGCTGGAATCCCGTGGCGGGATCGATCCCCTGCCACTCACCCAGGGCCTCGATGATGTGCTCTACCTCCCTGATCTTGTCCTTCGTGCTTTCTCGCGAATTGACACTCGGGATGTGGAGGATGGTTTTCTCGTCCGGGTCCAGGACGTTGAGGATGTCGTCGGCGTAAGACCCCGAATAGAAGAAATAGCCGATGTCGAGCTGCTTGAGGTATTCGTACCCGTTGAGCTGTTCGTAATAGGTGTATGTAACGGTATCGAACTTTGCTTCATCCTCCGGGGCCAGCACCGGCATGGCGTCGCCACGGAAGTACGATCCCGTCATCGCGACCATATGCACCTTGTCCCGTGCGATGAACGCGCCGAGGTGCCGACCAAGCTTGTTATCCTCGTCCGCCGAAACGTGGTGAAATTCGTCAACCGCGATCAGTCGATCGTCGAACTTCTCCACGCCGAATTTTTCAACCGCGAATCGGAACGTGGCGTGGGTGCAGACCAGCACCTTATCGGCGCTGTCGAGAAACACGCCGAGAGAATTGACCTTGCCCCCGTTGTCAGTGCCCGGCGCGTCGCACAAATTCCATTTCGGCTCGACATGCCAGTCTGCCCAGAAGCCAAACCTTGTCAGCGGTTCGTCATGAAAGCTCGCGCCAATGGACTTTTCTGGCACAACGATGATGGCCTGCTTCAAGCCCTGATTGGCAAGCTTATCGAGAGCGATAAACATGAGCGCACGGCTCTTGCCCGATGCTGGCGGCGACTTGATGAGAAGATACTGCTCACCGCGTCGTTCATAGGTGCGTTCCTGCATCGGCCGCATGCCTAGCGCATTAGCCTTGGTTGAAGAGCCGTTGTGGGCATAGGAGACTGAGACGGAGGGGACAGATTTAATCTTGGACTTCATTTTCTTTCCCCCGCCACGCTTGCAAGCGCCGCCTTTAATACCTGAAAACACACTTTCGCCGTATGCTCGTCCGGCGTGAAACCGGATACCATTTGCTCATACGGATGAATATAATTACGAAAATCCCGAAGCCCGTGGCTGAACTTCTTCACGTCCGGTTTCAGCAGGCCAGCCTCGCAAGCAACATCTATGAACTGCGCGAGGTTCCATTCATGAAAACGCTTCACGCTCCCGTCGGTAGCCTTCGGACTGGCCGAAGCGCGATTGAAGCGCGCTGGCTCTTTCTGTGCCGCGCCAAGAAGAACGGCTTCTAGAACGCTGCCACACAGGAGGATGGTGGAAAGATATGCACCCGCGCCCATAGCGGTCCGCGCTTCGCTTAGGCGGCTCTCGATGATCGGCACGGCCATCGCCTCAATCGGCAGCTTTTGGATGTTGGGGATTGAGAATTCGCTATGCAGAAAATCGTCAACAGTCTGGGTTGGCTTTGAAGGCGCGGGCACCCCCGAAAGCCGCGCGACGATGCCGCGCGATTTTTCCAAGATGGATGTCTCGGCGTCACGGCTATTCAAGCTGCAATCGGCCTCATAGCCGTCCAGCATCTCTCCCAGCACCTTTCCAACCAGAACATCCGGCTCCCTTTCCCAGAAACCCCGCATCTTCTTGGCTTTGGAAGTGCCGTAAGTCTGATACTTCTGGTCGTGAATGTTGATCCGGTGACGATTGAAAAACTCACCAAACGTCGCATCGGAATAGTCCAGAACGTAGCCGCTCTGCATCCCAAGCAACTTTTCAAAGTAGCGCTTTTCGATATCGGTGAGGCTGCTCATGCTGCTCCCACCTTCTTCCTCGTTACCTCCCTCGGCGACGCGGTCATTTTCGTGTAAAGATCGAATAGCTTTTCCAGCCGTTCCGTATCATTGCGGAAGCGACGGCCGATATAGATGCGCTCCAATACTTCGTCGTTGCGCTCGTGCGCCGAGCGCAGATCGGCGGGCATGTTCTCTGGGTCGTAAAGATCGGCGATGCTCGCCGGGAAATGCGCCTCCCGCGCCAACAGGATGTCCTCGGCGCAGCGGGTCAGATCGGCCCTGTTCTTCTCGGTGAGCGTGGGGACAGGAAAGGTGTTCCAGCCGAGCGTGTTGGAATAGCGGTATCGGGTTTCCAGCTTACCGCAGACGGTGGCAATCCAGACAAGGTGCAAGCGTGACGCGATGAGCGCGATGCTGAAAACGGGTGCATCGTATAGTGCATAAGCGAGATTGCTCAGAACGACGCGCTTATCAAAGAGTGTGACGGGAAGGTACTCTCGACTTTCAGAGGAGACACCTCCTACGCCAATTGTGCGAGAGCGCGATTGCCCAGCCAGATAGACGAACCTATGCGGCCGGTCCGCGAACTCCTGCGTAGAATCCAGAGGGCTTTCGGTTCGCATAATGCGGACTTTTTCAAGCCTGCTTGCAATAGAGGGAATCGCCGCGGCAACTGGCAGTTGATCATTCCCTATCCAAAGGCATAGACGTTGATTGCCTTTGACCAACTCGTCGGTCCCTACATAGGGACGGATGAAATCTGCCGCCTGCGGATGCGTACGCATGAGTTCGATCGCCTCATCGAGCGATAAGATGAGGTGTCCCCCGTCTCTCGGCATACTGCCGGTAATCATAGGGGACAGTTGCGAGAGAGGCTTGGGCGACGTATCAACAAATATGTTGGGCGTAGCAAGGAGGTAGGGACTGATATTTGGGACCGACCGGACTTGGTCACCATCAAATATGCTCCTATCGGCTCGGAACATCCCATTGGAAACGCCAACAATATTTACGGTAACACCAGCGTTGTGAGCGGCAAGATTGGCCCATTTGAATGGGCGATACGCGAAGGTGATATAAGCGCCGTCCTGAAGTATTTCTCTCCAAAGAACTGGAACTTGAAGCCCCTCACAATTTGAACTTGTACAGACGAATGCAAAAGTTGACGGTTGTTTTTTGATGTATTCTCTTCCCTTAAGGAACCAGCCAGCGACATAGTCCAAAGACTTCCACTTTGGAATCCGCTTTCCGCATAACTGCGAAAGGTCATCCTTCTGGTGCTTTGTCTGCTTTCGGCTCCCGTAGTACGGCGGATTACCGCAGATATAGGTTTCCCCTCCCTCATTCTCGAAGTCGATCTGCGCCTGATCCAGTGGAGTGTTGAAGAGGTCGTCGCCGTGCAACTTCACGTTCGTTTCCGTCGGCGGACAGATACTGAGCCAGTCGAGCCGCAAAGCATTGCCGCAGGTGATCCAGTTTTCTGCGTCGAGCGGCAGGAAGTCCTGCAACGCATCTTTCTGCCCGCGATAGAGAACGTCGCACTGAAACTCGGCGATGATGAGCGCAAGGCGCGCGACCTCGGCCGGAAAGTCGCGTAGCTCAATCCCACGAAAATTGGTGAGCGGTATATCGGTGCGTCGCTCAGCTTCATCGCGCCGTTTATTGATTTCGGCCTCGATGGCACGCATTTCCTTGTAGGCGATGACGAGGAAGTTGCCGGAGCCGCAGGCGGGATCGAACACCCTGATCTTCGCCATGCGGCTGCGCAGATTGAGCAGCTTACGCGGATTGTCGCCCGCTTCCTCAAGCTTGGAGCGCAGATCGTCGAGAAATAGCGGGTTGAGGACTTTGAGGATGTTCGGCACCGACGTGTAGTGCATGCCGAGCGCGCCCCGCTCCTCGTCCTCCGCGACGGCTTGGATCATCGACCCGAAAATATCCGGGTTGATTTTCGTCCAGTCGAGCCCGCCGATGTGCAGGAGATAAGAACGAGCGATCTTGCTGAAACGCGGGGTGTCCACGCTGCCTGAAAACAGCTCGCCGTTCACATAAGGAAAGGCATCCGCCCATCGGGGTATCCCGGCGCTCGTCCGATCCTCACGTTTTGTGTTCATGGCGCGGAACAATTCGCCGATCACCTCATGGGTGTTAGACGAGTCCCTTGCGCTCATGCGCTCGACGGTCTGCGTGAACAGGCCGACGCTGTGGAATATGTCGGTATCCTCGGCAAAGAAGCAGAAGATCAGCCGCGCCATAAAGTGGTTCATGTCGTGGCGGCGATCCGCCTTTCCCCATTCGGGGTTGTCTTTCAGAAGCTCGACATAGAGCCGGTTCATGCGGCTAGTGGCGCGGATGTCGAACGAGCTTTCGCGGAGCTGCTTGACGGTGGTGATGCCAGCAAGCGGCAGGAAAAATCCGAAATGGTCCGGGAAGTCGATATAGGCACAGGCGACGGTTTCGCCGGTATCCAAATATTCGGCCTCGAAATCCGTGCCGTCGGTGGCGAGGATGAAATGCGCCTTCGCTCTTGCGGTAGCCGGGCTGGCTTTCAGCGCGGACAGCGTCTTCGTGACCTCGCCCGGCGGACAGACGGCGATATGAATATGATTACGTTGTAGGACGCCGCCCAGATCGGAGCTGTTCGATGCTCCCGCCCGCAGCTTCCTGATCGTCGTTTCCTTGTTCCCGAACGCTTGTAGGAACGCGAACGGAAATGCGCTGCCGTCGAACGGCTGCTCCGCCAATGCCGATATGGCTTCCTCGATCTCGACGGCGTTCATCTGCCCCCCACGCCGGTTGTCAAACCGGCTGCCCTTTTTGTTGCTCCTCGACCTTGCGCTTGATCCAGTCCGCGATCTCGCGCCGCTCAAAGCGCCACGATCCGCCAACTTTGAAGCCCGGAATCTTGCCCGCCGAGGCCAGCTTGTAGGCAGTCTTCTCATTGATCTTGAGAAGCTCGGCCACCTCACGCATCGTCAGGATTTCGTCGGTCATGCACCCAGCCGCGAGTCGCGTTTAGCGAAGTATATAGAAGATCCGAGAAAATCCGAGAAGATAGTCTGTGATCCAGAGTGAGAGCATCATATTAGATTATCCGCACTTAAGGCGGATTTCCGAGGATAAGCCCAGACTGTATCCCCGGCGACGAATCCGCAAAGTCGGGTGGCACGCGGAAGCGGCTGGAAGCCTAGTGGGTTCCGGGGACAGGGAATGCCCCTAGATCGGGTCCAGCGCCGACGCGCTGGCGGCATCCAACCGGCGGACGGTTGCGTCGATGGAGGTGCAGGAGGAGAGCGAAATCCCGCTCCTGCTCGATGGGGTGTGGGGGAGAGCGAAGTCTTCCACGCTCGCCTTCAGGCGCGAGAGCCTGGTGCGAGGTCCAGGGCGGCACACGCTCGGTTGCACTCCACCGGCAACCACGGTGGTCGAAGTCCAGCAACGAAACGCTGGTCTGGGAAAGTCTCGGAAGGGGCAGGAACGCCCCTTCTGACGCGCGGATCGAAACGGCGCACGTTTCGCCGGTGCTAAGACTGGCTCGATGCCAACGAAGCACCGCCAAGCCGGGAGGGATGCAACGGGAGACGCGCAGCGGGTCTCCCTTGCCAAGATTGCGTGGTATTACCACGCACATCTTGCGTCGTGCGCTATCTCCACCCTGCCCAGAGTGCAATTTGCCATAGCCCCACGCCGATGGTTACAACCGTCGCCAACAAGCCGATGCTTTTCATAAGCCTGCTCTCAAACAGCCGATCCAAAGCCACGCCATAACCACGAGACGCGGTCTTCAGCTTTCCGCTCAATAACCTGCTGATGACGGAATGAAGGAAGCTCACTTTGCATAAGGTGGAATTATGCATTCTGATGAACTCATTGTTCCGGAATGCCTGCACTTCTTCCTCACCAGTCAGGAAATGGCGGTGGCGTCCCCCATTAAGTTCCATAAGCGATGTCATCTTTGGGTGCGCGGCATAGTCGGCGCCGTAACGATCGCCTAGCAGGTCGTTCAGGTTGAGACGCCTCTCGACCGGAATTACCGGCGCGTCATTGCCGCCGAGAACGCGATAGCGGTGCTCCAGATGCTCGAACCCATATGTGAGGTTCCGCATGTTCCAGTGAACCCAATACTTGTCCCGCCTGTCGCGCACGAAGGCGTAGAAATCCTGAAGCAGGCGACGTTCTACCTCATCGAAGCGCTCAAGAACCTGCTCGCGTGGAATGCGCAGCTCTTCAGCGATCGCGTGGGTAGAAAAACTGACGGTTTGTTCCGTCGCATAGTGCGTTATCCCGATGGAAGTGATGCGGGGGGATAGCGCCTCATTGTCGTCGTACAAGCTCTGACATGAGTAATGGATAATATATATGTTTTCTGGGTGCTTCTTAACTTCCCCAATAAAATCGTGCGCTCTATAAATGCTCACATTGCCCTCCCAGCCCGCTACAACAATTGTCTTTCAGCCCGGCCAGGTCAAGGGTTGTAAGCGCCCACTATTCGGGTGGGGTCTGGGGCTGGCGTGCGACGCACGACAGGGGCAGACGATCAGCCGGGAACGTACATCGCCGCTCCCGGCCGGATCGTAGACTTCAGTACTCGCTTGCGAGCATGATAGTCAGCACGCGCACCGTCACTTTCGGATCGGCGGGATCGTCGCTGCCATAGGTAAGCGTCGGATCGTAGCAGTCGATCTTCCAGAAGACGCGGCCAGCGCCCTCCTGCTCGAAGCTGCCAAAATCGTGCTCGCCATGCGGATCGTTGTCCGGGGTGAAGTCATCGAAGCTCCGCACACGGGCGATGATATTTTCACGCACCGGGAGCGGCAAGGCATCGACGCCGCAGGTGACCATCACGCGCCCGCCGATGAAGGTGATGCGGAAAGCGTCGTTCAGATCGCGAATGGAAAGAGGCGCGCTCATCGCGCACCTCCCTCTTCCACCGGATAGAGCGCGAAGCCCCCGGCAATGACCTGCGTGCCGCTCACGCGGACGAAGAGCGAGCCGTCGTCCTTGATCCAGGCAACGCCGATGCGCTCGAAGCTGGCGGCATCGCCCTGGCCGATCCTGATCTTCGCGACATGGGTCGGCGGATTGCCCGAAGGCGGGTTGTTCGGCGCAGGCTCGCTGCTGCGGTTTCGGTAGTTGGACATTTGATTTTCCTTTCGTTCATGGGCTGGACCATCCAGCCGATGCGCCGAAAGAGGCGGGCCGTTTAAGCCCTGCGCGTCATGGCCCACACGGGAGCGCGGTCACGCGCGAATGGAGCGGGCAGGCCATTGACGCGAGCGCCAGCGTCGGGCGCGGCCTGCCATAAAGCGCACCCTGACGGCTGGATGTCCTGAAGCTCCATGAAGAAGCCGAGGGAAATCATCCGGATAACTTCACCGCATGCTTCCGTGAGCGGCGCGGAAACGACCGTTTTTGTGGTCAAATCAAGACGTGCCGCCGCAGTTTTTCACATGCCGCCATTGCTTTGATTTTTCGCACCTTCGCGCGGCCGGACAGACCGCACGCGAAAACGGTCCTTATTGCGCGAGTCAGAGGGTCAAGCCGGAAGCGAGCACCCGATGATGATGAAGAGGATTGGCTATCTGCGCGTCTCCACCGCCGAACAGCGGCCGGACCGGCAGATCGATGGGCTGGAGCGTGTGTGCGATGAACTGCACATCGAAAGACTCTCCGCTGTGGCACCGCACCGCCCGGTCTATGAGCGCGTCATGGCGCGCCTGCACGCAGGCGACGTCTTCGTCATCTGGGACCTCGATCGCGCCTACCGCTCTGCCAAAGACGCTCTCAACGAACTCGACCGCCTGCGCGAGAGCGGCATCGACATCCATATCGCAAATTTTGGCATCGACACGCAGACGCCCTACGGCGAACTGCTGTTCACGGTCGTCAGCGGCCTCGCGCAATTCGAGCGCAGATTGCTCTCCCAGCGCACGCGCGAAGGTCTCGCGGCGGCAAGGAAGCGTGGCAAGCGCCTCGGACGCCCGCCCAAACTCAACCCCCGTCAGATCGAACGCGCGGCGCGCATTCTCAAAACCCAGCCCGAAAGACTGCACGAACTCGCAGACCATTACGGCGTGCATCCGTGGACGATCACGCGGGCGGTGAAGCGAAACACACAAGCGAAGGACAAGGAGAAGACGAATGGCGACGGCAAGGGAAATTCTCGATGAAAGGCTCGCGCGCGGCGAGATATCATCGGAAGAGCATGCGAACCTCATCGCGCAGATATCGCAGCAGAGCGCCGCGCCGAAACCCGGCCCAACGCTCGCGAGCGGCATGTCGCTGCCCAAGGCATCCGCCTTCTGGGGCTATGGCGGCATTGGCGTCGCGATCTTCGTTGTCGTCACCTTCGCCTCGGTCAGCCGTCAGGCCATCACCGATTGCGTCAGGACCGGCGCAGGAAATATCGCGTTCTGTCAGGAGAACGGGGTGAACTGGGGCTTTATTTACACCATGTATGGGGTGGCGGCGTTGTGTGCACTCTCCGGTATCTCGCACCTCGTGCGCCTGAAACGATAGCTATTCACACCCGCGCAACATCGCGCGGGTGTGTTCACCGCCCGAAACGCCGGGATGGTTCCGGCGCGGGAAACCCGAAGGAGAAAGGCAATGGCTGACAAGCCAACTTATCCAGGAATCCAACACCAGGTGCGGAATTCTCCGACACCTCCCGTTATCAGCTCATCCAATCCAGCATGGGTGAACAACGCGATTGCCAGCGCAGGCGGCAAGAAGAAGTGAAACGCTAAAACCCATGACGGCTCGCTACAATCGATCCGGCGGCAACACCGCCGGATTTTTCGTATCTGGCGGCACGCCTACTCTTCTTTGATGTAGCGGATATAAGGCGGCTTCTCGGGGTACTGATCTACGACGCGGATGTAATTCATCGCCTCGTCGCTCGCGTTTCGGGCCGATATCAGCATCTTTTCCACGCTCGACCATCGGCCTCCGGTCAGGTTGCGCTCGTGCTCACGCCGCGCTTGGCTGTGGTCGAGCTGTTTGAGAACCTCAACCGCCTCGTAGAGCTTGGCAATCGCTTCGGGGATTCGGGCCTCGTAGTCCCACAAGGGCGTGGGTGCCGGGCCGGGCCAATAATCCGGAAATCCATCATCGATCGGCATTGCCGCGCGCTCCTGTAAACATTGCGGCTCGCACGGCGTTGCCGTCCTCGCCTGTCAGCTCGAAATCATACGGCCCGGTGCCCGCAACGCGCCGCGCCGTGATCCTTTCCGAGAGAATCCAGCTCTCTGAGATCGGCCGATCATCGGGCCGGACGTACCACACGAAGCCGTCATCGGTCCCGATAGCCCGGCCTGCCCTGTATTGCCGCAGCAGCTCTGTCGTCCACCCCGACATCAGAACGGGATTCCGTCGCCTTCACTGTTTGTCTCGGTTTTCTCCCGCTCCGCGTCGAGCAAGTACGTCTCGGCGGCATCCATCAGGATATCTGCCGCCGCCGCCTGGACCGTGCAGAAGATGTTGCCCTGCTCATCCTTGCAAGCGAGCGCCAGACCTTCGAGCACACGCGGCGTGAGCCAGAGCGTCAGCGCAACGGTCCCTGGCGGTCGCCTGGTGTTCATGGGTTCATCCCTGCCAACAAGGGGGCGACAAGTTGCGCACCTGGATCGCTGATGCCTCATAGAATCATGCAGCGGCCCGCTTGTGAATCCGCCATTTGCGACGCGGGTTCACAAAAAATCACCTGAAACCCTTGAATGCCGATTTTTTGGAAGGAGTTGTACTCGTCGCTTACAACGTCATGAGGCAACTTTATGAACTTAAATCGAAGCGTTTTGCTTCCTTAGCTACCTTGAGAACCATCTGAGAAGACTCGTTTCAAAGCACTTCTCGGTTCTCAAAGAGTCCATCTGGAACACTCAAGGCTGACCTTAACCGGTCTGGTACATAGGATTATTTTCCTTGAATGTTCTACATTTGTTCTATACAATCGCGCGCTTGCCTGCGGGCAGGAAGGAGGTCGAAATGACGAAGAAGCCCGACCACGGTCTTCTGGAAATGACAGAACGAGCCGCCCCGCGGGATTGCGACGGTGCGCAGCGCCGCGAGCCGCAAGCACTCTCCACGGTCGATTTCGATCCGGCAGCGTACATGGATGACCTGAACGACTTCGATATCACCGACGACCAAAAAGCAGAGCTTCTGGGAATCCTCTGGTCGATCATGGCGTCCTTTGCCCGGCTCGGTTTCGACGTAAAAATCTGTGAGCAGATTTTCGATGCTGCTGGCATCCTTCCCTCCGCAGAATCCTTGCGTGTAGAATTCTCGGATGCAGCGAAAACAAGGAATGAAGCGAAAGGCACACGCCGGGAGGAATCCCATGATGGGAGATGATCTCCAAGCCGTCATTTATGGCCGCGTGTCGAGCATCAAGCAGACCACGGTGGGCGACGGGCTAAGGTCGCAGGAAACGCGCTGCCGCGAGTTTGCGCGCATGAAAGGCTACGAAGTCGTCGCGGTCTTTTCTGACGACGTGTCCGGGAGCCTGGTTGAGCGACCTGGGATGAAGTCGATGCTTGCCTTTCTGCGCAAGCGGCGTGCGCGCGGTACAGTCGTCATCATCGATGACATCTCGCGCCTCGCGCGCGGCCTGCAAGCGCATATCGAGCTGCGTCAGCTCATCGAGAACGCGGGCGGTCTTCTTCAATCGCCCTCCATCGAGTTCGGCGAAGACCCGGACTCCCAACTCGTCGAACACCTCATCGCCAGCGTCGCGCAGCACCAGCGCCAGAAGAATGCGGAGCAGACCAAGAACCGCATGCGCTCGCGCGTGATGAACGGCTATTGGGTATTCCAGGCTCCAGTGGGCTACCGCTACGCTGCTATCAAAGGGCGGGGCAAGTTACTCGTACGCCATGAACCGGCGGCTTCTGTCGTGCAGGAAGCCCTCGAAGGTTATGCCTCAGGGCGTTTCGAGACGCAGGCCGAATTGATGCGCTTTCTTCAGAACAATCCACTTTTCCCGAAGGATGGCACCGGCATCGTCCGGCATACACGCGTCAACCTCCTGCTTACTCAATGCGCATACGCGGGCTATGTCGAGGCCCCGAACTGGGATGTCTCGCTCCGCCCCGGCCAGCACGAGGCGCTTATCAGCTTCACAACCTTCCAGCGCATTCAGGATCGTCTGAACGGCCTGGTGCATTCGCCTCGCCAGAAGAACGTCAACGAAGATTTTCCGCTGCGCGGGTTTGTCATCTGCGCCCATTGCGGAACGCCACTGACCGCCTGCTGGTCGAAAGGCGCACATAGCCGCCACCCCTATTACCTTTGTCCAAAGCGCGGCTGCGAGAGCTATGGGAAATCGATCCGGCGTGAGCGGCTCGAAGGCGAGTTCGAGGAGCTTCTTCGCAACGCGACGCCGAGCGAGGCGCTGTTCAAGGTTGCGACAAGAATGCTACGGGAGCACTGGGATAGCCGTATTTCCAACGCGCAGGCTGAGGCGAAGGCGCTGGGCGCGCAGCTCATCAAGATTGATCGTCAGGTCTCACAGCTTCTCGAACGCATTCTCGATACGAGCGTGCCTAGTGTGATCGCGGCGTACGAAGAGCGCATCCGTAGGCACGAGGAAGAGAAGATCGTCATCAAGGAAAGAATGGCGACCAGCGCGCAGCCTGCGAGCAGCTACGAAGACACACTTAGAACTTCGCTCGCGTTCCTCGCAAACCCTTGGAATCTTTGGGCTTCCGGTCGCCTTGAAGACCGCCGGACAGTGCTTAAACTGGCCTTCGCGCGTCGTCTGGAATATGCCCGTAATGAGGGACTTAGAACTCCAGAAATGACCTTACCATTCAAGGTGTTAGGTGGTTTTTTCGGTGCTGAAAATGTGATGGCGCGCCCGAAGAGATTCGAACTCCTGACCCCCAGATTCGTAGTCTGGTGCTCTATCCAGCTGAGCTACGGGCGCGCAAAACTGCGGGAAGTGGCGCTTCCTTAATACGGCCCTGCGGGCAACGCAAGCCTTACCCCACGGGCTAGGCCTTGAGGGACAGCTTGCGCTCGCCCGTCCGCCCGGGCCTGAGCTGGGTAACTTGGTCGGGAATGGTGATGACAAAGCAGGTTCCGGCCTCGCTGGAGCTTTGCAACTGGATGTCGCCGCCGTGGGCCCGCACCAGTTCCGCCGCGATGGCCAGCCCCAGGCCCGTGCCGCCATGCCGCGCCGCGCTCTGAAAGGCCTGGAACAGCCTTTCGCGCACCTGTTCGGGAATGCCGGGGCCATTGTCGCGGACCTCGATCACCGCGACGCTGCCCTCGCGCCGGGCGTCCAGCGTGATCACCCCTTCCGGCGCATCGCCGCGCTCGGCCTGCAGGAACTCCAGGGCCTGGATCGCATTGCGCTTCAGGTTGGTCAGCACACGGATTAAATGCTCGCGGTCCGCGTCCACCACCACGCCGGGCTTCACCCGGTTGAAAATCCGGATGCGGCTCGAGGCCTTCACCACGGCTGTTTCGATGACCTCGTCGGCCAGCTCGCGCAATTCCAGTTTCTCGCGTTGCGGCGGCAATTCCTGGGCCCGGCCGAATTTCAGCGTCTGGCTGAGGAATTCAATGGCCCGGTCCAGCGAACTGATGAGTTTCGGCGCAAAGCGCTTGACCGTCGGATCCTCCACATTGGAAAGACGGTCGGAAATAAGCTGGGCCGAGGTGAGCATGTTGCGCAGGTCATGGCTCACCTTGCTCACCGCCAGGCCCAGGGCGGCGAGATGGTTCTTCTGCTGCAGCATGGTGGCAAGCTCGCTCTGCATGTCATGCAGCTCATGTTCGGCAATGCCGATTTCATCGCGCCGTGCGCCGGGTTTTATGATGCGTGAAAAATCTTCCGGATTCTGCCCGAACTCCACCATGTTGCGGGTGAGGCGCTGCATGGGTTTCACCAGCACCCAGTTCAGCGTTGCGAAAATCATGCCGGCGACCAGCAGCGAGAGGAAGATGGAAAGCAGGAGAATGTTTATGGCATAGCGGAACATGGCGTCGCGCAGGGGCTGTTCGCGCAGCGCGATTTCAATCAGGTCGCCGGACATGTTGGGCGGCACGTCCGTGACGCTGATTACCCGGCCATCGCCCGCCCACATGGCGCCAAAGGCATCGGTGATGGCCCCGTACCACATGGTGCTGCGCAGGTCGAAGCTGGCATCGATCATGAAGTCGCTGTCGCTGCGCAGCGCCAGCTTGCGGCTTTCGCCTTTTTGCAGTGAAACCACCAGCACGCCGGCCCCCATCAGGATTTCGCTGCGCAGGTCGCTGGAGAGAATCTGGTCGGGGGCGGCTTCCGCGGCAAGTGCGGCGATCTCGGCCTGGGCGATGCGCCCCTTCAGCCACTGGATGCGGAAGTTGGCAATGGAGGGCAGGAAGATCAGAACCTCGCCCAGCATCACGAAGATGATGGTTAACAGCAGGACCTTGCCGGAAAGGCCGCGCATGGCCCCAGGCTGTTTTGATCGATTTGGCGCTTGCTCCTGCATTCAGCCTCTAGCTTAATAGCCTTATTACGCGCCGCAGCCACGGATTGGATGCAAGCCCTGAGAAATAATTTACCGCCACTTGGCGGTTGATTTCGCCAAGAGTTGGATAGGGCGCAACCATACCGGCAATTGCGCGGATTTTGAGGCCGGAGGTCTTGGCCAGAACCCACGGCTGGATGACTTCGCCGGCGTTTGCACCAACGATGCCGACCCCCAGAATCCGCCCTCTTTTGCCGATAACGGCCTTGATCAGGCCGGCGGTCTTGCCTTCCGCCTGGGCCCGGTCATTGTCATGAAACGGCCAGCGGACGACTTTGATGGACGCGCCGAATTCCCGCACGGCCTCCGCTTCCGTGAGGCCGACTTGAGCCAGTTCAGGATCGGTGAAGGTCACATGCGGAATGATGTCGCTGCGGTTGGTGACCGGCAGCCGGAACAAGGCGTTCCGGATGACGAGCCCCGCATGATAATTCGCCACATGGGTGAACTGCAAACCGCCCGCCACATCGCCCATCGCATAGATGTGCTTTTGCGACGTGCGCAGGCCCTTGT
>Ga0307505_10001400_pt1 | contig 19661 bp, 20 predicted proteins | sample 23_S_MG_FD_202183 | JGI IMG/M metagenome (GOLD analysis project Ga0307505, IMG submission 202183) | Soil microbial communities from Populus trichocarpa stands in riparian zone in the Pacific Northwest, United States - 23_S | ecosystem: Environmental > Terrestrial > Soil > Riparian zone > Trees...
TGCCTGACTGGCGGAAGAGCTGGTCGACGAGCGTGGTCTTGCCATGGTCGACGTGGGCGATGATCGCCACGTTGCGAAGGGTCATTTGCGATGTCCGATTAGAGTTGGCGCGCCACTAGCCGAAAGCGTTCGCCGCGGCAACCACGTCTCCTTGGCGCATCGCATTGCCCGCTCGCGCGTTTGCGCCTGCGGAAAGGAGAACCACCATGCCCAAGGGCGCGTACACGGCCAAGCAGGAACGCAAGGCCGAGCATATCGAGGAAGGCTATCGCAAGCGCGGCGTCGGCAAGAACGAAGCCGAGGAGCGCGCCTGGCGAACGGTCAACGCCCAGGACAAGGGCGGCAAGAACGACGGCTCCGGCCGCAGCCGCAGTCGTTCCGAAGCAGCCAAGAAGGGCTGGGAAACCCGCCGCCGCAGGGGCAACGGTTAAGTACGCATTTACTGATGCGCGTTAGTCGGCTAGATTGCCTCCACACACCAATGGGGGCAATCAATGCGACATCTGACAGTTTTCGGCGCGCTCGGCGCGCTTGCTTTGGCGACGCCGGCCGCGGCGCGTGACCATAGCGGCTACGTCGGTTTCGACGCCGGCCTTCTCATGCCGCATGACATGGACTTCGAGTATGACTCGGATTTCGGGTTCGAGGCGCAGCTGAAGAACGGCTACGACCTCGACATCATCGGCGGCTATGACTTCGGCTTCGTCCGCGTCGAGGGCGAGCTCGCCTGGAAATATGCCAAGCACAAGGAATATGAGGTCGATTTCGGCGACGGCAGCGGCGAGTTCGATGCCGACGGCGACACCGACGTCCGCTCGATCATGATCAACGCGCTGGCCGACATCGGCAGCGACCAATGGTCCTTCTATGCCGGCGGCGGCGTCGGCTATGCCCGCGTCCGCAACCGCATCGAGGCCGATAACGAAGAGTCCACGCTGAAAGACAGCGGCTTCGCCTGGCAGGGGATCGCCGGCGTCCGCTACGCGATGAACGAGATGATCGATATCGGGCTGAAATACCGGTATTTCGACACTGCCGAGATGAAGGATGACGATCTGGAGTTCGACTTCAAGTCGCACTCGATCATGTTCAGCTTCATCTACAACATGGGCGGAGAGCGCTACGTCGCGCCGCCGCCGCCGCCGGTCATCGCGCCGCCGCCTCCGCCACCGCCGCCGCCGACGCAGACCTGCCCGGACGGCTCGGTGATCCTGGCGACCGACGCCTGCCCGCCGCCGCCGCCGCCACCGCCGCCGCCGGCGGAGCCGGAACGCGGCTAAAGCGGTCGACGCGTCAAGAGTTCGGCCCGGGAGCGATCCCGGGCCGTTTTCTTATGGGTTCGCGTTCCTAGCCCGGCAGCCGCTCGAGGATTTCGATGGCGCGCTCGATGGCGCGCAGCTCGCTTTGCGCGAGGCGCTGGAGCGCGATGGTCAGCGGGCCCTGCGAGGCCGGCTTGGCGCGCAGCACCTCGTCGCCGCGCTCGCTGAGACGCAGGGCCAGGCGGCGGCGATTGTCGGGATCATGGGTGCGCTCGACCAGCCCAGCGCGGACCAGGGTCTCGACGGCGCGGCTGACCGACGGCGCGCCGCGGCCGAGCGCGCCGGCAACCTCGCCGAGAGTCGCCGGCTGGCGCGCGGCGATGGCGCCCATCAGCTTGCGCTGGGCCAATTCGTTGCGGTCGGCGGCGGTGCTGCCCCCAAAGCGTTCCGACAAAGCCGAGAAGCGCGCCGCAAGTCCGGCCGGTGAAACGTTCGCGAACATGATTGCAGGCTAGCAAAGATTTGCGGCAACGCAAGTTTGCCGATAGCAATCCGCCGATGCGCGCCCGCCCGGCCATTCCCCGAACCGTCTGGGTGCTCGGCTTCGTCAGCCTGCTGATGGACCTGTCCAGCGAGATTTATCACGCGCTGCTGCCGGCCTTCCTGACGGTGACGCTGGGCCTGCCGGTGCTGGCGATGGGCGCCATCGACGGTATTGCCGAAGCCACGGCGAGCTTCGCCAAGCTGGCATCCGGGCGACTGTCCGACCGCAGCCAAAGGCGCAAGCCCTTGATCCTGCTCGGCTATGGTATGGCGGCACTGTCGAAGCCCTTGTTCCCGCTGGCGACGACAGCCTGGCCGGTGCTCGGCGCGCGCTTCCTCGACCGCATCGGCAAGGGCATCCGCGGCGCCCCGCGCGATGCCATGATCGGCGACGAGACGCCGCCCGAGCTGCGCGGCCGCGCCTTCGGCCTGCGCCAGGCGCTCGACACGGTCGGGGCGATGCTGGCGCCCATCCTGGCGATCGGCTTGATGGCGGCCTTCGCCGGCGACATGCGCGCGGTGTTCTGGGTCGCCGCCATCCCCGCTTTCCTTTGCTTCCTGCTGGCGTGGCTGGCGCTGAAGGAGCCGGCGCGCCACGTCGACCAGGTGGCGGTGCGGCCGGTCTTCGCGGGTTTTCGCGATATCGACGCGGCGACGCGACGCCTGATCGCTTTGGGCTTCCTGTTCACCCTCGCCCGCTTCTCCGAAGGCTTCCTGGTGCTCAAGGCAATCGAGGCCGGTGTTTCGGTCGCCTGGTCGCCGCTGGCCCTGGTGATCTTCAATATTGGCTTCGGCGCCTTCGCCTACCAGGCCGGCGCATGGAGCGACCGGGTCAGCCCGCGTTTGGTGCTGATGGCGGGCATGGTGGTGCTGATCGCCGCCGACCTCATCCTCGCGCTGCAGAGCGGGCTCGCCGCACTCGCCATCGGCATTTTCCTGTGGGGCGCGCACATGGCGCTGACCCAGGGCATTTTCGCGCGCATGGTCGCCGACAGCGCGCCGGTGAATCTGCGCGCCACCAGCTTCGGCGCCTTCCACTTCGCCACCGGCATCGCGACATTGCTGGCCAGCCTCGCCGCCGGCTTTTTGTGGGACCGCCAGGGCAGCGAAGCCACTTTCCTCGCCGGCGCCTTCGTCGCCGCGGCAGCGCTGGCGATGCTCAGCTTGCTACCGGAGGAGCGCGATCGCTCTTCCTGAAGGGGGGCATGCGATCGGCGACGTTGGTTTCGGACCTGAACTGGTTATAGAGGGCCGCGCCGACGTGGAGCACGACCAGCGCCAGCGTCGTGAACACCAGCACGACATGCCAATCGCCGAAGGCGTTTTCCTCAGGAATTCCGGGAATCGCCGGCAACGCCAAGCCGAACTTAAGGGGGACAAGGCCACCCTCCGCACGTCCCGAAACCGCCAGCAGGCCAGTCAGCGGCAAGGCAACCAGCAGGACGTAGAACAACCGGTGGTTCCACACCGCCAGGAAGCGTTCCCATTTGGGGAAGTTAGCGGGATAGGGCGGCGGCGGGTTCATCAGCCGCACGGCGAGGCGGATCAGCGCCAGCACCAGGATCGTCGCGCCGATCGTCTTATGCCAGGCGAACAGCTCCATGCGCTCCGGCGTCCCCTGTTCCAACACCCGGTGGAACGTGAAACCGACAACGACCTGGGTGATGACGAGGAGCGCCGTGATCCAGTGAATCCAGACGACGATCGATTTGTAGCGGACAGCCGTCTGCCCGGTGCTGTTTTCGACCATATAGTCCATTGGGGGCTCCCGAATTGCCTCGGAAAGCCCCTCAACGGGTGAACTTCTCCCCGCGTTCCGCTTTGTCGAGCAGCAGCTGCGAGAAGCTGAAGTCGTCGCCCATGCGGGCTTCTTGTCGCTTGAGGCCTTCGACGATCTTGCCAAGGCCTTCGGTGTCCGCCCAGAACATCGGGCCGCCGCGGTAGACCGGCCAGCCGTAGCCATAGACCCAGACGACGTCGATGTCGGAGGCCCGCTGGGCCATGCCTTCCTCGAGGATCTTCGCGCCCTCGTTGACCATGGTGTAGAGCGTCCGCTCCATGATCTCCTGATCGGAGATGTCGCGGCGCTCGACGCCTTCCCTGGCGGCGAAATCCTCGATGATCTGCTGCACGACCGGCGACGGCGAGGGTTTGCGCTTGTCGTCATAGTCGTAGAAGCCGGCGCCCTTCTTCTGGCCCCAGCGGTCGATGGCGCAGAGCGCGTCGCGGATGTTCTCGATGCGGCTCACGTCGCGGTGCCAGCCGATGTCGACGCCGGCGAGGTCGGCCATCTGGAACGGGCCCATCGGCATTCCGAACTCGACATGGACGCGGTCGACCTGTTCCGGCGAAGCGCCTTCCAGCAACAGCTTGGTCGCCTCGACCTGGCGCGGCATCAGCATGCGGTTGCCGATGAAGCCGTGGCAGACGCCGGCGACCACCGCGACCTTGCGGATCTTCTTGGCGACGGTCATCGCCGTCATCAGGGCATCGGGCGCCGTCTTGGCCCCGCGTACGACCTCCAGCAGCTTCATGATGTTGGCCGGCGAGAAGAAGTGCATGCCGAGCACGTCCCCGGGCCGAGACGTGCTCGCCGCGATCTCGTCGACGTTGAGGTAGGAGGTGTTGGAGGCGAGGATGGCGCCCGGCTTGGCGATCTTGTCGAGCCGCCCGAAAATGTCCTTCTTAATCTCCATCTGCTCGAACACGGCTTCGATGATGAGGTCGCAGTCGGCGAGCGCGTCGAACTCGAGGGTCGGCGACAGCAGGCCCATCGCCTGCTCGACCTGCTCCGGCTTCAACTTGCCCTTGGCGGCGCTGGCCTCGTAATTCTTGCGCATGACGCCGGTGCCGCGGTCGAGCGCTTCCTGGCTGGTCTCGACGATGGTCACCGGGATGCCGGCCGACAGGAAGTTCATCGAGATGCCGCCGCCCATGGTGCCGGCGCCGATGACTCCGACCTTGTGGATGGCGCGCGGAACGGTGCCCTCTGGAAGGCCGTCGATCTTCGCCGCCTTGCGCTCGGCGAAGAAGAAATATTGCTGGGCCCTGGCCTGGGTGCCGCTCATCAGCTCCATGAACAGCCGCCGCTCGTCGAGAACGCCTTCAGCATAGGGCTTCTGGGTGGCGACGCGCACCGCCTCGACATTCTTCAGCGGGGCTTCAAATCCGCGCATCTTGCGGCCGTTGGCCTTGAGGAATTCGTCGAAGACGGCGGGGTCGACATTGTCGACCTTGTCCTGCCGTTCCGAAGCCCTCGGCAGCGGGCGGACGTCGCGGACTTCCTCGGCATAAGCGACAGCATGCGGGACGAGATCGCCTTCGATGAGCCGGTCGACCAGGCCGCAGCCGAACGCGTCCTTGGCGCCGATCGGATTGCCGCCGGCCGCCATTTCCAGCGCCTTCTGGACGCCGGCGACGCGCGGCAGCCGCTGCGTGCCGCCAGCGCCGGGAAGCAGGCCGAGCTTGACTTCGGGAACGCCAAGCTTCGCGCTGGGAAGGGCGACGCGGTAATGGCAGGCAAGCGCCACCTCCAGCCCGCCGCCGAGCGCCGTGCCGTGGATCGCGGCGACGACCGGCTTGGAGGCGCTTTCGATGCGGTCGACCACTTGCGGCAACATGGGCTCGGCGAAGGCCTTGGGGGTGCCGAATTCCGACACGTCCGCGCCGGCGAAGAAAGTCTGGCCCTCGCAGGCGATGACCACGGCCTTCACCGAATCGTCGGCTTCCGCTTCCTCGATCGCCGCGACCAGGCCCTGGCGGACGGCATGGCCGAGGGCGTTCACCGGCGGATTGTTCGAGGTGACGATCAGCACGTCGCCGTGGCGGCGGGTGGAAATCGGACTGGTGTCGGTCTTGTCGGGGCTGAGCGTCGCCATGGATCGTCTCCGTAGGTTCAGAAGGCCGTTCGGCCGTAGCTTTGGTTGTAGAAGGGATGGCTGATCGACAGGCCGCCATCGACCACCAAGGCATGGCCGTTGACGTAGCTGGACTCGTCCGAAGCCAGGAACAAGGCCGCCTGCGCGATCTCGTCCGGCGCGCCGCCGCGCTTCAGCGGATTGAGCTGGCCGATCATCTCTTCTTTGCCGCTCTCGCGCGCCATGTCGTAGATGCGCTGGGTCATGCCGGTTTCGATGAGGCCGGGGCAGATGGCGTTGACGCGGATGTTAGAGTCGCAAAGCTGGGTCGCGGCGACCTTGACCAGGTTGATGACGCCGGCCTTGGAGGCCGAATAGGCCGGCCCGCCGGCGCCGGCGCGGATTCCAGCCACCGAAGCAGTGCAGACGATCGAGCCGCCGCCGCGCGCCTTCATGGCCGGGCCGGCATGCTTGATCGCCAGGAAAGGGCCGATGAGGTTGACGCGCAGGATCTCCTGCCAGTCCCCCGGGCTCTGCTCGAAGATGGAGGCGAGGCCGCCCGATACACCGGCATTGGCGAAGAAGATGTCGAGCCCGCCGAAGTCCTTCTGGGCCCGGTCGACGAGCGACTGCACGGCCGCTTCGTCGCCGGCGTCGGCGGCGACCCCCGTGGTGCCTTCGAGCTCGGGCATGCCGAGGTCGGCGGCGATGACATTCGCCCCTTCCGCGACGAACAGAGCGGCGGTGGCGAAACCGATGCCGGAGGCGGCACCGGTGACGATGGCGGTTTTGCCTTCGAGCCTCACAGGCCGGCCCCGAAGGTGCTGCCGCCGTCGACGACGAGGGTCTGGCCGGTGACGAAGCTGGCGGCGTCGGAGGCGAGGAAGATGGCGGCGCCGGCCAGCTCCTTCGGCTCGCCGATGCGCTTCAACGCCGCGACCTTGGTGACGGCTTTGAGAATGTCGGGGTTCTCCCACAGCGCGCGGGCGAAATCGGTGCGAACCAGGCCGGGCGCGATGGCGTTGACGCGCACGCCCTTGGGACCGAACTCGGCGGCGAGGTTGCGGACCAGCTGCAGGTCGGCCGCCTTGGAGATGTTGTAGGCGCCGATCATCGTCGAGCTTGTCAGGCCGCCGACCGAGCTGACGATGATGATCGAGCCGTCTCCCCGCTCCAGCATCTCCGGCGCGACCATCTGCACCAGCCAGTGGTTGGCGAGGACATTGTTGTCGAGGATCTTGCGGAACTGCTCGTCGCTGATGCCGGCCATCGGCCCGTAATAGGGGTTGGAGGCGGCGTTGCAGACGAGGATGTCGATCTTGCCCAGACGCGCCCTGGCCTCGTCGACCAGCTGCTGCAGCGCATCCTTGTCGGAGATGCTGGCGGCGATGGCGATCGCGCGCTCGTCGCCATGCTCGTCGTTGATCGCCTTGGCGACCTCGTCGCAGGCGTCCTGCTTGCGGCTGGAAATGACGACCCTGGCGCCATGGTGGGCGAGGCCCTCGGCGATGGCGCGGCCGATGCCCCGCGACGAGCCGGTGACGATGGCGACCTTGCCGTCGAGGTCGAAGAGGTGGCTCACGCCGCTGCCTCCGGCAGGTGTTTGGCATATTCCATCAAGGCGATGGCGCGGTTGTGGACCTCGTCCGGCCCGTCGGCGAGGCGCAGGGTGCGGATCCCCGCCCAGCTGGCGGCGAGCGGCGTGTCCTGGCTGACTCCGGCGCCGCCATGCGCCTGGATGGCATTGTCGATGATCTCCAGCGCCATGCGCGGCGCCTTGACCTTGATCATGGCGATTTCCGCCTTGGCCGCCTTGTTGCCGGCCTTGTCCATCATGTCGGCGGCCTTGAGGCAGAGGAGGCGCGTGGCGTCGATCTCGATCCGCGCCTCGGCGACGCGCTGTTCCCAGACGCTATGCTCGCTGAGCTTTTTGCCGAAGGCAGTGCGGCTCTGCAGGCGGCGCGCCATGGCCCCCAGCGCCTCCTCGGCGGCGCCGATGGTGCGCATGCAATGGTGGATTCGGCCGGGGCCTAGCCGGCCCTGCGCGATCTCGAAGCCGCGCCCCTCGCCGAGGAGCAGGTTGGAGGCGGGCACGCGCACGTCCTTCAGCGCGATCTCCATGTGGCCGTGGGGCGCGTCGTCATAGCCGAAGACGCTCAAGGCGCGCTCGACGGTGATGCCGGCGGCGTCCATCGGCACCAGGATCATCGATTGCTGGCGGTGCTTGGCCTCGCCGCGGTCGGTCTTGCCCATCAATATGGCGACCTTGCAGCGGGGATCGCCAGCGCCGCTCGACCACCATTTGCGGCCGTTGATGACATAATCGTCGCCGTCGCGGGCGATGTCGCATTCGATGTTGGTGGCGTCCGACGAGGCGACGCCCGGCTCGGTCATCAGGAACGCCGAGCGGATCTCCCCGCGCATCAAGGGCGCCAGCCACTGCTCCTTCTGCTCCCGCGTACCGTAGCGGTGCAGCACTTCCATGTTGCCGGTGTCGGGCGCCGAGCAGTTGAACACTTCGGCGGACCACAGGATTCGCCCCATTTCCTCGGCGCAGATGGCATATTCGAGGTTGGTCAGCTGCTCGCCTTCGAAAGCAAAGCTCTCGTCGACATGCTGCAAGGCACCACCGGGCGGCATGAACAGGTTCCACAGGCCGGCCTTGTGGGCGAGCGGCTTCAAATCCTCGATCAGGCGGAGCGGCTGCCAGCGGTCGCCGCTGGCGATTTCCTTGTAATAATCCTTCTGGCGGGGGCGGACATGCTCGTCGATGAAAGCGCGCACCCGGTCGCGGAAAAACGCCTGCCGCTCCGTCAGATCGAAGTCCACTGGACGCCTCTCCCGCTGTGCCCGACCATAGGTCTTGTTTCGAAACTCCCGCTAGGCTCCGCCGCTGGCGGTGACAAGAGCGCCGCAACCGCTGCCCATGCTGGCGCGTAGTGCTGCAATGAGCGGCCGCAGCAGCATTTTCCCGACCTACTTCCTGTCGGGCTTCGAATGCTCGACGTTCGACTGGAAGGACCTTGGCCGCCGCGACCTCGCCGAGGAAACGCAGCACTACGGCCATGCCGACGAGGACTATGCCTTCCTCGCCTCGCTCGGCATCGGCGTGGCGCGCGAGGCGATCCCCTGGCCGCTGATCGACAAGGGAAACGGCGACTACGATTTCTCGTGCATCGCGCCGTTCCTGGGCGCGCAGCGGCGGCACCAGGTGCTGCCGATCTGGTCGCTTTGCCATTACGGCTATCCCGACGGGCTCGATCCCTTATCGGACGAATTCGTCGCGCGCTTCTGCGCCTTCGCGAAGGCGGCGGCGCGCCATGTCGCCGAGCACGCGCACCACGAGCCGTTGTGCTTCTGCCCAATGAACGAGCCGACCTTCTGGGGCTATATGGGCGGCGAATGGGGTTGGACGGCGCCATTCGGCAAAAGCGCCGATTATCGCCGCCGTTTCACAATTGCCCTGGCGCGCGCCGACATCGCCGCGGTCAAGGCCATCCGCGCGGATTTCCCCGACGCGCGAATGGTGCATATCGACCCGTTGATCTGGGTCGTGCCGCCGCGCGACCGGCCTGACCTGGCCGATGAAGCCCATCGTGAAAGCTGTGACGACGCCTATCTCGCCTGGGACGTGATCTCCGGCCTCAAGCATCCCGAATATGGCGGCAGCCCCGAGATCATCGATATCCTCGGCTTCAACAATTACAGCTTCGGGCAGATGGAGCTGCGGCAGCCGGGGCCGCATGCGGCGCTGGAGCCCGGCGACGACCGCATCCGGCCTTTGTGCGACCTGATCGAGGAAGCCTGGGCAAAATACCAGCGGCCGTGCGTCATCGCCGAGACGTCGGGACTGCACGGCGGGAGGCCCGACTGGCTGAACGATTTGGTTGAAGAAAGCCTGGCTGCGGTCCAGCGTGGCGTCGACCTGCATGGCGTCTGCCTGTTCCCGGCGATCGACATGCCGAACTGGCACAAGGACGAGTGGCTGCACAACGGCATCGCCGATGTCGAGCGCCTGCCGGACGGCACGCTGATGCGCAAACCCTTCCTCCCGTACGTGCAGCGGCTGCACTACTGGCAGAAAAGGCTCAACCGGGTCACCAAGCTCGATGCCGACCCGTTCGACAAGGCCGTCGATCTCGCCGACATCCGCAAGGCGGCCGAACAATTGCACGCCGAGGCTGACGCCGACTGGCACTGAGGCACTGCCCGGCTTGCAACCGTTTCGGTCGCTTATCGTTGGCTCGCCAACATAAGTGAGTTTCCCGGAAGAGCCGAAAGAACCGAATGAAAGAGCAAGCGCAGAACAAGGCAAGCACCGGCGTCCCCGGGCTCGATGACATCCTCGCCGGCGGCTTCCAGCGCGGGCGGGTCTATCTGATCGAGGGCAGCCCCGGGACCGGCAAGACGACCATTGCCACGCAATTCCTCCTGGCAGGCGCCGCGGCCGGCGAACGGGGTCTCTACATCACGCTCTCCGAAACCGAGAACGAGCTGCGCGAGAGCGCGGCCTCTCACGGCTGGGCGTTCGATGACCCCATAGGGATTTATGAGCTGGTCCCGCCCGAAAGCCTGCTCGACGAAGAGCAGCAACAGAGCCTTCTCTATTCTTCGGACCTCGAGCTGGGCGAGACAACCAAGCGCATTTTCGAAGCCATCGAGCAAACCAAGCCAACGCGGATTATTGTCGACAGCTTGTCGGAAATCCGGCTGCTGGCGCAGAGTTCGCTGCGCTACCGGCGGCAGGTGCTCGCCCTGAAGCATTATTTCGCGCGGACCGGGGCGACGGTCGTCATGCTCGACGATCTGACCAGCGACACCCACGACAAGACGGTCCACAGCGTCGCCCACGGCGTCCTTCGCCTGGAGGAACTGGCGCCGGATTATGGCGCGGAGCGCAGGCGCCTGCGGGTCATCAAGTACCGCGGGCAGAATTTCCGCGGCGGATACCACGACATGGTGATCACGACTGGCGGCGTCATTGCCTATCCGAGGCTCATTTCGTCCGAGCACAAGACGGAATTCAGCCGCGAGGCGTTGCCGACCGATTCGCCCGAGCTCAACGAGCTCCTCGGCGGCGGAGTGGAGCGCGGCTCCAGCACCCTTGTCCTGGGCCCGGCCGGCACCGGCAAGTCACTCCTGACGCTCAATTTCGCGGTCCAGGCGGTCGCCCGCGGCGAAACCGCGGCAATGTTCATATTCGACGAGGAAATGGGCCTGCTGTTCGAGCGCGCCAAGGGCCTCGGCTTTGATCTTGCGGGCCTGCGCGACAGCGGCAAGTTCATCATCGAGCAGATCGACGCGGCCGAGCTCGCCCCCGGTGAATTCGCGCACAAGGTGCGCACCTGCGTCGAGGAGCGTGAAGCCCGCACCGTCATCATCGACAGCCTCAATGGCTACCAGGCGGCGATGCCCGAGGAGAAGCAGCTGATCCTGCACATGCATGAGCTGCTGCAGTTCCTGAACAGGCGCGGGGCAACCAGCTTCCTGACCGTCGCCCAGCATGGCCTGGTCGGCGACATGCGCGCGCCGGTCGATGTCACCTACCTGGCCGACACCGTCATCCTGCTCCGCTATTTCGAGGCCATGGGCCGCGTCCGCCGGGCGATTTCGGTGATCAAAAAGCGCACCAGCGCCCATGAGGATACGATCCGCGAATACCGCATCGGCAAAGGCGGGATCAAGCTTGGGGCGCCCTTGAGCAACTTCCAGGGGGTGCTGCGCGGCGTGCCCGAAATGGTCGGTGTCGACGAGGCGCTGATGGACGTCGCGGACGCGTGACCGGGTCGACTCGTCCAGAAACGGCGCTGATCCTCGCGCCGGTCGGCCGCGATGCCTCGATCGCCGCCGGGATGCTCGGTGAATCGCGGATTCCCTGCATTATCTGCCCGGACCTCGAATCGCTCGTGCGCGAACTCGACCATGGCGCCGGCTTCGCTTTGGTTACTGAGGAAGCACTGCTCAACAAGGACCTTCGCGGGCTATCCGGCTGGCTCAAGGAGCAGCCGGAATGGTCGGACCTGCCGTTCGTCCTGCTTACTCACAAAGGCGGCGGCCTCGAGCGCAACCCGGAAGCCCGACGTTTGCTCGATTCCCTCGGCAACGTGACGTTCCTGGAGCGGCCATTTCATCCCACGACCCTGGTCAGCCTCGCCAGTGCCGCATTGCGCGCGCGCCGGCGGCAATATGACGCTCGGCGCCGCCTCGAGGAGCTCCAGGAAAGCGAAGAGCGGCTGCGGAACAGCAATGAGACGCTGGAAGCGCGAGTCGCCGAGCGGACGCAGGAGCACGAACTGGCCTTGGCCAAGCTCCACGAGGCCCAAAAACTGGAGACGCTCGGCCAGCTGACGGGCGGGGTCGCCCACGATTTCAACAACCTGCTGACGCCGATCATCGGCAACCTCGACTTGCTGCGCCGGCGGCTCGGGCCCGACGATCCGTCGCACCGGCTGATCGACGCCAGCCTGCAGGCCGCCAGCCGGGCAGCGACTTTGGTCCAGCGGCTGCTAGCCTTCGCCAGGCGCCAGGACCTCAGCGTCCGGTCGGTCAATGTCGCGTCCCTGCTCGATGGCATGCACGACCTCATCCGGCGCTCGCTCGACCCGTCAATCGAGGTCGAGATCAGCCACACCGACGACCTGCCCGCAGCGCGCGTCGACCCGAACCAGCTCGAGCTCGCCATCCTCAACCTGGCCATCAACGCCCGCGACGCCATGCCGCGCGGCGGCCAGCTGCGGATCACCGCGTCCGCGGTCCAGTCCGCCCAGGAGAATGCGCTTGAGCAGGGCGATTATGTCCGCATCCTGGTCGAGGACAGCGGCTGCGGCATGGACGACAAGACCCTGGCCCGCGCCATCGAGCCGTTCTTTTCGACCAAGGGTATCGGCAAGGGCACCGGCCTCGGCCTGTCGATGGTGCACGGCCTTGCCGCCCAGCTCGGCGGGCGGCTGCTGCTAAAAAGCAAGCCGGGGGAAGGCACCGCGGCGGAAATCTGGCTGCCGGCCGCCGAAGGCGCCGCGGCACCGGATGAGCTGGAGACACGGACTCCGCTCGCGGCGGCGCGCGAGGCGACCATCCTGCTCGTCGACGACGAGGAACTGGTGCGCATGGGCACGTGCGAGATGCTGATGGACCTCGGTTACAAGGTGCTCGAAGCCAATTCGGGCGCCGAGGCGCTGCGCCTGCTCCGCGCCGGCGCCAGTCCGGACCTGATGATCACCGATTATCTGATGCCGGGCATGAACGGTGTCGAGCTAATCGAGGCGGCGGAAGAGCTCGTGCCGACGATGCAAGTCATGCTGGTGACCGGCTATTCGACGATTTCAGAAGGTCCCGGCTCCTCGACGCCGCGCCTCGCCAAGCCCTTCCGCCAAGCCGATTTGGCCCAGGTCGTCGCCGACCTGCTCGAGCCGGCACAGAAGACCGGCAATATCTTGCCCTTCCGCAGCGACCGCGCGACCTGATCGCGGCGCGGCCCGCTCTTTAGCGCGGGCTTGGCTCTATGGCCCGGTTTGTCTACCTGCGCAGCTATGCCGCCGCGATGGCGCGACAACGAGGGCCCACGCATGACCGACCTCGACCAATTTCGCGCCGACACGCGCGCCTGGCTGGAAGCCAATTGCCCGCCGGAAATGCGCAAGCCGATCCGCTCCGAGAAGGACATGTGCTGGGGCGGGCGCAACTGGACCTTCCAGAGCGACGCGCAGCGGCAGTGGCTGGAGGCGATGGCTGGGCGCGGCTGGACGGTCCCCGACTGGCCGAAGGAATATGGCGGCGGCGGGCTGTCGCCGGCCGAGGCCAAGATCCTGAAGGAGGAAATGGCGCGGATCGGCGCGCGTTCGCCACTGTCGAGTTTCGGCATCTCAATGCTCGGACCGGCGCTCCTGAAATATGGCAGCGAAGAGCAGAAGCAGCGCTTCCTGCCGGAGATCGCGCGCGGCGAGATCCGCTGGTGCCAGGGCTATTCCGAACCGGGCGCCGGCTCCGACCTCGCCGGGCTGCAGACCAAAGCCGAAGACAAGGGCGATCATTACCTGGTCAATGGCCAGAAGGTGTGGACCAGCTATGCCGACGAGGCCGACTGGATTTTCTGCCTGGTCCGCACCTCCAGCGAGACCAAGCATGGCGGCATCAGCTTCCTGCTGTTCGACATGGAAAGCCCGGGCGTCTCGACCAAGCCGATCCTGCTGATCAGCGGCAATTCGCCCTTCTGCGAGACCTTCTTTGACGATGTGAAGGTGCCCAAGGACCAGGTAGTCGGCGAGGTCAACAAGGGCTGGGACGTCGCCAAATATCTCCTCGGCCACGAGCGCGAGATGATCAGCGGCATGGGCCTCGGCGGCGAGCGCGAGGCGCTGGGCAAGGCGCTGGGCGGAGTCGAGGACCCGCTGCTACGCGCCGAGGTTGCCGCGTTCGACGTCGATGCCATCGCCTTTGCCGCCATGAGCGAGCGCTTCATCGACCAGTTGAAGGCGGGCGAGGCCCACCCGGCCATGCCGTCGATGATGAAATATGCCGGCACGGAGCTCAACAAGCGCCGCCACGAGCTGATCATCGCCGCCGGCGGGTCGGACGCGCTGGAATGGGACAGCGAGCGTTCGAAAGGCGGCAAGGCGGCCCGCGACTGGCTGCGCACCAAGGCCAATTCGATCGAGGGCGGCACCTCCGAGATCCAGCTCGGCATCGTCGCCAAGCACATCCTGCGCCTGCCGGGAGCCTGACATGAGCCTGCTCACCGACGACCAGACCCTGATCCAGGACACGGCACGAGGCTTCCTTGCCGACGAAGGCAGCATCGCCAAGCAGTTGCGCCGGGCGCGCGACGCCAATTGCCCCGACGGTTTCCGTCACGCGCTTTGGAAGCAGTTCGCCGAGCTTGGCCTCACCGGCATCTGCATTCCGGAAAGCGCCGGCGGCGCCGGCATGGGCGCGACCGAGGCCGGCCTGGTACTCGAGGAAATCGGCCGTAATTTGACGCCGTCGCCGTTCCTGACCACGGCCGTGGCGGCCGTGCGGGCGCTGGAAGGCTCGGCGCAGGCCGAGCGCTGGTTCCCGGGAATCCTCGCCGGCGACACGGTGGCGGCGCTGGCGGTCGACGAAGGCAGGCATCACGCTCCTGCCGCGGTTGCACTGGAAGCCAAGCGCTCCGGCAATGGCTTCGCGCTATCGGGAGCCAAGCAGTTCGTCGTTCACGGCGCCTCGGCGGACGTCATCCTGGTTGCGGCCCGTACCGCCGGCGGGCCGGGCGAAACGCAAGGCATCACTTTGTTTGCGGTCGAGAAGGGCATAGCCGGGCTGGACATCGAGAATGTCGCCCTGGCCGACAGCTCGAAGGCGGCGCGCCTGCGCTTCAACGACGTCCAGCTGGACGCTGATGCGGTCGTCGGCGAAGTCGACCAGGGTTGGACTCCACTGGCGCGCGCCCTAAATGCCGGTCGGGCGGGCGCCGCGGCCGAGCTGGTCGGAGTCGCGGCCGGCGCTTCGGACATGACCTTCGACTATCTGCGGCAGCGCAAGCAGTTCGGCAAACTGATCGGGGAGTTTCAGGCGCTTCAGCACCGCGCCGCGCACCTTTACGGCGAAATCGAAATCGCCCGGGCCGCAGCTTTGAAGGCGGCGGCTTTGCTCGATGCCGGCGACCCGCGCGCCGAGCTGATGGTCTCGGTCGCCAAGGCCAAGGCCGGGCGGACCGCCGCGCTGGCCGTCCAGGAAGGCGTGCAGATGCACGGCGGCATCGGCATGACCGACGAGCATGACATCGGCCTCTACATGAAGCGCGAGGCCGTGCTTGCCGAGCTGTTCGGAAGCCAGCGCTTCCACGCCGCCCGGGTCGCAGAGCTGAGCGGTTACTGAGGGTCGCGGTCCAGAAGGAAATTCATCTGCGCCGAGGCGATCGGCGTCGACCGCTCCTTTTGCCACGCATAGGCCTCGACATTGGCGATGCGGCTGCCGAGCCGCTCGATGGTGGCGGCCGCGAAGGTGTCGCGTGGGTGGCCGGCGCGCATATAGTCGACCGTGACGTTGATCGGCTTCATGACGGCTCGTGACTCCCCGAGCGCATGCCGCAGCGCCGAGAAAGCGGCAAACTCCAGCAGGCCGGCGATGGCGCCGCCGTGCAGGAAACCGGGGCGGCCGACGACATCGTCATGGAACGGCATGACGAACATCGGCGCTCCGTCGGCATCCGTTTCGGCGCGAAGCTGCAGCAATAAAGCATAAGGCGGGAGCGCGCTCATGCGCCGCTCCTAGCCGACCAATAGCGAGCGGTCAGCCCCGCGACTTGTAGCTGGCGATGACGCCGAGGATGAAGCTGGTGAACAGAGCGAGCTGCACCTTCCCCGACGGGTCGTGCCAGCCGAAGTAGCTCGCGCCCCAGCCAAACAAAGCGATGAACATGGCAAGGGCAATACCAGCAACCATCAAGCACCCCCGGCTCCGCCTGGAAAAAGTTCCGGCTTCGACAGTCTGCTCGGTCTTGGTAAAGAATTGGTAAAGCTTGAGCATCGCCGGCGACGCCGCCATAGGAGCGGCAGCACCGGCCGGCAGAGGAAGCGACCCATGAAAGCCCGCGTTTTCGTCACCTTGAAGCCGGGCGTGCTCGACCCGCAGGGCAAGGCGATCCACCATGCGCTCGAAGGCCTCGGCTTTTCCGGCGTACAGGACGTCCGCGCCGGCAAGTTGATCGAGCTCGAGCTGGCAGACAGCACCAGCGACGAAGACATCGCCGACATGTGCCGCAAGCTGCTCGCCAATACAGTCATCGAGAATTTCCGCATCGAACGGATGCAAGCGGCGTGAAAACCGCCGTCATCGTCTTCCCTGGCTCCAACTGCGACCGCGACCTGAAGGTGGCGATCGAGATGGTCACCGGCCGCGCACCCGACATGGTCTGGCACAAGGACAGCGAGCTTCCCGACGGCACCGGCCTGATCGCCATTCCCGGCGGCTTTTCCTACGGAGACTATCTGCGTTCGGGCGCCATGGCGGCCCGCTCGCCGGTCATGCGCGCCGTCAGCGAGGCCGCGGCGCGCGGCGTGCCGGTGCTGGGCGTGTGCAACGGTTTCCAGGTGCTGACCGAAGCCGGCCTGCTGCCGGGCGCACTGATGCGCAATGCCGGCCTCAGCTTCGTCTCGCGCCCGGTGTCGCTGACGGTCGAGAACAGCCAGAGCCTGTTTACGGCGCGCTACAAGCAGGGCGAGACGATCAGCATCCCGGTCGCCCATCATGACGGCAATTACCAGGCGGACGCCGAAACGCTCGACCGGCTGGAAGGCGAAGGCCGGGTGGCGTTCCGCTATGCGGAGAGCGTCAATGGCTCGGCGCGGCAGATCGCGGGCATCATCAACGACACCGGCAATGTCCTTGGCATGATGCCCCACCCGGAAAGGGCGATGGAGCCCGCGCACGGCAATCTGGACGGCAGGCGCTTGTTCGAGGGGCTGCTTGAGGCGGTCGGTTAGCGCCCGCGCTTGATTTCGATGCGTTGGCACCCGGCCTGGCCGGGCGGCAGCATGCACAGATAGGCTCGATCAGGCCCGTTGGGGTCAACGACAATTGTTCGCCGCTCCAGCGTCATTGGGTCAACGAGGACCGCAATCGTCGCCGCGGCGGCCGGGGACGCCAGTGAAGGCAGTGCCACTGCCGCAAGGGCGGTCGTCAGCCTCATAAAACCCCTTTGTCGTTCCGCCTACGTATCGGCCTTCGCCGTTGAACCCAAAATGAATGGCCGGTTTGAGGGGCGGAAGCAATCCCGCTAGACGCTCCACCGACGCGCCCGTAGCTCAGTTGGATAGAGCACGTGCCTTCTAAGCATGAGGTCGCAGGTTCGAATCCTGCCGGGCGCGCCATTTCTCTAGCTGACCAACTTCCCCGGATTCATGATGCCCTTGGGATCAAGCGCTTGCTTGATCGCTTTCAGCGCCGCCACCCGCTGCGGCGCCAGCCGCGCCAGCTCGTCGCGCTTCATCTGGCCGATGCCGTGCTCGGCAGAGATCGAGCCGCCGGCGGCGGTGACGAGGTCGTGGACGAAGCGAGTGACGGCGGGCGCCTGCGCTTCGTACCAGCCAGGCGCCGCGGTGGCGCCGGCGCGGACGTGGAAATGGACATTGCCATCGCCGAGATGGCCGAAGCCGCTCGCGAGGGTGCCGGGGAAGGCGCGCTCGACCTCCTTTGCCGCCTCGACCATGAAGCGCGGCATGTCGCCGACCGGCACGCTGATGTCATGCGCGAGGGTCGGCCCTTCGCTGCGTTCCGCTTCCGAGATGGAGTCGCGGATGCGCCAGAAGGCCTCGGCCTGCGCCTCGCTGGCGGCGATGGCGGCGTCGGCGACCAGGCCCTTGTCGGCAAGTGATGCCAACAGCCGGGCGAGCAGCGCGTCCGGGCTTTCGTCGAGCGAGCCGTCGTCCGTCAGCTCGACGAGGATGTGCCAATCGTGGGCGCCGCCGAGCGGCGCGCGAGTGCCGGGAATATGCTTGAGGACGAGGTCGAGGCTGTCGGCGGGAACGATCTCGAACCCCTCGACATGGCTGGTCGCGCGTTCGAGCTCGCGGAGCACGATCAAGGCGTCGGCCGGGCTTCCGAGGCCGAGCCAGGCGACCGCCCTGCCCTTCACCGCCGGCACCAGGCGCAGCGCCGCGGCGGTAATGATGCCCAATGTCCCTTCCGAACCGACCAGCAGCTGGTCGAGGCTGTAACCGCGATTGTCCTTTTTCAGGCCGGAAAGGCCGTCATGGACCGTGCCGTCCGCAAGCACGGCTTCGACGCCGAGCACGAGCGAGCGCATCGTCCCGAAGCGAAGCACCTGTGTGCCGCCGGCATTGGTCGCGGCCAGGCCGCCGATGGTGCAGCTGCCGCGCGCGCCAAGCGTCAGCGGAAAGCGACGGTCGGCTTCCTCGGCGGCGGCGTGCAGGTTGGCGAGGATCACCCCTGCCTCGGCGATGGCCACCCCGCCCTCGGCGTCGAGCGCGCGGATGCGGTTCATGCGCCGGAGCGACAGGATCAGGGCCGACCCGTCCTCCGGCGGGGTCGCGCCGGCGACCATGCCCGTATTGCCGCCCTGGGGCACCAAAGCGATGCCAAGCTCGCCCGCCAGGCGGACGATCTCAGCCACCTCCACGGTCGAGGACGGCGCCAGGATCGCGTCGGAACGGCCGTGGACGCGCCCGCGCCAGTCGCTCAGCCAGGGCTCGATCTCGCTCGGATCGGTAATCGCCGCGCGCTCGCCGAAGCGGGCGGTCACTTGGTCGACCAATTGGGCTTGGGCTCCAGTCACCTTGCCCCTCTAGCCGCTTGCCGGCGCTTGCCGCCAGTGCCGGAAGGAGTCATGGGTGTGGCCATGGCCAGGCCGCCCAGCATCACCATCGTCGTCGCCCGCGCCATCAACGGGACGATCGGTCGCGACGGCAAGCTGCCGTGGCACCTGCCGGGCGACCTCAAGCATTTCAAGCAGGTCACCATGGGCTCGGCAATGATCATGGGCCGCAAGACGTTCGACAGCCTGCCGGGCGTGCTGCCGGGACGGCGGCACATCGTCCTGACCCGCGACAAGGACTGGGCGCACGAGGGAGTCGACGTCGTCCACAGCAAGGAAGAGGCGCTGGCGGCCGCCGGCGACGATGCCGTCACCGTCATCGGCGGTTCGGACGTCTTCGCCATGTTCCACGAGGACGCCGACCGCATCGAGCTGACCGAGGTGCTGGCCGAAATCCCCGGCGACACCTTCATGCCCGACCCTCGCTCCGAAGGCAGCTGGCGCGAGATCGCCTGCGAGGATCATCTGCCCGAGGGAACCCGCGAAGGCTTCCGCTTCACGACTTTGGTGCGCGACTGATTATTTCTTGCCGCTGTCATTCGCGGCGAAGGTCCGGAAGCGCTTCAATTGCTCGCCGAGGACGGAATCGACGATCGGCGCCATCTTGTCGCCATTGCCGTTGGCAAAGCCCGCAGCCCGGTAGGTCATCGTTACCCTCGATCCACCGGCGATCCGCTCGAACTTGACGTCCAT
>Ga0307505_10001401_pt1 | contig 19654 bp, 14 predicted proteins | sample 23_S_MG_FD_202183 | JGI IMG/M metagenome (GOLD analysis project Ga0307505, IMG submission 202183) | Soil microbial communities from Populus trichocarpa stands in riparian zone in the Pacific Northwest, United States - 23_S | ecosystem: Environmental > Terrestrial > Soil > Riparian zone > Trees...
TCCTTGCGGACCGCTCCGCATGACTCGGGGTCGGTGTGGGTCGCTACTCCTTCACCGTATGACTCTTTCATTCACTACACCTCGCCGGTTTAGCCGGCGCACAGGAGACTCGCCATGCGTCGCTTGTCAACGTTCACTGCTCTGGGCATCCTCGCCGTGTCGGGGATGGTCTACGCCGCGCCCGGGAAGGCGCCGGAAGCCTGGGCCTCGGGCCGTCTCGACCATTTCGACGCGGCTGCCAAGTCGGTCGTCGTCAAACAGGGCACGCACGAGATGACGTTCGTGCTCGCGTCGGACGCACACGTCATGCAGGGAAAGACAGCCATCCAGCCGAGCGACCTCTCCGGTGACGTGGGCAAGAAGGTCAAGGTTCGGTACACCGCGAACGGAGGCACCAAGGTCGCGGATCGAATCGACGTCGCGGGAAAGTAACGCGCCCTCAGTCCCGTGAGGGGCCCGCGGCGGGAAGGACAATGGTGAAGGTGCTGCCGTGTCCTGGCACCGATGACACATCGACCCTCCCGCCGTGGGCTTCAACGACGGCTTTCACGAGCGACAACCCCACACCCAGACCTCGGGCCGCGCGGCTGGAGTCGGCTCGATACAGTCGATCCCACACGTGGGGCAAGTGCTCCGCAGCGATGCCGACGCCTGTGTCCTGGACGGAGAGAGAGACGCCGGCCGGAGTCGTCGTCGCCCCGATATCGACGCGGCCCCCCGCGTCGGTGTACTTGACCGCGTTCTCGATCAGGTTGGCCACCACCTGGCGCAGACGTGTGTGGTCGCCAAAGACGGACACATTCTCGGCGACGGCCGACTGCAGCGTCACTCCCCTGTCCTCCGCTTCATCGGCATAGAGGGACAGCGCTTCGTCGACGACTACTTTGAGACGCGTCGGCTCGCGCACGAGCGCCATCGTCCCGGTCTCCGCCTCCGAGATGTCCATGAGGGCGGTCAGCGTCGCGTTCATGCGATCGGCTTCTTCCAACGCAAGGGCCAGTCCCTCGTGCGCCCGCGCCGAGTCGCCGATCACCAGCGCCGCCTCGGCCACGTTGCGAAAGCGTGTCAAAGGGGTGCGCAGGTCGTGGGCCACGTTGTCGAGCGCTCCCCGCATCCCGAGGACGAGCGACTGAATCCGTCCCAGCATCTCGTTGACGCGCCCACCAAGCTGATCCAGCGGATCGGAACTGCCTTTGATCGGCACACGGGCGTCGAAACGCCCGGTCTGCAGGATGGATCCCACCGTGACCTCGAGCGCGCGAAGCGGCGCAAGTGCGGCCATGGTGAGGAGCACGCCCCCTGCCCCGGCCGCGAGCACGATGAGGGCCAGCACCTCCAGGCCGCGGGCCCTGAAGTTCGCCAGCAGCTCGTCGCGCACGTGGGAACTGCGTCCCACCTGCACGTGGACGCCGTCCCGCAACGTGGCGGTCCCCACCTCCAGCACGGCCCCATCGGGCGGATTGTCGATGGTCGCCCAGCCGGAGGCTCGGGCGGTGGGCTGGTCCAGCGGGGACAGGTCGAAATCGCCCCATCCGACAGGCTCCGCGAAGTAGATCACCTCCGCTTGTCTGCTCACGACGCGGACCAGGAGGCGCTCGTGGCGACCCTGCCCGGCGTCGGCTTCGATCAGTCCCCGAAGGCCGGGCAGGCCGGTCCGCTCGTATTCGACGGCGTAGCGCGAGAGCATCGACTGCAGGACGTCGTGATCCTGCGCGGCCAGGGCGCGCGCCAACAGCCCATAGGTGGCGCCGGAGAGCACGAGGGCGCTGACGATGAACAGCCCCGCGTACCACAACCCCAGCCGCACCGAAAACGCACGCCGGAGCGACTCACGCCAGCTTGAGGACATAGCCGACGCCGCGTACCGTGTGAAGGAGCTTGGGTTCGAACGCCTTGTCGATCTTCTCGCGCAGCCGGTACACGAGGACGTCCACGGCGTTGGTGCCGGTGTCGAAGCTGTAGTCCCAGACGTGGGACACGATCATGGATTTGGACATCACCTTGCCCGGGTGACGCATCAGATACTCCAGCAGCGCGAACTCCCGCGGGCGCAACTCGATGGGCACGCCGGCCCTCTCGACGCGCCTCGTCAACCGGTCCAGGCGCAGGTCGGCAAAAGCCAGCTCCGTGGATTCCTGCGCCACCTGCCCGCGTCGGGTCAGCGCCTGCACACGAGCCAACAGCTCCGGAAAGGCGAAGGGCTTTGTCAGGTAGTCGTCGCCGCCCGTCTGCAGCCCCTTGACGCGGTCGTCAACGGAATGCCGCGCGCTCAAGAACAGCACCGGTGTCTTCACACCTGCCCGACGAATCGCCGTGACCAGGCTGAGGCCGTCGAGGCGCGGCAGCATGACGTCGACGACGGCAGCCGCATACGGTTGACTCTGCGCAAGGTCCAGGCCGTCGACCCCGTTGTCGGCCACATCAACGGCGAAACCTTCCTGGCGCAGGCCGGCCGATACAAAGTCGGCGATGCTGCGATCGTCTTCGACCACGAGGACTCGCACACGGCCATCCTGGTGTGCCAGGCCCGCTGGCGTCAAGGACGCATCGGCGGGCGAAGCCTTTCTGACACCGAGTTCATGTTCCGGTCACCCGCCAGTGTCCCCAGTGGCCGTCCAATACCAGTCAGACAAAGCCCTCGACGAGGGCCAAGGAGGTTGCGTGCGTCTTCCACTTTCGATCGCTCTCGTCACGGCCTGCGTGGTGGCTACCGGCGCCTGCTCGGGGCCAAGGACAGCCGTGTCCGCCAGCGCCAAGGCCCAGGCGGCTCCGGCGCCCGGCACCGATCCAACCTACACGCCAACGGCCACCATCAAGGACGTCATGGACGACATCGTCGATCCGGCTGGCGACCTCGTGTGGGATGCGACATCGGTCGTCGTCGACCAGAAGGGCACGAACGAAACGCTTCCCAGGTCCGACGAGGACTGGAAGACGGTCAGGCGTGGCGCGATGCTGCTCGTCGAGGGCGCGAACCTCTTGCAGATGCCCGGCCGGCACATGGCTCGGGCCGGTGAGACGTCCGAGGTCCCGGGCGTGGAGCTGGAACCCTCGGAGATGGAGGCGCTCGTCAACAAGGATCGAGCCGGCTGGAACAAGCACGCGCAGGATCTGCACGCGGCCGGCCTGGAAGTGCTGCAGGCGGTGGAGGCCAAGGACTCCCAGAAGCTGTTCGAGGTGGGCGGGAAGCTCGACGCCGCCTGCGAAAGCTGCCATCGGGCCTACTGGTATCCCAACGAGAAGGTGCCCGACTTCCCGTCCGGCATCATCAGCAAGGGCGCCGGAGGTTAGTCAGGCCTGTCGCTGCTGCAAGACCTGGTGGCCGCGCCGCGGCGGTCGTGATCGACACCCTCGTGATCGACACCCTCTTGACGTCGAATTTGGCGCCGTGCTATTTCAGTTTTCAATCGCACTACGACACAGCCAGGCGCGGGTGCCCGGTATCTGTGCCGGACCCGCCTCTGCCAAGGGGGGATCCCAATGTCCTGCGCTCGACTCATGTTGATCGTAGTGGGCATGGCGTTCGCCGTGCCCATGCCTGCCGACGCCAACGATGCCGCCACGCTCAGCGGCATCTGGCGATCGGCGCCCGACGAAACGCCGCTTGCATCTCCGTACGAGGAATCGGTCTGGGGAAAGAACGCGAAGGCGGTCCGCACCGTGGAGATGGTCGTACGCTCGAGCGGCGATGCCGCGCTGACCGTGACCCGCAAGGTCCTCGACGCCCGCGGGCGCACGGTGCCGGCGTCGACCTCGGTCGAGAACGTGGACTTGGTGCTGGGCACGGCCCAGCGCAGCATCGACGTGCGGTCCGACCTGGCGGTCAGCGTGAAGCGCGCCGAGCGGCGCTATCCGGACGACCCGGGCGGAACGTGGACACTCGACGGCCTCACGGTGTCGGTCTCGACCTTCAGCGACGACCCGAGAAAGCTCGAGGTTCGCGTCGACACACCCGATGGCCGTGATTCCTTCTGGGCAACGCTCCGGCGCAGCGCGTCACGGCCATCCTCACGGCCGTAGGGCCGCGCCGCCTAGAAACGCGCCCTCACGCCAAACCAGGCTCGAAGGGGCGCGCCTGGGGCCAGGAAGGTCGATCGAATCAACGGGAACTCCCCATCGACCGCCGGCAACGGACGGGCGATGAAGCGTCCCGTGACCGTAAAGCCGGCGGGCCCCAACTGGGCCGCCGTCGCGTACTCACGGTCGAACAGGTTGTTGAGTTGCGCGATCAGGTCCAGCCGGCTCGTCAGCCCGTATCGCGCACCGAGGTTCACGATAGCGTAGCCACCCACGGTCCCGTCACCTACGTAGTACGGCTCGCCCCGCTCGTGCAGGTTGTTCTCGTTGCCGCGCGCGTAGGAACTGCCGCTCCCCACCAGGTTGACGTTCAGGCCCAACCGCCGCGTGACCTGAACGTCCGCGTACACCTTGATCAGGTGCCGCGGGATCAATGGGATGTGATCCCCTGGCTCGACCTCGATCGCCCCTTCGAGCCCTGGCCCCTCGTCGTTGGCGCTGTTGCTCTCGCCGTTCAGCGTCTCCTCGCTCTGGAACGTCGCGGCCAGGAACGTGTACTCGGTGCCCAGCACCAGCCTGCCCCGCTGTGTCCGGGCGCCCAGTTCGAACCCTTGACGGCGGGTCTGCCCGAAGTTGCGGAAGTAGCCGAACCCTGTCTGCTCGGACGTCACAAACAGGATGTCGTCGCGGTTCTCGGCGTGAAACGTGCCCGCGTGCCAGGTCACCGGTCCATGCGTCCCACGGACGCCCGCTTCCACCGTACGCGTGACCACCTGGTCCAGCGGCGGATCACCGGCCATGGCGTTCGGCAATTTGCATGGCTGTTCGGGATTGGCGCATCCAAGCTCGATCGAGGTCGCGGCGCGGCTGCCTTCGCTGTACCCGCCGTACACGTTCACCGATGGCGAGACGTCGAAGGTGATGCCGGCCGCCGGGTTGAAGCGGCCGAACGTGTGATCGCCATCGAGCGACGTGGGGCCACCGCCTGGCGTGATCTGATCGCGGTTCTGGATGGTCGTGCGGTTGTACCGGCCCGACAGGGTGAGATGCGCCCGGGCGCCAAGCGGCACCGTGTCGGTGAGGTAGACGCTCCACGTCTTGATCGTGCCGTCCAGGTCGACACGCGTGTCGAACGGTTCACCGTCCGCATCTCCACCGGTGACGCCGTCGCCGAAGGCATTCAGGCCGGTCACACTGCGATCCGGGTTCAGATACCCGAGCTCGGTCGACTGGGTGAAGCCCGTGGTGGCGGCGTCGAACGCGGCGCCAACGGTGAAGAGGTTGGCGCCCGTACCGAGGGCTCGGCGGTGGGTGACCTGGCCCGACAACCCGCCGTTGTGCTGATTGGTACGCGTGCGGTTGATGAGCCCGTTGCACTTCTCGGAGGGTTCATCGACCAGCAGGACGTTGCCGATGCAGCGCAACGAGGGGAACGGCGTGTTGGTGGCGTCCAGGCCGCTGGCCGGGATGTTCCCGTATCCCGCCGCGGCAAGGGCCGCGCGCTCCGCGGCACCTGGCTGGTACAACGCCTGGTCGAGCGACTCCTCGTTGATGTCGCCGTTGAACGTGCCGGTGCGGATGTCTCGGTAGTAGCCGTTCCCGAGGAACGAAAGGCCATTGGCCCAGCGGTGCTGACCGGACACGTTCACCAGCGTCGACCGGTTGTCGGTAATGTCCGGCTTCGTGTTGATGCTGCCGTAGTCGACGTCGAGCAGCCGGAACTCCTGCAGGCCGTTGCCGTTCATGGAATTGTCCGCATGGCCGACCGAGACGGTCAGGTCCGATCGATCCCGGCGCCACCCCAGCTTTCCGAAGATCTGTCGCACATCGGACGGAGAGTCCTCGCGCCATCCGTCCTCGCCGAACAGGGTACCCGCCAGGTACCAATCGAAGCCCTTGGACGCGGCCTGCCCGCCGTGCTCGAACTCCGCGGCTCGACGTACGTTGCTGCCATACGTGGCCTGCAGCGTGGTCCCTTGAAACCCGCGGCCATCCTTCGTCTGCACCGACAGCGCCCCACCAAGGGTGTTCAGGCCGAAAAGCGGATTCGACCCCGGCATCAGCGTGGTCGAGGCGATGGAGATTCGCGGGATGAGGTCCCAGCTCACGACCTCGCCAAACGGCTGATTCAGGCGAACGCCGTCCATGTACACCGACAGACCCTGGGGTGTGCCCAGCAGCGGCGACGCCGTGTAGCCCCGATAGTTGATGTCGGGCTGAAACGGATTGTTCTGCATCTCGTTGACGTGCATGCTGCCAAACTGCCGGTTCAAGAAATCGGAAAGGTCCAGTGCACCGCTGGCGGTGATCTCGTGGGCTGTCGCGGTCTGCACGGGGCTCGGGATCTGGCTGGCGGGCAACTCGACGCCGGCGAGAGGCGTCGTGCCAATGACGGTCACCGTGACCGCGGTCTGGACGTCGTCGGTCGGTTGTGGCCCCGCTGGCGGCTGGCCTTGAGGCGACTGCGCAATCGCCAGGGACGGTGCGATCGACGAGAGGCAGCTGGCGAAGACCAGGCCGCGGGCGACGGGGGACGACAACACGGCACGCAGCCGGCAAACGACGTCGACGATCACGGTGTCTCCAGGTAGGCCTAACGTGAAGGCGTCAGGACCGGTCGTTGAACGTAGACCGCACCCCATGGACCTCGCCCTACGGCGACGGTCCCGGTGACGCGCAGTCCGGCGATGTCGATGATCGAGACCTCGTTCGAGGGTCCATTGGCGGTGAACGCGAACTTCCCATCAGTCGAAAGTGCGACGCCCCACGGGCGGGCGCCGGCCTCGACAGAACCGACAATGGCGTGCGACTTGGTGTCGATGACCAGGAGCATCTTGCTGCGGCCGGTGGTCACGTACAGGCGCGAGCCGTCGTCGGAAACGGCCGTGCCCATCGGACGCATGCCCTCGCCGAGCGCGATCGTCCGAACGGCCTTGAGAGTCTTCGTATCGATGACCGTGACGGTGGCGCCGTTCTCGGACGGGACATAGGCCGTGGAGCCGTCGGGCAGGAACGCGATCGAACGCGGCCGAGGACCGACCGGGACCGATCCGACGACCTTGTGCGCCAAGAGGTCGATCACGACCACGGCGCCGTCCTCCTCGGACGTCACCCACACGCGCTCGGCACCCGGCTGGACCGAGACCCCCTCCGGTTCCTCGCCCACGGTGAACGACTCGAGGATGGCGCCCGTCGCCACCTCCACGACGCTCGCCTTGGCGGCGTCCTCGTTGGCCACGAACACGCGGGTCCCGTCATGACTGACCGCCACCACCTCGGGGTCCGTCCCGCTCGGTAGCACCCTCACCAGCTTCATCTGCCGGAGATCGACCACGCCAATGCCGTCGGCGGTGCGGTCGGGCGGCGGCAGGGTCTTCTCGTCCACACCCGGAGGTGCCGGTGGCGAGCCGCTGAGCGCGATGTACAGCGTCTCACCGTCGGGCGACACGGCGATTCCGCGCGGCCGCTTGCCAAGCGGAATCGTGGCGACCACGGTTCGCGTCGCCACATCGATGACTGACAGATCGCCCGAAGTCTCGTTGGTTACGTACACCCCGGCCGCTGGGGCGGCCACGACGGGCGGCGCGCTCACCGGCGCCGTAGCAACCGCCGCTGACTGGGGCTCGGTGGCAGGACCACCACAGCCCACGGCCAGAAGCAGCAGCCCCGACGAACACAGGCGCCAAACGGACCACGAGCGCAGCTCCAAACGTGACATGTCACTGTCAATATTCCCGGCGTCCACCGTTTGTTCACCCTTTATTTCTTTCGAGGGCTCGATGCGACGGCGGCGCCCCCCCGACTACAATGCGGGCTTCCCTGTCGATGGCGCCACCTCCCTACTCATCCGTAGCCGACCTCGACCTGCTGGATCGCACCGGCGGCGAGACGCGATCCACCGCGGCGGTTCAGGTTCAGGTACTGCAGCTGTTTGACGCCTGCGCCCCAGGGCTGCGCCGCTACGTTCGGTCCTGTGGTCTGCCGCCGGAAGCCGCCGAGGACGTGGTGCAGGAGGCGTTTCTGGCCTTGTTCCGTCACCTCTGTCGAGGCGGCGGGACAGAGAACCTGCGTGGCTGGCTGGTGCAGGTCTGCTATCGCCTGGCATTGAAACAACGGGCGCGCATGGCCAAGCGCCATCAGCACGAAATCTCGTTGGACGGGCCGTGCCTCGAGGTCGTCGATCCGGCAGCCGACCCGGAATCGGCCGTCGCCGGCCAGCAGCAGCAGCGACGCCTGCGCGCCGTCATACATGCGCTGCCCGAACGCGATCGACAGTGCCTCTGGATGCGCGCGGAGGGCGTGACCTACCGCGACATCGCAGCGACGCTCGACATCTCGCTAGGAGCCGTGGCCAAGGCCGTGGGGCGGGCGGTGGTGCGCTTGACCAACGCCCTGAAGGAGTAGAGACATGCAGACGACCGCGCATCCCGGTGATGACCTGCTGTTGTTGGCGATGGACGGAACGCTCCCCCGCCGCCGGCAGGCACGCGTCAAGACACACGTCGCCACCTGCGGTGCGTGTCAGGGTCGACTGCATCTGCTCGAATCGACGCTGGCGGACGTGGGCCACGTGTGTCGGATGTCGGGAGACACGGCGTCGTCTGGCCCCGAGGGCGCCCGCCTCCGGCTGGAGCAGGCGCTGCGACGGGCCGGGGAGCAATGGGATCGATCGTGGTGGACCCGCCTGCGTGACGTCGTGGTGCCGCCAGACACGCTGTCGATGGCGATGGCCACCTCCCTCGTCGCCGTGTTCGTCGCGTGGATTGCGGGCGCCGGCGCGCCGTGGTCGCTCGGCCCGCTCACGCCACCGGAAGGGCCGCTGCCGGTGGCGTCCCTGACGCCGGGTGCGGTGTCCACGCTCACTGCCGCGGAACTATGCGCCGGCAGGCGGACCTCGCGACTCGTCACCAACGACGTCCGACGCCGCGTGCTGGTCGATTACGGCATGGAACGCACGCCGGCCGATACCTACGAACTGGACGCGCTGGTCACGCCCGAACTGGGCGGCACCACGGCGCCCGAGAACCTGTGGCCGCAGCGGTACGGCTCGCCCGTCTGGAACGCGCACGTCAAGGATGCGCTGGAGGTGCTCTTCGCGGAAAGAGTGTGCGCCGACGACATGGCGCTGGCGCAAGCCCAGCATGAGATTGCCACCGATTGGGTGGCCGCCTACAAGCGCCACTTCCGAACCGACATCCCGATCCCCGCGCACGCACGGGCCACGGCGGTCGACGACGACCTGGAGTACGAGTCGCCACGCCTCGTGCAGTCGATGGCGTGGATGGTCGTGAACGGCGCGCTGGCGACGTCCACCCGTCTTCAGTAGTAGCGCCGAGGTCCCCTACTGCGGGCCCTCGTTCGGAGTTCAGCGCCACGGCGGGAAGGTCCGGCGACGGCTTGAAGTCTCCTGAGCTGGGCGCCCTCTCGGCGCCGGACAAGTCCCAGAAAACGCGCTCGGAACCGGCATCCTCAGACGGTTTCAACCATGCAAGGCCCACTTGCGCGCGCGAACACCTGAAGCGGAACGACGATGACACGTCGTCGTGTTCGTGATGGAGGCGGGCCGCGCTGTTCGCAACCCGCCTCGAGACGACTCTCAGAACCGTGTAGTCAAGGAAAGGCGAACGGCTGCGCGTCGACCAGGATCGAGAGCGTCGGGTCGGTGGGATCCGGCACGATGACGTTGCCCCGGTCCAGCCGGTTGTCCCGGGTCCGGTGGTCACCTGACGGCGCTCCATCGCAGGATCACCAGCGAAAGGACCGCCCACCAGATCCCTGCCATGGCGTCTTCAGAGCGATCCGCGCGCCTGGCCGTATCGCAGGTAGATCGCCGGCAGCAGGAACACGTTGAGCATCGTCGACGTCACGAGGCCGCCCAGGATGACGACCGCCATCGGGTGCTCGATTTCGTGCCCGGATCGATCGCCACCGAGGATGATCGGCACCAACGCCAGGCTCGTGACGAGCGCCGTCATCAGGATCGGCGACAGGCGCTCCTCGGCGCCGCGGGAGACGAGTCCGGGACCGAACGCCACTCCTTCCTCGTGCTCGAGGTAGCGGTAGTGACTGATGAGCATGATCCCGTTGCGGGCGGCAATGCCGAGCACCGTCACGAAACCGACCAGCGACCCCAACGACAGCACGCCGCCAGTGAGCACTACGCTGACGACTCCGCCGATGAGCGCGAATGGGATGGTGAGCGCGACAAGGGCCACCATGCGGACGGACCCGAAGTCGACGTGCAGAACGAGCAGAATGCACAGGAGCGAGATCGCGCCGAGCGCCACCAGCCGGCGCTGCGACGCGGCACGAGCGGCGTACTCGCCGAGCACCTCGGGGTGGTACCCGGGCTCGAACTGGACGCCGGCCAGCGCCGACTCGATGTCCCGCGCCACGGCGCCCAGATCCCGTCCCAGCACGTTGCTGGTGATGTCGATCCGGCGGGATCCGCCCTCCCGTGTGATCTCGTTCGGCGTCGGCGCCACCCGTACCTCGGCCACCGACGCCAGAGGTGAGTAGCCCCCGGCCGGCAACTCGATCGGCAGGCGCCGCAAGGTGAAGACGTCGTTTCGCATCTCCGGCGTGCCCCACACCACGACGTCGAAGACCGCCTGCGCGTCGAACACCTCTCCCACCTTGGTCCCACGCACCATCGTCGCGACCGTATCGCGGACGTTGGCCGGGGTGACGCCGAGCTGCTGCGCGCGATCCCGGTCGTAGACCACCTCGACCTGCGGCACCACGGTGAGAGCCTGCACCTTCACGTCGGCGGTGCCGTCGACGCCGGCGATCCTCTTGCCCACTTCGACCGCCTTGCGCTGGAGCACATCCAGTTCCGGCCCGAAGAGGCGGACGACGATGGTGGCGCTGGCTCCGGTCAGCACCTCCTTGATGCGCTCCCGCAGATAGGTCAGGAGGTCGCGCTGCAGGCCCGGATAGCCGTCCACGACGGACTGCACCCGTGCGACCGTTTGCTCGTAGTCCACCGACGGATCGAGGCTGATCCACAGCTCGGTGAAGTTGATGCCCACCACCTCGTCGGCGACCTCGGCCCGGCCGATGTGCGCGCCGAAGTTCCGCACGCCCGGAATGGCGCGAAGCTCGTCGCTGGCACGCAGCGTGATGCGGCGCATCGCCTCCAGCGACGTGCCGGGTTTCTCCACCCAGTGCATCAGGAAGTCGTACTCCTTGAAGTGCGGCAGGAACTCCTCGCCGAGGAACGGGAACGTCGCCACCGCGGCGGCGATCGAGATCGCGATGATCGCCAGCGCCAGGCGCGGCGCCGCGATCAGGCGCGGCAGCACCCGGGCGTACCACGTCTTCAGTTTCGTGACCAGCGGAGCTTCACCCTCGTGAACGGCCTGCGGCAGGAGCATCAACGAGAGCGCCGGGGTCACGATCAGCGCCACCAGCAGCGACGCGGCGATTGCCAGCACGTACGACAGCGCCAGGGGCCGAAAGAACGACCCGGCGAGGCCGTCGAGGAAGAAGACGGGCAGGAAGACCAGGACGACGATGAGGCTGCCGTAGACCACGGCGCTTCGTACTTCGAGGGACGCCTCCAGCACGACGTCGAACGCGGATCGCGGCAGCGGCGCCGCCCGGTTCAGCCGCAGGCGTCGCACGATGTTCTCGACGTCGATGATGGCGTCGTCCACGACCTCGCCGAGCGCGATGATGAGCCCGGCGATCACCATCGTGTCCAGCGTGCCGCCGAACTGCCGCAGGACCAGCGCCGCCGCGACGAGCGAGAGGGGTATCGCCGTCAGGCTGATGACGGCGGTCCTCCAGTCCCACAGGAACACCGCCAGCACGAGCACGACCAGGATGCACCCGATCAGCAGGGCGCGGTTGAGGTTGGCCAGCGACATCTCGATGAAGGTCGCCGGACGGAAGATGGTGGAATCAATCTCGACGCCGGCAAGGGCCGGCCGCAAGGCCGCCAGCGCGGCCTCGACGTTCCGCGTCACCTGCAGCGTGTTGCCCTCCGGCTGCTTCTCGACGATGAGCAGCAGGCCGGGCGCGCCATTGATCACGCCGTCGCCGATCGGCGGCTGAAATCCTTCGACCACATCCGCCACGTCGACCAGTCGGCGCACCGTTGGTATCGGGGTGCCTGGTGCGACGGGTACGACGGGGCGGGGGCCAACGGCCATCGACAACGATGCTCCGGAGGCCGGTGGCGCTGCTGCGGGGGACGCAACGGATACCGCCGGACCGATGGCCATCAGTCCAAGTTCTTCCGCCGTCTTGATCGGCGAGATGTGGGTCACGGCCATCCGCTGATTGGCGCCCTCGACGAATCCCCCCGCGGTCACCGACACCGCGTCGCGGGTGGACGTGACCACGTCCTGCAGCGTCACGCCGTTGGCTCGCAGCCGATCCGGATCGACGAGCACCTGGAGCTGGCGATCACGCTGCCCCCAGATGGCGACGTTCGCCACCCCGGGCACGGCCATCAGTCGCGGACGCACGCTCCAGCGGGCCAGCGTCGTCAGCTCGACCTGCGAAAGCGTCGAGGACGACATGCCGACCTTCATCACGCGGCTGAGCGACGACAGCGGCGACATGATCACGGGCGGACGGGCCGCGGCCGGCAGCGTGGGAGCCACGCGGGCCAGACGCTCCTGCACGAGCTGACGCGCGGGGATTCGTTCCGTGCCGGTCTCGAAGATCATGACGACCGACGACAGGCCGAGCACGGACTTCGAGCGCAGCACCTCGAGCCCAGGCACGCCGTTCATCGCGGCTTCGAGGGGCACGCTGATGAGGGCCTCCACATCGGAGCTGGACAGCCCGGGCGCTTCGGTCTGGATCTCGACGAGCGGCGGCGCGAACTCCGGGAACACGTCGAAGGGCGCGTCGTTGGTGGCCCTGACGCCCACGACCATCAGGATGATGGAGAGCGCGACGACCGGCAGACGGAGCCGGAGCGAAGCGGCAATGAGCGCGCGCATCATGTCGGGTTACTTCCCCACGCCAAACTCGGTGCCGAACAGCTCCGCCGCGCCGGCCGTCACGACTCGGGTGCCCAACGGCGGGCCCTGAGTGAGCACGGCAGAGTCGCCGACGAGATCGACGAGCGCCACGCGTTGACGCTCGAAGACGCCGCCTTCCTTGGCCTCGTACACCCATGTGCCGCCGAAGGCGTCGAACAGCACCGACGATCGGGGCACGACCAGGTGCTCCTGGCTCGACCGCAGCGGGAGACGCACGCTCATCCGCTGTCCCGGCCGCAGGCTGCGGTCGACGTTCGGCAGGCTGTAGAACAGGTCCACTCCCGCTGTTGCGGCGTCGGCGCTCGGCGGAGCGGCAATAGGCGTCGCCGTCGTGCCTTTTGTGCCCGCCGCCGTTCCGAGGGGCACGACTTCTACGGGAGAGCGACGGTCAATGGATTCGACGTCGCCCGCGAAGACCGGGACGCGGATCCAGACGGAGTCGATGGAGATCACGTCGAACAAGGGGGCGCCCGCCCCGACGGTCTGTCCCGGCGTGGCATGAAGCGCCCGCAGCACACCGGACTGGGGAGACTCGAGGCGAATCGTGCCCAACGCGCTCACGCCCCGCGCCGCAAGGGCCAGGCGATCGCGCGCCGCTTTCAACGCCGCGTCAGCCACGGCCAGGTCGGCCTGCGACTCCTCGAACGCCCTGACGCTGCCGGCACCGTCCTGGGCCAACGTACGCGCGCGCTCCGCGCGTTTGGCGGCCATTTCCTGACGACCCACCGCCTCGGCCACGACACGTTCCGCCTCGACCCGAACATCCCGCTCCCCGGGCGCCAAGGGGAAAAGCGTCAAGATCACGTCGCCCTTGGTCACGGCGGCCCCAACGGCAGGCAACCTGGTATCGACTCCCAACGTTCCCGCCAGGGGCGCGGTCACGGTGGCCTGCGCGCCGCCCGTCACCAGCACCTCGCCTCCCAGGCTCCGTGTCGTCACGATCCGGCGACGCTCGGCCTGGCCCGTTTCGATGCCCAGCCGCTTCTGCGCGTCGTCCGTCAAGGTCAGGGTCGTCAGCGAGGTTTCCGGAACGGCCCCCGACACCTTGACCGCTGGCGTTGTCGTGGCCGGGGACGTTCCGTTCCGGCCACAGGCAACGAGCAGTACCGTCGCCAGACAGATGATCGAGCGTCGCGTCCTCACTGAGTTCCTCCAGCCCCCGAGCACCGTGCGCCGACCGCGCGTTCGATACGGGCGATCGCGCGGTGCTCGTCGGCGGCAATTTCACGTTCGCGCAACCGCGCCTCGATCAGGCGTCGACTGTTCTCGAGTACGAAGAGGAACGAGCTCTCTCCCGCGCGGAACGAATCCTCGGCATCGGCCAGGTTGGCTTCGAGCGGCGTCACGAGCGTGGCGCGCCAGGCCTCGCGCGACTGTCGTGCTTGTTCGAACAGCGTCGACGCCTCGCGAACGTCCAGACCCACTTGCTGCTGGAGTGCGACGTAAGCGGCCGATGCCCGCCGCAGTTCGGTCTGCGCACGCAGCCGGCCGCCCTGGTTCCTGTTGAAGATCGGCAGGCCGACGTCGATGCCCGGACCGGCCTCGAAGCCGGAGATGCCCTGCCCGTTGGCATCGAGAACCGCCGCCAAGGCCAACACGCGGTTACGCTCCCATCCCAGCCGGGCCCCGGCCGCTTCGATGGCCAGCTCGGCGGCGCGCAGGTCCGGACGCGCGGCCAGGGCGCGGGTGAGAAGCTCCGGAGGCGAAGCGCACGAGGTCGGTTCGCCAGGGGCCTGGACCGTCTCCAGCGCTCCGTCGTCGGCCGCCAGCCCCGTCAGCAGGCGGAGCCGCTCGCGCGCCAGGCGCACGTCGTGCCCCGCCCGTTCCGCATCCTGGACGCTGCGCAGCGCGTCCACGCGGGCCACGCGGGCATCGAGCGCTCCGATGTCCCCGGCGGCGAGCCTCGACTGTGTCAGCTCGTCGATCCGTCGAAGTGCCGCGGCGGTCTCGGTGGCGAGCCGTTGCCGATCGAGCGCGAGAGCCAGGTCCGTGTGCGCCAGGCGAACGGACAGCGCCAAGTCGAGACCCGACTGGACCAGGTTGCTGGCGACCACCTCCAACGACAACCGGGCAGCCGCGACGCGCCTCGGCCGTTCCCACAGGATCTCGGCGGGCCACCGCAGCGTGGCTTCGAGCTGCTTGGGCCCCAGGGGAAACAGCAAGGACAGGACGGGATTGGCCAAGAGCCCCGCATCCACCAGGTCTGCCCGAGCAAAGCCCAGCTGGCTCACGGCCACTTGAAAGACCGCGTTGTTCCACAACGCCAGCGCCACTGCTTCGTCGCCAGAAATCCCGTCTGTGACATCCACCGATGGCGGTCGGCCTGGCGCCGCCGGCGAACCCTCGAGTCGCGCCTCGGCACTCGTGCCAGCACGAATGCGATCCGCGACGCTGGACTGGGAGGGCGGCTGGGTAGCGGCGCACGACGTGGTGGCCGCCGCGACGACGAGTAGGAGCAAGAGCCGCATGACTTGCGGCTCATGCTCTCATCCGCTCGATGAACGACCGATGACGGGCTCTGTTGGCAGACTGACGGCGAAGGTCGTCAAGCCAGGCGCACTGCTCTGCAGCACGAGGGTGCCGCCGTGCGCTTCGGCAATCCATCGGGCGATCGGGAGGCCGAGGCCTCCGCCGTCCGACTGGCCGATCCGGACGAATCGCTCGAAGATGCGCTCGTAGTCGGCGCGATCGATGCCCGGGCCGTCGTTCGACACCCGCAAGTGAATGCGGCCAGGTGCGCGAGACAGGCAGACCACGACGATGCCCGTCGAGTCAGCGTGGCGGATCGCGTTGTCCAGCAGATTGCCCACCATCTGGCGGAGCAACCCGTCGTCGCCGAGAAAACCGACCTCCTGATCGCCCTCCAGGGTGACGCGAAGTCGGCGCTCCTCGGCCAGCACCCGTGCCGCCCGCACCGTCTCGGCCACGATGTCGTCCAGGTTCACGAACTCCTTGCGGAGCGGCACGCCCTTCGCCTCTGCTCGGGACAACAGGAACATCGCATCGACGAGGCGCGTCAACCGATTGGCCTGCTCTTCGACGATGGCCAGGGACTCCTGGTAGTCGCCCGCCGACCGATCCTCCTTCGACAGGGCGACCTGTGCCGCCGTTCGAACCACCGACACCGGCGTGCGCAGCTCGTGCGACGCGTCCGCCATGAACTGACGCTGCTGGTGCATGGCGGCGGCAAGGCGGGCGAGCAGGCCATTGAACGCGGTGGCGAGCCTGCCGAGTTCGTCATCGGCGTGGGGCGCGGACAGCCGGCCGGTCGGATCGCGCTCGTTGATCCCGCTGGCCTGCGCCGCCATTTGCGAGAGCGGCTGCAGGGTCTGTCGGCCGATGAGCCAGCCACCGGCCGCGGCGATTAGGAGGGCGATCACCACGCCGATCGAGATGGCGCGCGTCATCTCCGCGTGTTGAGCCGCCAGGCTGTCGAGCGGAGCGACGACGAACGCGCGATAGCGGTGTCCGCTTTCCCCCACCTCTCGCACGAGGGCGCGAACGCCCTCTCCGCCGGTGTCCACGGTGACCGGCTCCGTCTGGACGGGAAGGCCGACAATCGAGCGCACGTCGATCGGCTCCCCCCATGCCGCCAGGACGGTCCCATCGACACGACTCAGGACCATGCCGTGACCTGGCGCCACCACCTCGCGGCTTGCCTCGTCCGCCGAGCCCTCGAGCGTCAGGCCCTCACCGAACTCGGTGTGCATGACCCCCATCAGCGTGGCCATGGAGCGGGTCAGCTGATCGTCCAGGCCTTGAAGCGCCAACCGCGACTGCGCCAGGGAGCCCACGATGGCGCCCGTGACCAGCACCACCACGACCACGGCGCTGTACCACAGCGTCAAGCGACCGCGGATGGACATGCTCATGTCGGATGGGACGCATCGGGCGTCACCAGCAAATAACCCTCGCCGCGACGCGTGGCGATGAGGGATGGACCATCGGGAGAGTCGATCTTGCGTCGGAGACGTTGCACCATCACGTCGATCACGTTCGACATCGACTCGAACGGCGCATCCCACACGTGCTCCGCGATGGCGCCGCGTCCAACCACCTCACCCGCGTGCAGCACCAGGAACTCGAGCAGCGCGAACTCACGAGACGTGAGGGCGATCAGACGACCGTCTCGAGTGACGTGCCTGGCCCGCAGGTCGAAGCGCAACTTGCCAAGTGTCACGATGGACGGCCGCTGGGGCGCCTGCCCTCGCCGAATGACGGCCCGCAATCGCGCCAGCAGCTCCCCGAAGTCGAAGGGCTTGATGAGGTAGTCGTCAGCGCCACTGTCGAGGCCGGAGATCCGGGCGTCGACGGCGTCGCGAGCCGTCAGCATCAACACGGGCACGTGCGATCCCTGGGCACGAAGCTCACGGCACACGGCAAACCCGTCGATTCCGGGCAGCATGACGTCGAGCACGACGGCGTCGTAGTCCGTAATGGACGCCCGATACAGCGCCTCGTGGCCGTCTCGCGCGACGTCGACCGCGTACGCCTGCTCGCGCAGGCCTTTGGACAGCACCTGCGCCGCACGCGGTTCATCTTCGACCAGCAGAATCCTCATGCTCGGCCGCCCATCCCTATTCCTCGCGCATCGGTCCTTCTCGACGAAACCATCTTACTGACGCGCACGATCCTGCTGCCGTTCGACCGTCTCACAGTGGCGATGAACGGTCGATGACGACGGCTCGCTCCCGCGTCACAGTCCGTTCATGTCCATGCCGTCGCTCTTGGCCGAGGGGCGCCTCGGAGCGCGCGGCATCGACCGACCCTCTTTGCAATAGTTACAAGGAACCACTCCCTCAGGGCCTACCGCCGCGGAGCGGGCACAGCCAGGGTTGGGGACACCCTCCACCGAGCGAGCACATTCTCGAAGATTGCCGAGACTTTCGTCGCGGCATCGAGGACCGCGGGCGCGGTCCAGGCCGGGCATGGCTCTTGCGTCTAACGACGGGTCGCGACACGGCTGAGGTGCCTCTGAACCGGCACCATCTCGTGCCGCGCTCAGTTCGGTAGACTTCCCTGACCCCAATTGGCATTTGCCCGGAGCCATGCGCATGCAGCGGATCGACACCCAACCCATCCCGCAGACGCCTCCAGAGTCCATCCCCACCATTTCCAGCGCCCAACTCTCCGAGTTGCTGCGCGTGCTCCAGGCCGCGGAGAACGGAGATTTCTCCGTCCGGCTTCCCGGTGATTGGACGGGCCTCGAAGGAAAGATTGCCGACACGGTCAACGGGATCGTTGCCTCGAACGCCAAGATGGCGACCGAACTCGAACGAGTCGGCACAGTCGTCGGCAAGCAAGGCAAGACACGGCAACGCGTCAAGTTCGGCCGAGCCAGCGGAGCGTGGGGCGAAATGGAGACGTCGGTGAACACGCTCATCGACGACCTGCTCTGGCCGACGACGGAGGTCACTCGCGCCCTCGCCGCCGTTGCAAAAGGAGACCTCCTGCAGTCCGTCCGGCTCGATGTGGACGGTCGCCCGCTCGAAGGCGAGTTCCTGCGGTCGGCCACCATCGTCAACACGATGATCGAGCAGCTCGGCGTGTTCACGTCGGAGGTGACACGCGTGGCGCGCGAGGTCGGCACCGACGGCAAGCTGGGAGGCCAGGCACAGATCCGGGACGTGAGCGGCGTGTGGAAAGACCTCACCGACAGCGTCAACTCGATGGCTGGCAACCTGACCGCGCAGGTGCGCAACATCTCGGAAGTCACCATCGCCGTCGCCAGCGGCGACCTGTCGCGCAAGATCACGGTGGACGTTCGCGGAGAGATCCTGCAACTCAAGGAAGCCATCAACACGATGGTGGACCAGCTGCGATCCTTCGCCTCCGAGGTGACGCGCGTCGCGCAGGAGGTCGGCACCGAGGGTCGCCTTGGCGGCCAGGCCGTCGTGCCCGGCGTGGCCGGCACCTGGAAGGACCTGACGGACTCGGTCAACGCCATGGCCCGGAACCTGACCGACCAGGTGCGCAACATCGCGGAGGTGACGACCGCCGTCGCGCGCGGCGACCTCTCCCGCAAGATCACGGTGGACGTGCGGGGCGAGATCCTCGAGCTGAAGAACACCATCAACACGATGGTGGATCAGCTCAACGCCTTTGCCTCCGAGGTGACGCGCGTCGCGCGCGAGGTGGGCACCGACGGCAAGCTGGGCGGCCAGGCTGAAGTGCCCGGCGTCGCGGGCACCTGGAAGGACCTCACCGACAACGTGAACTTCATGGCGAGCAACCTCACCGCGCAGGTGCGGAACATCGCCGACGTCTCCACCGCGATTGCCAGCGGCGACCTGTCGAAGAAGATCACCGTGAACGTCAGCGGCGAGATTCTGCTGCTGAAGGAAACCATCAACACGATGGTGGACCAGCTCAACGCGTTCGCGGGCGAAGTCACCCGCGTCGCGCGCGAGGTCGGCACGGAAGGACGGCTGGGCGGCCAGGCCCGGGTGTCCGGCGTGGCGGGCACGTGGAAGGACCTCACCGACAGCGTCAACTCGATGGCGAACAACCTGACGGCGCAGGTCAGGAACATCGCCGAAGTGGCGACGGCGATCGCCGGCGGCGATCTCTCGAAAAAGATCACCGTCGACGTGAGCGGCGAGATCCTGCAGCTCAAGCAGACGCTGAACACGATGGTA
>Ga0307505_10001402_pt1 | contig 19645 bp, 17 predicted proteins | sample 23_S_MG_FD_202183 | JGI IMG/M metagenome (GOLD analysis project Ga0307505, IMG submission 202183) | Soil microbial communities from Populus trichocarpa stands in riparian zone in the Pacific Northwest, United States - 23_S | ecosystem: Environmental > Terrestrial > Soil > Riparian zone > Trees...
TGGTCTCAAAGGAAATGACCTGGGACCTGCCCTCCCCCTCGGTGTTCATCCGGATGGCTAGAAATGGGGCATCATCGACCCGGATGCCGCATTTTTCCACAGGGGTGACCAGATAAAATTTCCCGTCATCATCATGTCGCAAGACCGACGCAAACAGCTTGAACAGGGGTTTGCGGCCAATCGGCGAATTCATGTAAAACCACGTCCCGTCAGCGGCAATGCGCATGTCGAGATCGCCGCAAAACGGCGGATTCCACAGGTGAACCGGCGGCAGGCCCCGGGCCTTGGCCGTTGCCTCCTTCAGGCCCTGCAATGGATTGCTTGCATCCCTCGCAATCGTCGTCATCATATACCCGTCCAGACCACAAATGAGTCGCAAATTGCCGTCTTTATTAAGCCATTCTCCTTCACGAGGATGTCATTAACAACAATTCCTTTCCCCTGCCATATCAGGGGGGTGTAGCAAACTATAGTAGGGCCCATGGCAAACATCAAAGAAGCGAACAAGGAAATACTTAAGGAACTGGAAGCCACCGGTGAACGCCTGGAAAAAGTGCGGGCCGAAATCGGCAAGGTGATCTTCGGCCAGAACGAGGTTATCGAACTGGCATTGACCGCCATTCTGGCGGGCGGACATGCCCTTCTGGTCGGCGCCCCCGGCCTGGCCAAAACCAAGCTCGCCACCAATCTCGGCCGGGTTCTGGGCCTTGATGAAAAGCGCGTGCAGTTCACGCCGGATTTAATGCCCGCCGACATATTGGGATCCGAGGTTCTCGACGAAACCGAAAAGGGCCGCCGGCAATTCCGCTTCGTGCCCGGCCCGGTGTTCTGCCAGTTGCTGATGGCCGACGAAATCAACCGCGCCAGCCCGCGCACCCAGTCAGCCCTCCTCCAGGCCATGCAGGAACACCATGTGACGGTGGCCGGCGTGCGCCATGATCTGCCAAAGCCATTCCATGTGCTGGCCACGCAAAACCCCATCGAGCAGGAAGGCACCTATCCGCTGCCCGAAGCCCAGCTCGACCGCTTCATGTTCCAGATCGATGTGCCCTATCCTTCCCTTGAAGCCGAGCGCCGCATGCTCTTTGCCACAACCGGCGAAGACGACGAGATGGCGGCAAAGGTTCTCAAAACCGCGGAGCTGGTGAGCGCCCAGCGCCTCACCCGGCTGATCCCCGTGGGCGAGCAGGTGACCGATGCCATCCTGCGCGTCGTGCGCGCCGCCAGGCCCGGTGAAGAGGCCAGCGCGGAAATCAACCACGGTGTTGCCTGGGGTCCATCGCCCCGCGCCAGCCAGGCGCTGATGCTGGGCATCCGCGCCCGCGCCCTGCTGCAAGGCCGCCTGAGCCCGTCGATCGATGATGTGGCGGAGCTCATCGGCCCCGTCTTCAAACACCGCATGGCATTGAATTTTACCGCCCGCGCCGAGGGCGAAACCATAGAGGCCATCATTGCACGGCAAAAAAATCTTCTCGCCTAGAGCGCCCCGCCCATGAAGACCATTCCTTCCCTGGTCTTGAATGAGCGCGCCAATGCGGCGTCCCATACCTTGCCGCCTCTGCTGGTGGAAGCCGAACGCATTGCCGCAACCGTGATGCAGGGCATCCATGGCCGCAAGCGCGCCGGGCCGGGTGAAAGCTTCTGGCAATACCGGCCCTACGGCTTTGGCGATTCAACCAGCCGCATCGACTGGCGGAAATCGGCAAGGTCGTCCCATGTCTTCATCCGCGAGAATGAATGGGAAGCCGCCAACACCCTGTGGCTTTGGGCCGCGCCTTCAAAATCCATGGATTTCAAATCCCACCTCGGCAAGACATCCAAGCGCGACCGCGCTTATCTCACGGCGCTTGCCCTGGCGAGCCTGGCACTTCGCGCCCAGGAGCGGGTGGGATTGATCGGCAGTCCGCACAAGGCAAGCCACGCGCGCGCTGCCCTGGTGAGCATGGCCACCTGGCTGCTGCGCAATGAAGGGGCAAGCCTTCCCCAGTCCCAGCATTTGCAGAAGTTCTCCAGCGTGGTGCTCCTCGGTGACTTTCTTGAGAAGCCCGAAGACATTGCCGTGACGGTACGGAGTCTCGCGTCCCGCGGCGTCTCCGGCCACCTCGTGCAGATCAATGACCCGGCGGAAGAAACCCTGCCCTATGGCGGCCGTATCGAATTCCGCGACATGGACGGCCCGCTCAAATATCTTGCCGGCAAGACCGAACTCCTGCGCGAAGCCTATATCGAAAAATTTGCCGCCCAGCGCGAAGCCGTGCGCCGCATTGCCCATGGCGTAAGCTGGACCTTCACCCTGCACCACACCGATCAATCGCCGGCCAAACTCCTGATGATGCTGCATGGCCTGGTCGGCGGCGCAAAAAGCCGGGCCTTTGACCTGGGCGGCATCGCATGATGGCCTTCCTCCAGGCGCTTACTTTCACCACGCCCGCGGCACTCGCGGGGCTGCTGCTGCTGCCTGTCATCTGGTGGCTGCTGCGCTTCACCCCGCCCAAGCCCCAGACGATAAAATTTCCGCCGCTGCGCCTGCTCCTTGAACTGGTGAGCAAGCACGAGCAGCCGGACAAGACGCCCTGGTGGCTGATGCTGCTCCGCCTGGCCATAGCCGCCCTCGTCATTCTCGGCGTATCCCATCCCTTCTACGCGCCGGGGCAAACCGCGGCGGGAACCAGCGCCCCCCTTCTCATCATTGTTGATGATACCTGGGCGGCGGCCAAGGACTGGCCCCTGCGTCGCACCATGCTGAATGAAATCGTCGCTGAAGCGCGTGAAAACGATGTCACCCTCACGCTCGCTACAACTGCGCCTTCCGCCCGCGAAACGGATATTGTGGCGCGTGATGCCGATGCCATGCTCCAGCAGATCGCAGCGCTCGAGCCCAAGGCGCTTGGCCCGGATCGCGCGAAACTTCTGGCGCGCCTCAAGGCGGATTTTGACGAGGCCCCGTCCTTGCATGTCGTCTGGTTCAGCGATGGCCTTGACCAGGCCTCCGCCACCGCATTCGCCGAAGGCCTCGCCGGCCTCGCGCGCGGCAGCGCCGAGGTTGATGCCATCATGCCGGATGCGGCAGCCCTGCCCATGGCCCTCGCGGCACCGACGGCGGAAGGCGGCCAGTTCAAGGTCCATCTCCTGCGCTCACCGTCGGCTGGCTTGCGCGAAACCAATATCCGTGCCGTTGCCGCCAATGGCCGAAGCCTGGCCGACGTCAGGGTGGAATTTGCCGCCAATGCCGCCAGGGCCGAAGCAGCACTCGATCTGCCCCTGGAACTCCGCAACGAAGTGCAGCGCCTGGAAATTCTGGGTGAGCGCAATGCGGCCGCAACCTATCTCTTCGATGACCGCTGGCGGCGCAAGACCATCGCCCTGCAATCCGGCAGTTCGCTGGAAGATGCCCAGCCCCTGCTCTCACCGCTCTATTATGTCTCGCGCGCCCTGGAGCCCTACGCCCAAATGTCCGAGCCGGAAGACGCCGCACAGTTGAAAGAGCAGCTCGAGGCGGGCCTCTCCATGCTGGTGCTCGCCGACATCGGCGTGATCCCCGCCGAAACCGCCGACGCCATCAATCCGTGGCTTGAGCGCGGTGGCGTGCTTTTGCGTTTTGCCGGCCCGCGCATGGCCGGCGCCCAGGACGAACTCGTGCCTGTCACCCTGCGTAGCGGTGGCCGTGCCCTGGGCTCCGCCCTGAGCTGGGAAGCGCCGCAGAACCTGCAGGCTTTCCCCGACAGCGGACCCTTTGCCGGATTGCCTCTCGACCAGAATGTCACCGTGTCGCGCCAGGTGCTGGCCGAACCGGACATGGATTTGCCCGACAAGGTGTGGGCAAGCCTTGCCGATGGCACGCCTCTGGTCACCGCCAAGCGCCAGGGCAAGGGCCTCATCGTGCTGTTCCATGTGACCGCCAATGCCGACTGGTCGAACCTGCCGCTCTCCGGCCTCTTTGTGGAAATGCTGCGCCGGATCAATGACCTTGCACCCGGTGCGGGCGGCGGCGCTGCCGCCGGGGCCTCAAGCAGCGATGACCGCGCCACGGCCTTTGTCCCGCGCCTTGCCCTTTCCGCTGCCGGCGAACTCATTGAACCGCTGCCTGAGTCCAAACCGGTCCCGCCTGCCGATATGGAAAGCGCAAAGGCAACGCCGGAAACGCCTGCCGGTCTTTACAACCGCGGAAGCGCCGAACGCGCCATCAATCTCCTGCCCGATGAAAATGCCATGACGGCCATCACGGCACTTCCCGATGGCGTGACGCTCCGCTCCTTTGCCACCGCGCCGCGCCAGCCCCTGGCGCCCCTGCTCTTCGGCCTCGCGTTCCTGCTGTTCCTTGGCGACACGCTGGCCGCGCTTATCCTTGGCGGCGGCTGGCACCGGTTGCGCGGCATGACGGCGGCCCTTGTCCTTCTCCTCGTCATTCCCGGCGACCATGTCATGGCCCAGGAAACCGACGACTATGCCCAGAAGGCGACCGAGGAAACCCGCCTGGCGTTTGTCCGCACCGGCGACAACACCGTGGACAGCATCAGCGAGCGTGGCCTCACGGGCCTGGGCCTCATTCTGACGGACCGGACCTCGGTCACCCCCGGCAGCCCCATCGGCGTGAACATCGAGAACGATGAAATCGTATTCTTTCCGCTGGTCTATTGGCCTGTGCTGGATGGCGCTGCCGTGCCAACCCCCGCCACGCTTGCCAAGATGGATGCCTACATGAAAAACGGCGGCACCATTTTCTTCGATCTCCGCGACGATGCCATGGGGCTCGAGGGTCTTTCGGGATCAGCCAGCGGGGCAACCGATGCGCTCCGCCGCATTCTCGCCAAGCTGGATATCCCGCCGCTTGAACCGGTGCCTGAAAACCACGTGCTGACCAAGGCCTTTTATCTCCTGCGCGATTTTCCGGGCCGCTATGCGCGCGGGCAATTGTGGGTGGAGCGCAGCGATACCACCTCCACCAACAATGTCGATGGCGTGAGCTCCATTATCATCGGCAGCAACGACTATGCCGCCGCCTGGGCCCTCGATGACAACAGCAATCCGCTTTATGCCGTGATCCCCGGCAATGACCGCCAGCGTGAACTGGCTTTCCGCGCCGGCATCAACATCGTGATGTATGCCCTCACCGGAAACTACAAGGCCGACCAGGTCCATATTCCGGCCCTGCTGGAAAGGCTGGGGCAATAGCATGAATTTCACCGTCTCATTCGCCCCCCTTCTTCCCTTCCTTTGGCTTTCCCTGCTTGGGGTGGCTGGCCTTGCGCTGGTCGCGGTTTCGGCCTTTGCGCGAACCCGCGGCTGGTGGCTGAGAGGGCTGGCAATGGCGCTCCTGCTTGCAAGCCTTGCAAACCCCACCCTGCGCCACGAGGACCGCGAAGCCCTCAATGATATTGCCGTTGCCGTGATCGACCGCAGCCAGAGCCAATTGGCCGGCGAACGCATGCAGCAGGCCGATGCGGCGGAAGCCGCCCTCAAGGCGGTGGCGTTGACGCTGAACAATACGGAACTGCGCGTCGTCACCGTCCAGTCCGGCCTCAATCCGCAGGAGGACGGCACCCGGCTGTTCACCGCCCTCAACCGTGCCCTGAGCGATATTCCCCCTGAGCGCTTTGCCGGAGCCATGCTGGTGACCGACGGCCAGGTGCATGACGTTCCTCCGGATGCCACCAAGAGCGGCATCAACGGCCCGGTGCACGGCCTGCTCACCGGCAGCAAGACGGAGCGTGACCGCCGCGTGGTGATTGAGCAGGCCCCGCGCTTCGGCATTGTCGGCAATGCGCAGATCCTGCGCTTCCGCGTCGACGATGTGGGCGGCGGAGGCGGACCGGTTGAGGTGACGCTTAAACTCGGCACCAGCGAGCTGCAAAGCCTGACCGTGACGCCGGGCGTGAGCGCCGAAGTTCCGATAACCCTGAACCACGGCGGGCAGAACATCGCGGAGATTGTGGCGCCCCCGATGCCTGATGAAATATCGCTGGAAAACAATCGCGCCATTGCCGTCGTCGAAGGCATCCGCGACCGCCTGCGGGTGCTCCTCGTGTCGGGCGAGCCCCACCCCGGCGAACGCACCTGGCGCAACCTGCTGAAGGCCGATGCCGCGGTCGATCTCGTCCATTTCACCATTCTGCGGCCGCCCGAGAAACAGGACGGCACGCCCATCAATGAACTCGCCCTCATCGCCTTCCCGACCCGCGAACTTTTCGTTGAGAAGCTCGACCAGTTCGATCTGGTGATCTTTGACCGCTATCATCGCGAAGCGGTCCTGCCCGAGGCCTACATCATGCAGATCGCCCGCTATGTGAATGAGGGCGGCGCCCTGCTGGTGGCGGCAGGTCCTGAATTCGCCAGGGACGATGGCCTTTACAGCACGCCCATGGCCGATGTTCTGACAGCCTCGCCCACCGGTGAAGTTCTCGACGGGGCGTTCCGCCCCAAGGTCACCAAGCCCGGAACGCGCCATCCGGTGACCGGTGGACTGCCCGGCGGTGAAGTTGCAACCCCTGCCTGGGGAAAATGGTTCCGCGTCGTGGAAACCACGGCACCTGAAATCGAAACCCTCATGTCTGGCCTTGCCGACAAGCCGCTGCTGGTGCTCTCGCGCCGGGGCGAGGGCCGCGCCGCCCAGCTTCTCTCCGACCAGAGCTGGCTCTGGGCCAGAGGCTATGATGGCGGGGGCCCGCAAACCGAATTGCTGCGCCGCCTCGCCCACTGGCTGATGAAGGAGCCCGACCTGGAAGAAGAAGCCCTGAGCGGCAGGCAGCTCGGCCGTGAGCTGACAATCACCCGGCGCACCATGGCCGACACGGCAGAGCCGGTCACCGTCACGTCCCCGTCAGGTGCTGCCGAGACCGTCACTCTCACCGAAAAAACCCCCGGCCTCTGGCAGGGCAGCCTGAAGGTTGATGAGGCGGGCATGTATGCCCTCAATGACGGCAAGCTGCAGGCCGTGGCCGCAACCGCTGCCGGCGACGCGCGCGAGGCGCAGGATATTCTTGCAACGCCAACCCGGCTCGCACCGGTCACCCAGGCAACCGGAGGTGGCCTCACATGGCTCGAAGAAGGCCTGCCACGCCTCATCAAGATTTCAGGCGACCGGCAAATGGCGGGCGCCGGCTGGCTCGGCCTGAAAGCCAACGGAGCTTACCGCGTCACCGCCGTAAGCGAGATACCCTTGTTCGCCTCGCTACTGGCACTCGGCGCTTTGCTTCTGGCGTTCTGCCTGATGTGGTACCGCGAAGGGCACTGAGATTTCCTTAAAGCGGTGCGGCGGCAAAACCAATCCGCGCATCCCGGCCAGCGCCCCTTGAACGAGTTCAACATAGAGAAAGCGTTTCGGATCGACGGGTCCCGGCAGGAGCAACTGGCCTTCCGGCAATGTCTCGAACCCGACACGCCCATAGTATGGCGCATCCCCCACCAGAATCACAAATCGGTGGCCGGACGCCTTGGCGCGGCTCAGGCCTTGCTGCATGAGGGTAAGCCCGACGCCAAGGTTTTGCCGCTTTGGATGCACCGCCAGGGGGCCGAGCAGCAGCGCCGGCGTTCCCGTGACGCCAATGGCGAGCGGCCAGAAACTGATGGATCCCGCCAGGCCAACATCCGCATCGCGCACCACCAGTGACAGGCCATCGGCCGGCGTGCTTCCTTCCCGCAAACGGTAGGAGGTTTTGACCCGGCGGTCGATGCCAAAGGCAATATCGAGCAGTTGCTCAATGAGGGGCTGATCGGAGTCTTTCGTGGGTTCGACGAGAAATGAGGCGGCCATCGTGATTAATTTCCATGAATGTTATTGGGAGCCCGGCCCCAATTCACAGGATCACGAATAAAGGTGAAGGAATCCTATGCGGTCCAGGCAAGCGGAAGGGCTGCAGCAGCGCTGGCTCGTCGTCGCAGGAAAATGGCAACCGGCAGGATCATGGGACGCCGCCATACAAGGCGAAGGCATTCAGGTCAAGGGCCTACCAGTGGTGGGCAATGTCGCGCTGGGAGATGATTTCATCAAGACGCCGCCGGGTTCCGCCCGTCGTGCCGTCTGGCAACTGGTCAATTGCGAAAAACTGCCGGTGCGATATCTCGAGTGACGGCGTCCATGGCGCTTGGGTAAATTTGCGCAAGGTGAGCACCGCCACATGGTCACCCGGGAACCGGTTATCATTCAAGCAGATGCCCCGCAAGACCGGCTCCTCCTGCGCGATGATCCCCGCCTCTTCCCGGATTTCGCGCTTGGCCGATTCAAAAATTGTCTCGCCCCGCTCCACCCCGCCGCCTGGCAGGAGCCAGCCCGGCCCGTAGGAATGCCGCACCAGAAGAACCCGGTTTTCATCATCAAACACCGCGGTGCGCGTGCCCAAGGTGAGGCCCCGCGTCTGCCTGTAGAAGGGCTGCAATACAACCTTTGAGGATATTCTGAGGAGGATGCCCTTTATCATCGCAAGCACTTAAACGTGGCAAGCTTGAGTTCGCAAGGCATAGGCCCTATTGCTCCCAAGGCAACCTTAATCCCTTGGTCCCCACCCCAATTCATGAAGCAGCTTCTCATCATATTCTTCAGAGCCGAAGGGACAAGACCCTGGATCGTGCTTGCCTGCCTTCTGATTGCCAGCCTTTCGGAAGCCCTGGGCATCAGCACCCTCCTGCCCGCCATTAACGTAATTCTGGGTGACAACGCCGCCGATACGCCAGGTATCGGCCGAAGCATAAAAATGTTCATCGAATCGATGGGAATATCGCCAAGCCTGGGCAATCTTCTGATCATCATCATTTCCCTTCTCGTGGCGAAATCGGTCATCGTGTTTGGCGCCCTGGCCTATTCCGGAATCACCGGGGCGCGCGTCGCCATCAATCTGCGGCGCAGGCTCATCAAGGCCATATTCGATGCGCGCTGGAGCTTCTATGCCGAGGAAAGCGGCGGGCGTTTTGCCAATGCCATCAGCAATGACGCAACCCGCGCCAGCGATGCCTATCAGTTCGCGGCCGTGGTGATGGCCGGAATCCTGCAGCTCATCACCTTCTCAATCGTCGCCCTCCTGATTGACTGGCGCATCGCCGTCGTCGGTGGCCTGGCGGGACTTGTCATCGCCCTCCTGATGAGCAAGCTCATTCGGGTCTTGAAGCAATCCGGCTACAAGCAGACAGACCGCGTTTCCAACCTCACCGTGGACATGGTGGACATGCTGAACAATATCAAGGCGCTTAAGTCCATGGACCGCTATGGCACGATGGTTCAGGGACTCTCGGGGATTTTGAAGCGCATAAAACGCAGCCTGGTCACCATCCATTTGGCCAAGAACGGCGTGACACAGGGAAGCGACGCCCTGCAGAATTTGATGACGGGGGCCTTCATCTACACCGCCTATGTGCTGTTTGGCCTGGGCCTGCCGGAATTGCTGGTGACCGGCATTGTGTTTTTCCAGATCGTAAACAACCTCACCAAACTGCAAAAACAGCTGCAGGCGGCGGTCGTCGTCGAAAGCTCCTATGTGCGCACCATGGAACTGATCAAACGGGCGGAAGTGCAGAAAGAAATTCACACGGGCGCTGCCGCGCCTGAACTCGGCGCGGGCTGCAGGTTTGAAGGCGTGACTTTTGCCCACGGCAAAACTCCGGTGGTTGCCAACGCCACATTCGATATTCCCGCAAACCAGATCACCGTGCTGCAGGGACCGTCCGGCTCGGGAAAAACCACGCTTATCGATTTGCTCATCGGTTTGAACACGGCGCAGAAGGGCAGAATCCTTGTCGGCGGCAAGCCGATTGAAACCATCGATATCAAGGCGTGGCGTCAAAGCATCGGCTATGTGCCCCAGGAACTCATGCTGTTCCATGACACCGTCCGTGAGAACATCAGGCTTTCGAACCCCGGTGTTTCCACCGAAGCGATCATGGCGGCGCTTGAACAGGCGGGCGCCAGCGACTTCATCGCTTCCCTGCCGCAGGGCCTTGAAACCGACGTGGGCGAAATGGGCGGCAGGCTTTCAGGGGGGCAGCGCCAGCGCATTGCGCTTGCCCGCGCCCTTGCGACAAATCCCAAAATCCTCATTCTTGATGAAGTCACCAGCGCCCTGGATCCGGAAACCGAAGCGGAAATCGTAAACAACATTGCATCCCTGCGCGGACGCTATACGATCATCGCCATCACTCACCGGCCCGCTTGGACAAAAATTGCTGACAGGCTTTACACAATTTCAAGAGGCCATGTTTCGTCACCGAAAACCGCGCCAAAGCGCAAGAGCACCAAACGATGAGCGTCAGCGTCAGGCCGGTTCTGTCAAAGCGCGATAGGAAACTGTTTCTCGACGTGCCCTTCGCGCTCTATGGCAAGGGGTCCAACTGGGTGGCGCCGCTTTATTTTGAACGCTTCGAACATCTCGATCCGAAGAAGAATCCCTATTTTGAGCACGCCGAAGGACAGCTTTTTCTGGCCGAAATCGATGGCCGGCCGGTTGGCCGCATTTCCGCCCAGGTCGACCGCCTGCACCTTGAGCGTTATCGTGATGCCACCGGCCAATTCGGCTTTCTCGAAGCACCCGATGATCCTGAGGTTTTTGCCGCCTTGTTTGGCGCTGCCGGGGCCTGGCTGAAGTCGCGCGGCATGAAAGCGGTGCGCGGCCCGTTCAATTTCTCGATCAATGATGAAATGGGCCTGCTGGTCGATGGCTTTGACCGTCCGCCCAACATAATGATGGGCCATGCCCTGCCCTATTACGCGCCCCGGGTTGAAGAAGCAGGATTTGCCAAGGCCAAGGACGTCATCGCCTATTATTATGACGACAAGAACCCCCTGCCCAAACTTCTTTCCGTTGCCTATGAACGGGCCATGAGGTCATCCCATATCAGCGTCCGCCCCCTTGATAAGAAAAACCTCGCGCGCGATCTGGACATTATCCTGTCCATCCACAGTGACGCCTGGTCCGATAACTGGGGCTTCATTCCCTTTACGCCCAGGGAGCTTCAGGCCCTTGGCGACAATCTCAAGTTCCTTGTCACCAGCGAATTCATTGCCATCGCCAGCTACAAGGGCGAGCCTGCGGCATTTTCCGTAACCCTGCCGAATCTCAATGAGTGGATCTCCGGTTTGAACGGCAGGCTGTTCCCGTTTGGCTGGGCCCAACTGGCATGGAATCTCTTTGGCCGCGCGCCCAATTCCGTGCGGATGCCGCTCATGGGGGTACGCAAGAAGTTTCACGGAACCGTGGCGGGTTCCTCCCTGGCGCTTGCCGTCATAGAAACCGTCCGCCGCTATCACATCTCGCGCGGCACCGACAACAGCGAGCTCTCGTGGATTCTGGAAGACAATCAGCCGATGCGCCACATGCTTGAGGAGATGGGAGCAATTCCCTACAAAACCTATCGCATCTACGAAAAGGCGCTCTAGTGGCAAGGCACTGGACAGCGGTTGTCCTGGCCGCCGGGCGGGGACCCAGTGACCCCATGGCGAAAGCCTATGGCGTCACTCATAAATGCGCCCTGCCGGTTAACGGCGTGCCGATGCTGCGGCGGGTTGTGGACGCCCTGAGGCAATCCAGCTCAGTTGCCGGCGTTTCGATTTCCATTGAAAGCCCGGCCGTTGTGCGTGAGATCTTGGCGGAAAAGGAGTCAGGCATTGCCATCATTGCTTCGGAAAGCTCCGCCCCCCTCTCGGCCCTCGTTGCCATCAGGAAACAGGCCGCTTTTCCGGTGCTGCTCACCACCGCTGACCATGCCTTGCTCACGCCGGAGATGGTGGATTACTTTTGCCAGCATGCGGAACGAAATGGCGCGGATTTTTCCGCCGGGCTGGCGCGGGCCGAAACTGTGCTTGCCGCCTATCCGCAATCGGTTCGCACCTTTTTCCGGTTCGGCAAGGACCGGGTTTCAGGCTGCAATCTCTTCGCCATAAGCAACGCGAACGGCTTGCGCATTCTAGAGAAGTGGCAGTTTCTCGAACAGGCAAGAAAAAAGCCGTGGCGCCTCGTTGCCGCCTTCGGCCCGCTTGCGCTTCTCCGCTTTGCTTTGGGCTTGCTGTCGCTCGATGGCGCCTTCAGGACTGTGTCAACCCGGCTTGGGCTTGTTGCAAAACCGGTTCTCCTGCCTTTTGCCGAGGCTGCCATTGACGTGGACAAGCCCGCGGATCTTGCCTTGGCCGAGGCAATTCTGAAGCTGCGGGATTAGACCCAGCTGGCAACCAGTTGCCGCGCCTGCTGCAGGTCGATTGGAAAATCAACTTCACACCATTGCAGCCCGTTGATCGGGATGGTGCGGATTTCGGTTTTCTTTGCAAGCGAGCCGATGGCCGAAGGAAACCACTGCTTCAGCGCCTGCGGATCGCGCATGGCGCGCTCAAGCGTCTCGACGTAAGCCCGCGAACCTGCGCCGCGAAAAACATAAAAGCCGATAGCCTCCGCATCGACCGTATCGACCGGCAGGGTCTTGCCGATTTCGGTCAGGCGCCCACGGTCAAGAATGACTTTCATGTCATCGCTGTCATAGGCCTGCTTGATATTGGTGGCCACGCCTACCGGAACCGCCGGAGCCGTCAGGAGCTTCTCGACGAGGTCGCTGCGAAACACATTGTCGCCGTTCAACTGGATGAAATCGCCCGTCATGGAGGCCCGCGCCATCCAGCAGCTCGCCAGATTGTCGGCAACCGCATAGAAGGGATTGAATATGGTGACAATCGCGACCCCGAGGCTTTGGGCAATTTTCGCCAAAGCCTCATCCATGCGCGGCGCCCCATAACCGGTGACGACGGTGAAGTCCTTGAGTCCCTTCGCCGCGAACGCCTCGATTTGCCGCTCGATCAATGTCTTGCCCCCAATGTCGAGAAGGGCCTTGGGAACTTCCGTGGTCAGGGGCAAAAGCCGTTTGCCCTGGCCTGCTGCAAGAATAACTATATGCACAATGCTTGAATCCACGCCTGACAGAAGGGTAAGTACGGACTGCTCATTCGCACCCGATTCCCCGGAAGTCAACGGAAGCTAAGATTTGGCCCTAACGCTCGCTCATCTGTCGGATGTCCATTTGGGGCCATTGCCCCCGGGCGCCGCCTGGCGGAATTTTGCCCTGAAACGCCTTGTCGGCGCCCTGAACTGGAATTTGAAAAGACACAAACAGCATGATCGCGCCATTTCCAGCAGCCTTGTGGCCGACATCGTGGCCCAGGCCCCGGATCACGTTGCCTTCACGGGCGACCTGTTGAACCTCTCGGCCTACGCCGAATTCCCCCGCGCCGCGCGCTGGCTGCAAGGCTTCGGCGATCCCGCCTGGATTTCCTATGTGCCGGGAAACCACGACGCCTACGTGCCCGTGCCGTGGAAACACGGGCTTTCCCACCTCGCTCCTTACATGACGGGCGACATGGCCGCGGCCGGTGCGCAAACGTCATTTCCCTTTGTGCGGCTGCGCCGGAATCTCGCCATAATTGGCTTGAATTCGGGCATCCCTCAGCCGCTCGCCAGGGCGGCGGGCAGCCTTGGCTCCACGCAGCTCGAAATCCTGCCCGGGCTTCTGCATGACTTGAAGGCCAAGGGCTATTACCGGACCGTCATGATTCATCATCCGCCCCTGCCGGGCCTCGCACCCCAGCGAAAAGCCCTCCGTGATGCCGCTCAATTGCGCGACATTTTGGCAAGCGAGGGCGCGGAACTGGTTCTGCACGGGCACAACCACCGCCAGATGCTCAATGTCCTTGCCGGACAGGGCGGCAATATTCCCATTATTGGCGTCCCCTCCGCCTCGATGAACGGGACGGGCCACGCCCAGCCCGCCGCATGGAATCTCTATGAAATCAGCCGCAACCAGGGCACCTGGGTGACCCATGTTTCAATACGGGCATGGGACCCCAAATCACGCCGGATGGTGGCTAAAAGCCACTTCATGCTTCCTTCCTGAGCCCGCTTCGGGGTAAGTTGTGGGCCATGAACGAGACGATGCAGAAATTCGGCTATCCCGCCAGCCTGGTGAAGGAACATCACCATTGGAGCGTCCTGCTGCGCCCGCAGCAGGTGACGCTTGGCAGCCTGGTTCTTGCCGCAAAATCCGATGCCACGGCATTTTCCGATCTGCCGCCCACCGCCTTTGCCGAACTTTCAATCGTGGTCACCGAGATCGAGCTAAGCCTGCGGAGATTCAACCCTTATGACAAGATCAACTACCTCATGCTGATGATGGTTGATCCGCATGTGCACATGCATGTGGTGCCGCGGTATGCCAGGCCGCAGTTTTTTGATGCCACGGAGTTTGCCGATGCCGGCTGGCCCGGCCCTCCCGACCTCAAATCCGCCCCAGTGCTGACTGACAAGCTGCGCAAAAACCTGTTATGGACCCTGCAGCTGCGGATGTCTGGAGAATCATAGGCCTGTGCTCACCATTATCGACCGGTATGTCCTGAGGCAGGTGGCAAAGCCATTGGCGACAGCCATGGCAATCGGCCTGCTCATGCTGCTGGCCGAAAGGCTTGTGCGCCTGCTTGATACAACGCTCGGCAAGAAGAATTCCTTTGGCGTGGTCTTTGAACTGCTCGCCTATCTCGTGCCGCATTATCTGGGAACCGCCATTCCGGCGGCACTTTTCCTGGGCCTGCTTTTTGGCTTCAACAAGCTGTCGAAGGACAGCGAAATTGACGCCATAATGGCGACCGGAACCGGCCTGCACCGGCTGACCAGGCCGGTCATCATGCTGTCGCTGGCCCTCGGCGCCCTCTCGCTTTTCATCGTCGGCTGGCTGCAGCCGCAGACCCGCTATGCCTACCGCTCGGTGCTGTTTGACGTGAAGAATGTGGAAGTTTTCTATCTCGCCGAGGAAGGCGTATTCATGCAGGCCGGCACCCGCACTTTCATTCTGGACAAATTGAATCGCTCCAATAACACTTTCGATCATGTCTTTCTTTTTGACTATAGGGGGCCCGCCGGAATGGAAACGCTTACCGCTTCATCGGGGATGCTGATCCCCCTTGACGGGCAGCGCCGCCCGGTTCTGCGGCTCGACAACGGCCACCGGCTGAAACTTGATCGCTGGCCCAGCCTGGACGGCAACGCCGAAATTCCGCAGGCCGCCATTGCCGAGTTTGCCACCACCGATACCCCGCTCGGCAGGGTGTCCGACAGCATTTTCCGCCCGCGCGGCGAAGATGAGCGCGAACTCACCCTGCCCGAACTCTACACCCAGCTTGACACGCCGCCCAAGGGATCCTCGCGCAATTCCATGCGGGCGGAACTGCATAAGAGAATTGTCAATGTGGTCACTTTCTTCATGCTGCCCCTGTTGGCGGTGCCCTTCGCAATCGGCCGCCAGCGCAGCCAGCGCGGCTATCGCTTCGGCCTGGCAATGGTCATTGTTGTGGCCTTCCACGAAATCATCGAACAGGGGGCCTTGACCACCCGGATGAGCGGGATTTCTCCCTGGATAACCATGTGGCTGGCGTTCGGGCTGATCACCGCCTTCGCGGTTTGGCGCTTCTACATGACCTGCTTCACCCTGAAGCCGGATCGCATCGGCGGTGTCATTGACACCTTTGGGGCAAGCATAAGCCGTCTTTGGTTTCCGCTGGCAAGGCGGATTGGCTTGGGAGCCCGGCCATGACCACCATCGGCTGGATGCTCACCCGGATGATCGTCACCCGCTTTCTCGGCATTCTGTTCGGCATTACGATCTTTGTGCTCACCCTTGAGGTCATCTCCTACGCCAAGGAGATACTCGCCCTCGACACCGGCGGCTCAAGCATCATGTTCAAATACATTCTGATGCGGGCGCCCTCGACGCTCGCAACCTTCCTGCCCATGAGCGTCTTGCTGGCTCTCCTGCTCACCCTTACCGAACTCAGCTACCGCAACGAGATTTCCGCCATTTGGGCATCGGGCGCCTCTCCCCGCCGCCTGATCGTCATGCTGTTGCCGCTTGCCTTCGTGACCGGAGGCGTGAATTTTCTTTTGAACGACCAGGCCATTCCCGCCGCCGCCCCGCAATTGAAGGAATGGGGCGTGGCCGACTACGGCGAGAAGAAACTGAAGCTCGGCGAGCGCGATCCCATCTGGATGAGATCCGGCACCGACATATTGCGGGCCGCCTCTTCAAACCCGCAATCGACCGTGCTTGAGGACGTCATCATCTTCCGCCGCGACACAAATGGCATCCTGCGCGAGCAGATTGTTGCCAAGGAGGCGGAATTGCAGGGTGACCGCTGGAATCTCAAGAACGTCATCGTCTACTACCGCGAAAACCTGCCTGCCAACCGTCTTGACAGTCTGGTTTATTCCGGCGCCATGAAACCTGCCGCGGCGGGCGCCCGCTCCGGCGATCCGGAGGAAATGACCATTTCCGATCTCAATTATTTCATTGCCAATTCCGGTTTCGGAATTCGCCCCGTCTGGGTCTATGAAACTTGGTGGCAGAAGCGCATTTCCCTGTTCTTTGCAACCCTCGTGATGATCGCCATCTGCATTCCGATCGCCACCCGCTTCCGCCGCGGCGGCGGCCTCGGGCTGCTGTTTGCAACCGGCGTTGGCCTCGGCTTTCTCTATTTCGTGGCTGATGGTTTGGCCCTCACCATGGGTGAATTGGGGTTTGTCAGCCCCTGGATGGCGGCGTGGATGCCGGTCCTCACCTTTGCTGCCCTGGCCACAGCCCTCAGCCTCCGCATCGACAGAGTATAGCATGACGGCAAAGGCAAGGGCCAAGCCCGCAAACAAGCCCGCAAAAAAGTCACCGGCGGAAAAGCCGCGGAAAATACCGGCCCCGGAAATGCTGGATATTCCGAAACCGGCAGAGCCACAGGCGCCCATTCATTTCAGCCCCGTGCTCTGCATCTTGAATGCCCCGCAGCGGAAATTGTGGTCGCTGTCCCTGGCGGAAAGACTGAAAAGGCAGTTCGCCGCGGCGGGCCTTGCCCGCACTGTCACTGAGGCGGAGGCGGCCATCCACAACGGCCCGGTTATTCTGGTGCGCGGCGATGCGGTGATTGACCAGCCCCTCATCCCCGTCCTCCTGAAGCGGCCCAATTTTCTGCTGCTCAGCGATGAAACGGCAAGTCCGTCGCCAATTGCCGCCAGCGTGCGCGGCAGCGACGTTTCCCGGGCCATCGAGATCCTGCATGGAAGCAGATCCCTTGCCGATGCAAAGCTGCTGGCGCGGGCCCCGGCCCAGCTCGACATGGAGTTCTGGAAATCATTGCGCAAGCGTGAAACGCCCTATGCCATGCTGGTCACGGCGGAAAACCGGAGTGCTGTTGAATGGCGCATGTTCATGGGAACCTACAAGGGCGCCACGGACTTCATCACCAAGCACCTCTGGCCCGTGCCGGCATTCCATGCCACCCGCTTCCTGGCGCCGCGTGGCGTGACACCCAACATGGTGACCGCAATTGCCGCCCTCATGACAGTTCTGGCCTTCTGGTTTTTCCTGAAGGGCCAGTTTATTCCCGGCCTTCTCGCCGCCTGGGCCATGACATTTCTCGATACCGTGGATGGCAAGCTTGCCCGCACCACGCTCACCTCCAGCAAATGGGGCGACTATTTCGATCACGGCATTGATCTGGTCCACCCGCCCTTTTGGTATATCGCCTGGGGCTATGGCCTTCTGGCCACCGGAACCCAATGGAGCAGTGAAGTCTTCTGGGCCGTGATGGCGGCCATTCTCGGCGGCTATGTCCTGCAGCGCGTGATTGAGGGCATCGCCATCAAATGGCTGGGCCTGGAAATTCACATCTGGCGCCCCATCGACACCTTCTTCCGCCAGATCACCGCGCGGCGAAACCCCAACCTTGTGGTGCTGACGCTTTTCACCGCTGTTGCAAAGCCCGATTGGGGCCTGCTCGCGGTTGCCGCCTGGACGGTAATCTGCCTCGGCCTTCACCTGGTGCAGATGCTGCAGGCCTTCGCCGAAAAGCGCCGCAAGGGGCCGCTGTCGTCGTGGATGGCCAGGCCGTGAAGCGCGCCGGCCTCCTGATCAATCCGAGTTCCGGAAAATCCAGCGGCAAGGGCTTGAGCCTGGTCGACATGCTGAAACACAACGCCGCCGTTTCAACCCGCGTCCTTGAAAAGTTTGAGCAGCTGCCCGGCTTTCTCGATGAGTTTGCTGGCGATGGCGTCACCGACCTGTTTATCAGCTCCGGCGATGGCACCATCCACGCCGTGCAAACCGACCTGGCGGAGCGCAAGCCCTTCAAGGTTATTCCGCGTCTCAGCCTCCTGCCCCACGGCACCACAAACATGACTGCGGCCGACCTGGGCTTTCCCCACCGCGGGCTCAGGGCGCAGGCCGATTACATCATGCGGCTGGAAGCAAAAAAGCTGCGCGAACGCCCCACCCTGCGGGTGGTCAACCCGCGCGACGGCAGGCCGCGCCACGGCATGTTTTTGGGAACCGGGGCCGCCGCCGAAGCCACCCTGTTTTGCCAGCGGGTTTTCAACGCCAAGGGAGTCAAGGGAAACTGGGCCACCTTTGCAACCCTGGCCAGCGCCGCCGGCCGCACCATGTTCACCAAGCCCAATCCCCATGACGTGACCCGTTTTGACCGCCCCTTCCCCATTCGCGTGACCAGCGATGGCCGGGAGTTCAGCGACGGGCCCCAGCTTTTGGCCTTCTCCACCACCCTTGAGAAACTGATCCTCGGGGCGCGGCCCTTTTGGGGCCCCAAACTTGGCCCCATCCGCACTTCGGTTTTTCCCTATCCCGTGCCCAGCATTTCCCGCTGGCTCCTGCCCATCATGTATGGCGGCGAGAACCGGAAAATGCCGGAAGGGGCTGTGAGTTTTTCCAGCGCCCGGCTGGAAATCGCCTGCCCCGTCAGTTTCGTGATCGACGGCGAGTTCTTTGATGCGCCTGAGAATGAGCCCTTGAAGGTGGAAACCGGCACGGTTTTCACCTATCTCTGCGGCTGATGAACACGCCGGAAAATCTGAAGGAGTTCTGCAAGGCTTCCCTTGCGCGCGACGTGCCGCCGGAGCTTAACGCCATGGCGCATGTGCTGCGCCTGAAGCACCAGGGAGCGGTAGCCATCCTCGCCTACGGCTCATGCCTCAGGGGCGTTGCGGCGGCGGACACGCTGATGGATTTTTACGTCCTCACGGAAAATTTTTCCGGCGTCAGCCCAAACATCGTAAGCCGCGTCGCCTGCTGCCTCATTCCACCTAATGTCTATTACGCCGAGACGGAATTTGGCGGTCAACGCCTGCGCGCCAAATATGCGCTTCTCCCCCTCCCCCTCTTCGCCAAGTGGATGACGCAGAAAACCGCCAATCCCTATTTCTGGGCCCGCTTCGCGCAACCCTCGGCCCTCATCTTTGCGCGTGATGACCAGATAAGAGACAGCGTCGTCGCCAGCATCTCCCAAGCATTGCGAACCGGTTTTGCCAATGCCAAGGCCCTGACAAGCGAAACCGATGCGCTGGCCATCTGGACCGCAGGCTTCAACGCGACTTACCAATCCGAGTTTCGCTCCGAGAAAACCCATCGTGCCGCCGGCATCGTTTCCGCCGCGCCCGATTACTACACGGAAGCTGCAAGACTCTTGGCTTCGGAAGCACCCATTCATGCCAACCAGACCCTGCGTCGATGGACGGGAAAGGGCTGGTCAATACTGCGCCTCATCAAGGCTGCCTTCACCTTCCAGGGCGGAGCCGATTACATCGCCTGGAAAATCGAGCGGCACTCGGGAGAAAAAATCATCCTCACCGACTGGCAAAGA
>Ga0307505_10001403_pt1 | contig 19642 bp, 13 predicted proteins | sample 23_S_MG_FD_202183 | JGI IMG/M metagenome (GOLD analysis project Ga0307505, IMG submission 202183) | Soil microbial communities from Populus trichocarpa stands in riparian zone in the Pacific Northwest, United States - 23_S | ecosystem: Environmental > Terrestrial > Soil > Riparian zone > Trees...
CCGGCCTCGACTACGACGAGGGCCCCGACACCGGCGCGCCAGGCGGCTACCGCGGGCCCCACGCGCCCTACCGCCAGAGCGAGCGCGGCCCGCGGTACCACGAGGTTGCGCAGCAGCTAGTCGACGCCGGCCGCGCATACGTGGCGTTCGACACGGCCGAGGAGATCGATGCAATGCGCCGCAGCGCTGGCGCGGACGCCGTGGCGCCGGCGTACGACGCCCGCACGCGCCGGCGCATGCGCAACTCGCTCACGCTCCACGCCGACGAGGTCGCGCACCGGGTGGGTGTTGGCGAGCCGTATGTCCTGCGGCTCCACGTGGAGCCCGGCCGCACGGTCGAGTTCGACGACGCGGTTCGCGGTCACGTCGCGTTCGAGTCCGACACGCTCGACGACCAGGTCCTGCTGAAGAGCGATGGGATGCCCACGTACCACCTCGCAAACGTGGTGGACGACCACGACATGGGCATCACCGACGTGATCCGCGGTGAGGAGTGGCTGCCGAGCACGCCGAAGCATGTCCTGCTGTACGACGCCCTGGGATGGACGCCTCCGCGGTTCGCGCACCTCCCGCTGATCCTGAGCCCCTCCGGAGGCAAGCTCTCGAAGCGGAACGCGGAGTCGATGGGGATACCGGTGTCGGTGCGTCAGTACCGCGACGCCGGGTTTGAGCCCGAGGCGCTGATCAACTTCCTCGCGCTGCTCGGCTGGCATCCAGAGGGCGACCGCGAGCTGTTCTCGCTCCCCGAGCTCGTCGAGCACTTCGACGTGGCGCGCGTAAGCCGGTCCGGTGCACGATTCGACCTCGACAAGCTGGAGTGGATCAACGGCCAGGTCCTGCGCGCTCTCCCCGATGACGAGCTCGCGGCGCGGGTTCGCCCCGCGGTGGAGGCGCACCTGGGGCCGGTGGACACGGAGCACCTCGCCGCCATTTCCGGCGTGATGCGCGAGCGACTCACGTACGCGCACGACCTGGCGGAAGCGGCCTACTTCTTCCGCGACCCCGAGTCGTACGACGAGACCGGCGTCGCGAAGCGCTGGAAGCCCGGGACCGGAGACCTCGTGCGCGACTACGCCGACCGCCTCGCGGAGGCGCCGGCATTCGACGCGGCTTCCACCGAGGCCCTGCTACGGGCGCTCGCCGAGTCGCAGGGCGTCGGCGCCGGCCAGCTCATCCACCCCGTCCGACTCGCCGTCACCGGCGTCGCCGCCGGCGCAGGACTGTTCGAGACGCTGGAGGTGATAGGACGGGAGACGGTGGTGCGGAGGTTGCGGAGGGCAGTGGATGTGATCGGGGAGTCATAGGATATGGTATATGGTATATGGTATATGGTTTCGTAGGACGTGCTGGAGCGCCATTGCATATGCACCCTGCACCATGCACCATGCACCATGCGCCACGCACCATACCCCATACCCCATAAACCATTTACCAAACACAGTTACCTGGCCGCAATCTTCTCATTCACCAGCTCTCCGACCCGCTTCGCGTCGGCGCCGCGGCCCAGCCGGCGCATCACGAGGCCGGTGAAGAACCCTACGAGCCTGTCGTCGCCGGCGCGGAGGCGCGCGGCCTCGTCGGGGTGCTCCGCGAGGGCCGCGTCGACGGCCGGTGCCAGCGCCGCGTCGTCGCGCACCGCCGCGAGCCCGCGCGCGGCGACCACGCCGGCGGCCTCGCCGCCGGACTCGACGAGGGTCTCCACCACCTCGCCGGCGCCGGCGCGGGTCAGCGTCCTGGCGCCGACCATCCGCAGCACTTCCGCGAGCTCACCGGCCGGCGCGCGCGAGTCCGAAACCGCGCGGCCGCCGAGTGCGCGCCGGACGTCGTGCACCAGCAACGCGGCCGCCTCGCGCGGCGCATCGTGCGCGGCGAGAACGGCCTCGAACAGGGCATCGAGCGCCGCGTCGGCGGCGAGCACCGCCGCCTCCTCCGCGCCCGCGCCGCGCCGGACGAGAGCCTCATGCCGGGCACGCTGAGCGTCGTCGAGGCCAGCGGTGACGTCGCGTTCCGCGCCGGCCGCCGCGCTCCGCTCTGCAGCGGCCTCGCGGGCCGCGTCGGCGCCGGCGTCGTCGGTAGCGCCGGCGCCCGACAGCCTTGACCATCCGTCGCGCAGCGGCACTATGCGGTTGAACACGAGCGCGCCGTTTGCGGAGTCGACGGGGTCCTGCCAGAAGTATCCCAGCCGCTCGAACTGGTACCGCGAGTCCGCCGGGTCGAGCGCGACACTGGGTTCAACGAACCCGTCGGACTCGACCAGCGACTTGGGGTTGAGTGCGGCCAGGTAGTCCTCGAGCTCATCCGGCGCCGTGTGCGTGAAGAGGCGGTCGTACAGTCGAAACCGTGCCGGCAGGGCATGGCCGGCGCTGACCCAGTGGATGACGCCGCGCACCTTGCGTCCCTCCGGCTCCCGGCCGATCGTGGCGAGGTCTGCGTCCCCACGCAGGGAAACGATCGCGCCGGCGGCGTCCTTCTCGACACCTGTAAGTCGGATCACGGGGCCGTGCCGCAGTCGGACCTCGGCGCCCGGCGCGAGGCGGTGCCAGCCTTTGGGCGGCGCCTCGGCGAAGTCCTCGCGCTCGATCCAGACCTCCCGCGTGAGCGGCAGCCGGCGCGTGGGCGGTGCGCCGGCCGGGGGCGCGATGTCGTGCGGCCAGTACGGCGCGTCCACGCCCAGCGTGAGGGCCTCGGAGACGTTCTCCAGGACCAGCCTCAGTGGGCGCGAGACGGCCATTACGCGCGGGGCGATGCCATTCAGGTCGTCGCGCACGGCGTGCTCGTAGAACGCCAGGTCCACGCGGCCATCCACCTTCGACACGCCCACGCCCTCGGCGAAGCTGCGGATGGCATCGGGCCGGACGCCGCGCCGGCGCTGCGCGGCGATCGTCGGCATCCGGGGGTCGTCCCACCCGTTCACGCGCCCCTTCTCGACGAGCTCGCGCAGCCGGCGCTTGCTCAACATCGTGTAGGCGAGGTTCAGCCGCGCGAACTCGTACTGGTGATTGCGCGGCTCGGCGATGCCTATCGCGTCGAGGTACCAGTCGTAGAGAGGACGATTGACGTCGAACTCGAGCGTGCAAACGGAGTGCGTGATACCCTCGATCGCGTCGCTCTGGCCGTGTGCCCAGTCGTAGAGCGGGTAGATCGGCCAGTCGGTGCCGCGCCGGTAGTGGTGGGCGTCGCGCCGGATGCGGTACATGATCGGGTCCCGCATCTTCATGTTCGGGTGCCCCATGTCGATTCGCGCGCGGAGTACGTGCGCCCCGTCCGGGTGGGCGCCGCGACGCATCTCGTCAAGGAGCCGCAGGCTCTCGTCCACGGAGCGTTCGCGGAATGGGCTGTCGACGCCAGGTTCTGTCACCGTGCCGCGGTTCGTTCGGATCTCGTCCTCCGTCTGGCTGTCGACGTAGGCGACCCCCTTCCGCACGAGCTGGACGGCCCAATCGTAGAGCTGCTCGAAGTAGTCGGATGCGAAGAGCACGTCGGCCGGCTCGAACCCCAGCCACCGCACGGCTTCCTCCAGGCTCTCGACGTACTCCGGGCTCTCGGTCTCGGGATTTGTATCGTCGAAGCGGAGGTTGCAGGCGCCGCCGAACTCCTGCGCCAGGCCGAAGTTGAGGCATATGCTCTGCGCGTGCCCCAGGTGCGGGTATCCGTTCGGTTCAGGCGGAAAGCGCATGGCGACGCGGCCGCCGTAGCGTCCGGAGGCCACGTCGCTGGCGATGATCTCGCGGAGGAAGTGCGTGCGGGGCGTTTCGTCGCTTGGCAAAGCCGGCGGGATGAAGAGCCCGCCACGTTAACGCCGGGTCCGTGCGGGACCGCCCTCCGTGAGCCATCTTCCGAGCCGGTTCTCACTTGCCCCGCTCGTCTCCACGCGCATGCCCGACAACCCGTTCGAGGCGGGCCTTCCCACCCTGGAGGCGGAACGCGTCCTCCTGCGCCGGCTCACGCCAGGCGACGACGCCGGCCTCCTGCGCGTCTTCGGCGATGCCGAGACGATGCAGTGGTGGAGTCACGGGCCGTTTACGGACCTCGCGGCGGCGACGACATACCGGGAACGGATCGACTACGGCCTACGCTCGCGCTCCCTTTTCCAGTGGGGAATCGTCGCCCGCGACGGCGGGCTACTGATGGGCACGTGCACACTGTCCGACTGGTCGTCGACGCACCGGCGCGCCGAGCTCGGCTACATCCTCCACCGCGACCACTGGGGGCAGGGCCTCGCCAGCGAGGCCGTGCGGGCGGTGCTCGACTTCGGCTTCGGGACGATGCGGCTCCACCGGGTGGAGGCCGACGTCGATCCCGAAAACACGGCCTCGATAGCCCTGGTCGAACGATTGGGATTCAACCGCGAGGGGTACCTCCGCGAGCGATGGTGGCCCCACGGCACGCCGCAGGACTCACTCATATTCGGCCTGCTCGCAACCGACTGGCCGCCCGCGCCGTGAGCGCCTGCGCCGGCCGACGCGTGCACTATCCACTGAACCGTGATGCCCGACCCGTTCTTCGAAGGCGCTGACGACTACGAAACCGGCCTGCCGACTCTGCGGACCGCCAGGCTGCAGCTCCGGCCGTTGACGCCGGCCGACGATCCGCAGATCGTGGATGTGTTCTCCGACGAACGGTCGCTGGAGACGTGGTTCCGGCCGCCGCTAGCGAGCGTCGACCAGGCGCGCGCGTACAGGGACACTCTGCAGGAAGGCTTTGGGCGTCGATCGCTGTTCATCTGGGGCGTCTTTCCCACGGAGGAAGCGGACGGAACGCTGGCCGGCATCGGCATTCTGACCCGGTGGTCGCCGGTCCACCGGCGCATCGACCTCGGGTATTACTTCGCGAGCCATTACTGGGGTAGGGGGTACGCGACCGAGACAGCGCGCGGCCTGGTCGACTTCTCTTTCGGATCGCTCGGTTGTCATCGCGTGGAGGCCGAAGTCGTGCCGGGCAACGACGCGTCGGTCCGGGTCCTCGAGCGGGCCGGCTTCGTGCGCGAGGCGCTCCTCAAGGAGCGCCTCTGGGGCGACGATGCGCCGCAGGATTCCATGCTGTTCCGCCTGCTGCGTACCGAATCGCAGACTGCCGCGGCCTCCTGACGGGGCCCTCTTCGAACGGATGGCAGCGCGCTGTTGCGCGCAGGGCCGCTGTCCTAAGTTGACGGCCCCTAACGGTCGCAGGCCCGCGAATCAAGTCGCTGCCCGTGCTGGCCAAAACCTCTCCGTGAATGGCACACGCCCTAGGCGCTCGATTCGCCCTCCTGCTGACAGTCGCGCTCGTCTTCGCCGGGCCGACCGTCGCGCAGGGTAGCGCCGGCGCCGGCGATGCGTTTCCGCCGGGGCTCCAGCCGATACTGCTGCAGGCCATGGCCCGGGACGCGGGCCCGGCGTACCACGTGCGGGACGACGGCTGCGCCACGCTGCGCCGGCCGGCGCTGCGAGCATGCTTCCGGGCCGACGGCGTGGTCTTCGACGGCGCCGACGCGCCCACCACGTCCCTGCGTCTGGCGTCCGTGGGGCGTACCGGCAGCGCGAGGCCGCTGGTACCGGTAGCACCGCGTGTGGACGGAAGCCGGGTCGAGTACGCCCACCCGATGGTGACCGAGTGGTGGCAGGTTCTGCCCGTCGGCTTCGAGCAAGGCTTCACGTTCGACACCCGGCCCCCCGGCGCCGGAGCGCTCGCGCTGGAGTTGCACGCCGGCGGACGCGGAACGGCACACGGCGGCGCCATCGGCTGGGGACCACTGCGCTACGGTGCCCTCGTCGTCACCGACGCGGGCGGACGCGTGGTGCCCTCGACGATGGAGGTGCGCGACGAGGCCATCCTTATCGCCGTGAACGACGATGGCGCGGCCTACCCGCTGACTGTGGACCCGCTGGTGTGGGTCGAGCAGCGAGTGACGGCGAGTGACGGCGGCGGCCAGTTCGGCTGGTCCGTCGCGATCGATGGCAGCAGCGCGATGGTCGGCGCGAAGCTGACGGACGTTGGCCCCAACGTCAACCAGGGGGCCGCCTACGTGTTCACCGAGGTCGACGGCGTTTGGAGCGAGACGCAGATCCTCACCGCGCCAGACGGCGCCGAGGAAGATGCGTTCGGATACTCGGTCTCAATCGACGGGTCAACTGCGATCGTCGGCGCGGCCTACGCCGATGGCGGCCGGGGTGCGGCCTACGTGTTCACCCGGACTGGCATCACGTGGAGCCTGCAGCAGAAGGTCTTCCCGGCGGCGGGGCCCACCGGCACCGAGTTCGGCCTGGCGGTCGACGTCGACGGCGATCACGCGGTGGTTGGCGCGCAATACGCTGCCGGCCAGAGCGGTGCGGCGTACGTGTTCGCTCGGGCCGGGGGCGTGTGGACCGAGCAGAGCATTCTCACGGCGAGCGACGGTGCCCAGTTCGATCAGTTTGGAATCACCGTTGCGCTGTCCGGCGACTATGCGCTAGTCGGCGCTCAGTCCGCTGCCGTCGGCGACAGCGTGGGTCAGGGAGCGGCGTACCTGTTCCAGAACGTGGTCGGCACCTGGAGCCAGGTGCAGAAGCTGACGGCGTCGGACGGAACGGCCGGCGACGGTTTTGGTAATTCGGTCGCGCTCGTCGGACCTACCGCGCTCGTCGGAGCCTATACCGCGTCGGTGGGTAGCCAGGATTTGCGGGGTGCTGCCTACGTGTACTCCGGCGCTGCCCCGCCCTGGGTCGAGACGCAGAAGCTCACAGCCTCGAACGGGCAGAACAACGACTACTTCGGCGTCTCCGTCGCCCTAGCGGACACCACGGCCCTGATTGGTTCGCTCTACGGCGCCACCGACTACCAGGGTGGTACCGCCTACGTGTTCCACCGATCCGGCGCGTCATGGGTCGAGGCGTCGATGCTCGCTCCGAACGGCGGCCACACCGACGACGCGTTCAGCAATGCCGTCGCCGTCGACGACGGCAGGGCGCTGGTAGGCGCCTACCCCGGCGGGGAAGCCCACTTCTTCATGGCGACGGCACCGCCGGACGCCGTCGTTTCGACCAACAGCATCTCCGTCGGTGTCGCCTCCGGTGGCGTGACGACCACTTCGTTCTCACTAGCGAATGAGGCGGGTCCGGAGGCGGCGGACCTCACGTTCAGCATCTCCACGGGTGAGGCCCCGGCCGGGAACGCGCGCCTCGTCGAGACGGGGCTGCGACGCCCGGCGCTGACTCGGGGCGAGACCGGGATGAGCCCCGCCGCCGCGCCGGCCGGCGCTGCCTACGTAGCGTTCGAGGGCGGTCCGTATGCAATCTGGCGAGGAGAGCAGGTGACGCTCACCCATTCCCTCAGCCAGACGATCGTGTCCGGCGCCGGCATCGCGTGCAACACCGAGGGGGAGGGAACGGCAGAGAACAGCTGGTGGCGGGTGTTCGATCTCGACGACTTCGACCTGGCCTCGCTCGACGTCACGAGCGTCGACGTCGCCATCGAGATCGCGTCGATTACCGGCAGCCACGACGCCGGCGTTCGACTGTACCGACTCGACGGCGTGTTCAACACGGGCAACCTCACGCTGATAGGCGAGGCCACGTTCGCTCTGGCGAGCACGTCGGGCCAGATCGTCAACGTGCCCGTTGCCGGATCATTCGCTGCACACGAGGTGCTGGTCGTGGAGTGGTTCGTGCCCGACCTGCGGCCTACGATGGGAACGCTGTTCCCTGGCGCGAACAGCGCCGGCGAGACGGGCCCGGGCTACCTCTCCTCATTCTCATGCAAGATCCTGCAACCCACGCCTCTCGCCCTTATGGGCTTCCCGGAGTCGCACATGGTGATGAACGTCCACGGTACCGGCACGCCGGCGCTGGTGGTGGCGTCGCCGACAAGTGGAGCGGTGGCACCGGGCGCGTCGCAGGAGATCACGCTCACCATCAACGCGACCGCCACGCCGCCCGGGGACTACGCCTACCAGGCGTTGGTCGAGACCAACGACCCTGACGCACTCCTGATCGAGGTCGCCGTGACGGTGAATGTCGGGCCGGTCGGCACGGAGGAGGGCGGTCCGCCGGCGTCGTACGTGCTGCACCAGGCGAGGCCAAGCCCGGCTTCAGGCCCCACGTCGATAGCGTACGAGCTGCCCGAGGCAGGAGATGTGCGGCTGGGGGTCTACGACGCGGTAGGCCGGCTGGTGGCGACACTGGTCGAAGGCGAACGTCCCGCCGGGATGCACGAGGTGACGTGGGATGCCACGGGCGCGGCGGGCGGCGTGTACTTCGTCCGCCTCGACGCGGGAGACGTGCGGCGCAACGCGTCCGTCGTAGTAGTGCGCTAGTGCGCGCCGGCCGCGCCCGGGGCCAGCCCGGGCTCGTCGGGCGGTAGCATTGCGTCGATTCCAGCGCGGCGACACCGCCGGCGACGCAGCCCCATGTCCGACCGACCGAGCGAGGAGCGCACCACCGCCAGCGGCATCGAGGTGCGCGCTGTCTACGACGCCGGCAGTCTGCCGAAGGACATCGATGACCGCATCGGGGCGCCCGGTGCGTACCCGTTCACGCGCGGCATCTACCCCGAGATGTACCGCGCGCGGCGGTGGACGATGCGCCAGTATTCGGGCTTCGCCACTGCGGAGGAGTCGAACGAGCGCTACCACCACTTGCTTGCCGAGGGCGCGCGCGGTCTCTCCGTCGCCTTCGACCTGCCCACGCAGATCGGCTACGACGCGGACGATCCCCTGGCCTCAGGCGAGGTGGGGAAAGTCGGGGTCTCGATCGGCTCGATCGAGGACATGCGCCGGCTCTTCCAGGGCATTCCGCTGGCGGACGTCACTTCGTCGATGACGATCAATGCGACGGCGCCGATCCTGCTGGCGCTGTACGTCGCTGTCGCGAAAGAGCAGGGGGCGGACCTGCGCCAACTGGGCGGCACGATCCAGAACGACATCCTGAAGGAGTACGCCGCGCGGGGTACCTACATCTTCCCTCCGCGACCGTCGATGCGGTTCATCACGGACACGTTCGCGTGGTGCGGCACCGAGCTGCCGAAGTGGAATACGATCTCGATCTCGGGGTACCACATCCGCGAGGCCGGCGCGACGGCGGCGCAGGAGCTCGGCTTCACGCTCGCCAACGGCATCGCCTACGTGCAGGCCGCGCTCGACGCTGGCCTCGACGTCGATCAGTTCGGCCGGCGGCTCTCCTTCTTCTTCAACGCTCACAACGACTTTTTCGAGGAGGTGGCCAAGTATCGCGCCGCGCGCCGGCTGTGGGCCCGCATCATGCGCGATCGCTTCGGCGCGAAGGACCCCGCGGCGACGATGCTGCGCTTCCACACGCAGACGGCGGGCTCGACGCTCACCGCGCAGCAGCCGATGAACAACGTCGTCCGCGTCGCACTCCAGGCCATGGCTGCCGTGCTGGGCGGCACGCAGAGCCTGCACACGAATGGCTACGACGAGGCACTGGCGTTGCCCACCGCGGAGGCTGCGACGCTCGCGCTACGCACGCAGCAGGTCATCGCGCACGAATCCGGCGTGACGCAGACGGTCGACCCGCTCGGCGGGAGCTACTTCGTCGAGCGCCTCACGGCGGATCTCGAGGCGGAGGCCGAGCGCCTCATCGCGGAAGTGGATGAGCTGGGCGGCGCCGTCGCGGCGGTCGAGGAGGGGTACTACCAGGAAGCCATCGGCCGCGCGGCGTACCTGGCTCAGCTCGCCATCGAGTCCGGCGAGAGCGTGGTGGTGGGCGTGAACCGCTTCCGGACCGAGGAAACGCACGTCCCGGACCTGCTGCGAGTCTCCGACGAGGTGGGGCGCCGGCAGGCCGAGCGCCTGGCCGCCCTGCGCGCCGGACGCGACGCCGGCCGATGGGCCGGCGCGATGGATGCCGTCGAAGGCGCGGCGGCCGGCTCGGAGAACTTGCTGCCGCCCATCATCGCGGCCGTCGAGGCAGAGGCGACGGTGGGGGAGATCGCCGGCCGGCTCCGACGCGTCTGGGGCGAGTACGCGGGGTGAGTCTGGTGAATCGGGCGATTCAGCGAATCAGCGTAGCGGGGTGTCGGGGTGTCGGGGCGCGGAAATGCGCAGGGTCATGTCACCTTGAGCCTGTCGAACGATCTCGGTTTGGGCCCGGCACGCTCCGGGGAATCGGCGCGCAGGCGGCGGTGTGGCCTGGGCGGGTCTGAAGACCGTCCCAACGTCCTCGATCCCGATCCCGCCACTCCCTCCAACCGATCCACTCTAGCCCCCTTTAGCCCCGCGCACCCTCAAGCGCCCGGAACCTGGCAACCAGCCCGTACGCGGCCACGGCGAAGGCGACGGAGACGTTCAGCGACTCCTTCTTCCCGTACTGCGGCAGCCCGATGACGATGTCTGCCGCCTCCAGCACCGCCGGCTTCACGCCGGTCACCTCGTTGCCCAGCACCAGCGCCATCGGGAAGTGCTCGAGGGTCACCGCCTCGACGGGGATCGACGCCGGGGTCAGCTCCAGCGCGGCGATCGTGTAGCCCTCGCCGCGCAGGCGCGCGAGCACGGCCGTCACGTCGGCATCACGGCTCCATGGCAGCAGGTCTCCGGCGCCTAGCGCCACCTTTTCCACCTCGCGGTGCCCCGGCGTCGCCGAGTACCCCGTGACGTACACGCCGGCCAGGCCGGCGCCGTCGGCCGTGCGGAAGACGCTACCAACGTTGTGCCCGGACCGGATGTCGTCGACGACGACGACGATGGGATGCATTGGGAAATCGGGCGATTGAGCGGCTGAGTGATCGAGCGGATTCGGGATAGCGGGGTATCGGAGCAGAATTCAGCGATTGAGCGATTGAGCGGTTCGGGGGTATCGGGGTATCGGGGTATCGCCGCAATTTGCCGCGCGAGGGCCCCAGAGTTACCACGCGCCGGCACCCGGCGGCCCGCAAGTGCGTTCACGGCACCCACTGCGACGGCTCGGGATGTGGACGGAACTGCCAGCCTGGCCAATCCCCTGTCCCCGATCACCAATCCCCACCCCAATGACCCGCCTCGCCCGCCCCGCCGCGATCATCCTCCTCACCGTCACGATGGCGACCGCCGGCTGTGCGACCATAGCGGCGGTCGTCGCGCTCCGCGCCGTCGAGTTCGCGCTGGACCGTGTCACCGGCGGCCGGCTGGCCGGCGTGAACCTCGATCGCTACCGCGCCGGCGGGTCGCTCAACCCGATCGACGCCGGCCGCGTGGGCATCGCGCTCGCGCAGGGCGAGCTGCCGCTCACCTTCAACCTGCACATCGCGGCCGACAACCCGGCCGACAACCCGCCGGCGCAGCTGGTAGGGCTCGACTGGACCCTATTCGTCGAGGGCCAGGAAACGGTCTCCGGCATCTTCAACGACCAGCGCACGCTGCCGTCGGGCATCACGAGCGACATCCCGATCTCGATGGAACTCGACCTGGTGCAGTTCTTCGGCCGCAACGCGCCCAATCTTATCAACCTCGCGCTCAACCTCGCCGGCGCCGGCGGTTCGCCCGCGATGCTCCGTCTCGAGGCCCAGCCGTCGATCAACACCGAGTTCGGCCCGATCCGCTATCCCGGAAGGATCGGGATCGAGTACGAGGTAGGGCGGTGAGGGTTGGGGCTCGCCGCCGGGGGTAACCAGATCGGGCTGGCAGCTGGCAGCAGGCAAGATTGGCAGCTGTCCGCAAGCAAGATTGGCAGCTGCCAGCTGACCCTCATCACGAATGCCGCCGCCGGCGACGACTGGCAAGCCGCCAGCCGCCAGCTGCAAGCTCACCGCCCCAGCCAATAGGTCACCTTCACCGCCACCACGTTGTCCGGCCGGCCGACGAAGACGCGCCGGACGGCGGGGCCGAAGGAGAACGTGCCGTCGTCGCTGTTGTCCTCGCGCTGTTGAGTCCACACAACGAAGAGGGCGGAGCCTGGACGGTACTCCCAGCGGAAGACGGCGTTGCCGCGGAGCGACACGAAGCGGAAGTCGGGACGCGAGAACGTGAACGGGGCGGCCGCGCCGGCGCCGTCGGGGTCGACGGTGAGCCCGCCGTCCGCCACGGCGACTTCGTAGCCGTTGAAGTCGTAGGTGCGCGCCGCCGCAAGCTCGCGGTAGTCGCTGTACGCGCCGGTCGACACCAGCGGCTGCGCGAAGAACTGGAGGCTCATGGTGGGCGAGAAAGTCCAGTTCAGCCGCAGGTTGGCCTGGATCTGCCACTGGTCGAGCTCCGCGAACACGTAGCGCCGGCCGAAAGTCGACGTCGCCAGCGCGTCGCCGACGGAGGTGATGAACTGCGAGTTGTATATGTGGTGCGAGTACCCCGGGCCGAACGAGAGGTTGATGTTCGGCCGGGGGCGCCAGGTGAACTCGAGGTCGCCGCCTATGCCGCGGTCGCCGGCGCCCACGTCGCCATAGCTGCCCACCCACACCCCCCACGGCTTGCGCTCGTCGGTCGAGAACGTCGCGTCGGCGTTCAGGCCGGCGGGGTAGCGCATCAACGGCCCCCCCCGGGTCTGGTGCGGGCTCTGCCCACCGACGTCTGCGAACATTCCCACGTTCACGTACTGATAGCCCAGTAACTGGCTCTCCGCACGTGCCCAGAGGCCCGTGTTGTTGCGGTCGAGGTCGAAGTTGAGGTTGTTGAACACGGCCGCCATGAGCGTGCGCTGGCGGAAGAACGTTCCCGGCTCCGTCGTGTAGTGACCGACGAAGAGGTGGGTGTTGATGACGTCGCTCCGGCCCAGGAAACCGATGTCGTTCAGGTCGTAGTGCGGGTCGATGACACCGAGGGTCGCGTTCACCATCCAGTGCCCGCGCGCCTTGTCGAGAATCACCCGGCCGGCGAAGCCAGTGAGGCTCGTCCGCGTCGAGTCGATGCGGTAGCTGTCGCGGTCAGGTCGCTGGAGGTAGTGCGTGGCCGAGCGTTGGAGGCGGACGAGGCGTTCGGCGGAACCCGTCACGTGGGACCCGGACAGCCAGCCCTTGAGCACCCACGTGCCGCCGGCGAACTGCGTCCAGCCGTCAAGGCCCCCCGTGGCCGCGCTTTCGTTGAAGCCTGGTGCCTGGAAGGCGTCGACCTGGCGCCTCACGCCTGTGGCCATCAGGCCGAGTCCGCGCCGGCCTTCGTTGAACTCCCGCAGCGCCCGCACGACGCCGTAGGCTGCCAGCGGCTCGATCTCAAGCGACTGCCGGGAGCCGTCGGCGAGCGCGAGGTGCGCCTCCACGCCTCCCGTGAGTGCGCCCAGGACCCCGATGTTCGTCGCGCCCATGCGTCCGGTGAGCTTGCCGGCGCCGAGAATGCGCGCCGCGGACGGGACGTCCGCGTAGGAGTGGTCGGGGATCGACCCCACCGGCGCGCGGCCGATGCGCCGGGAGTAGAAGGGATCCATGTTGACCCAGTTGAAACCCATCGTCCGGCCCGGCCCGCTTCCGAAGGAGAAGACGGACGCGCCCTCGACGAAAAAGGGCCGACGCTCCTCGAAGAATGTCTCGAAAGCCGAAAGGTTTACGACCGCCGGATCAACCTCTACCTGACCAAAGTCGGGGTTGACGGTGGCATTGAGCGTCAGGTTCCGCGTCACGCCGAGCCGCAGGTCGACGCCGGCCTCGCCGGAGAAGCCGGCGCCGTTATCGAAGGGATTGCCGAGCTCAGCGCTCGTGAAAGACGCGCGGGACGTCACGTACGGGACGACCTCCACGCCGCGGCCCGGACGGATGCGCTCGATGCCGACGAGATCCGGGAAGTGCGACACGAAGCCGGACTCCGTACTGGGCACCACGTGCAGGTACGATCGCTCCTGCCGCCGAGCGATGTCGCGCCGGAAGTTGACGCCCCACACCTGGACGTCTTCTCGCGAGAACCGGAGCTGCGAGTAAGGGATGCGGAACTCGGCCGTCCAGCCGGTCTCGTCGCGCAGCGTGCGGCCCTGCCAGACGCCGTCCCACGCCGAGTCGTCGTTGACGTCGTTGTAGAGGACGCCGTCGAAGAGCGTGCCGCCGGCGTTGATTCCGAAGAAATAGCCCGATCGGCGGTCGTGGTACGGGTCGAGCATCACCAGGAAGTAATCGGAGTGCGACCACTGGTCGCGCCGGGTGAGCTGCGCCACTACCGAATCCGGCGCCGTGTCGTGGAGGTGCACGCCGACGTACAGGGCGGCGTCGTCGTACAAGAGGCGTACGACGGTGCGCTGAGATGACTCGGCGCCCTCGCGCGGGTTGCGCTGGCGAAACCCCTCGATTGGGAGAGCCGCGAGCCAGGCGGGGTCGTCGAGCCGGCCGTCGATGGCCGGCGCGCTCTCGGTGCGGACGGCCCGCAACTCGGCGCGGGGAGAGGAGAGCGAATCGGGCTCCGCCGCTGCGGCGGCGGGCGCGAACAGTAGCGTCGCGAGAGCGGCGTGGCGGAGGCGCATGGCGTCAGGGGTGGGTGGGGGACGCCCAGAGGAGCTGCGCCGGCTGCCGGCGCGTGCGGGCAACACGAACGACCCCCCCGGTCTGTTACACGCGTTGCTAAAAAAATAGCGGGAGGGGATCGGGGTGACGGTGCTCGTCGGGATATCGAGGGGATTCAGCCATCAGCGATTGAGCGAATGAGCGATTGGAGGGACGTCACGGGCCATACCGTTCGTGAGCTCTCTCCATTCTTTCCTCTCTCGATTCGCTCGACTCCCGCTTCGCCACGCGGCTCGCTTTTCACGGCCGCCCAACAGCCCTGGCGGGCCCTTCTCGCTATACTGGCCGGCTCCCCGACCCTCGACTGCGGACACGCGCCTAGTGATCGTCGCCATCGACGGCCCCGCCGGCTCCGGCAAGAGCACGACGGCGCGCCGCGTCGCCGAGCGGCTGGGGTGGCTTTACCTCGACACAGGGGCGATGTACCGAGCGATCGGTCTCGCCTTCGTCGACGCGGGGCTGCCCTTCACCGACGAGGCGGCGCAAGCCGTGGCCGGGCGCGCCGAGGTAGACCTCCGGCCGGCGCCGGGCGGTGCGCGCGTGCTCCTCGACGGAGCCGACGTCACCGACCGCGTTCGCTCGCCGGAGGCCGCCCTCGCCGCGAGCCGGGTCGCCGCCCTCGGGCCCGTGCGCGAAGCGATGGTTGCCGGTCAGCGGCGCCTCGCTGCGCGAGCGACCGCCGAGGGCAGCGGCGCGGTGATCGAGGGGCGCGACATCGGCACCGTGGTCTTCCCCGGCGCCGAGGTCAAAGTGTTCATCGACGCACGGCTCGACACTCGCGCCCGCCGCCGGCACGCCGAGCTCGCCGCCCGCTCCGACGACTCCCTGTCGCTCGAAGATGTGGCCGCGGACCTCGCCGACCGCGACGATCGCGATCGTGACCGCGCCCTCGCCCCGCTGCGTCCAGCGGAGGACGCCGTCGTGCTAGACACGACGGCGCTCTCCGTCGACGAGCAGGTCGAGCGCGTACTCGCGCTCGTCAACGCGGCCCGGGCCCACGCCTGAGCCGTCACGTCGCCCGCCGGAAGCCGAGAGGCCGGCGCGCGGACCGTTCCTTCCACCAGACCCCAAACGCGCGCCGCCGCCTCTCGCCCGATTCGGGACGACGCGCTTCCAATCACCATGGCTGACGAAAAGCAGACCCCCGGCGCGGAGCCGGAGGAGACCCCCGAAGTGACCACCGCCGACACGCTCGAAGCGGTCGACGCGGCGCCGTCCGACGACACGCCCGAGGCCGCCCTCGAGGTTGCGGACGCGCCGGAGTCGGTCGAGGCCGACGACGAGAGCATCGTGGAGCGCGCCCGTGAGGCCGCCGCCGAGGCGGTCGACCGCGTGAAAGAAGTCGCCGGCGATGCCGTCGAGCGCGTGAAAGAAGTCGCCGGCGATGCCGTTGAGCGCGTCGAGGACGCAGTCGAGGACCTCGGCGAGACCGTTGTCGCCGGACGCGAAGCCATCGCCGATCGTGTGAAGGACGTTGCCGGCGATGCCGTTGAGCGCGTCGAGGACGCAGTCGAGGACCTCGGCGAGACCGTCGCCGCCGCGCGCGAAGCCATCGCCGAGCGAGTCGAGGACGTCGTCGACGACTTCGCTGAGGCGACTGAAGACCTGCGCGAGGAGGCCGGAGAAGTCGCGAGCGGAGTTGCCGAGCGTGCCGCCGGCGCCGCAGGCATCGTAGCCGGCGCCGTCGCCGGCGCGGCCGGCGCCGTTGTCGACGTGGTACGCGGCGATGCCGGCACGCCGGCGCGCCTCGGGTACACCGGGGAGGGCCTCGGACGCACGGTCACGCTCGCGGAGCTCCAGGAGATGGAGCGCGCGAACGACGCCGAGCGCCGCGGCCTGGCCGACACCGACCTCTCGGAGCTCTACGAGCGCTCAATGAGCGACGTGACCGAGCACCAGGTCGTGACCGGCCGCGTGGTGAACATCACCGACAAGGAGATCGTCGTCGACTTCGGGTTCAAGTCCGACGGTGTCGTCCCGAAGAACGAGTTCGACCGCGACCTCGAGGTCGGAGAGGAGATCGAGGTCTACCTCGACCGCCTCGAGGACCGTCGCGGACAGCCCGTGATCTCGAAGACCAAGGCGGACGACTACAACCGCTGGTCGAGCATCATGGACGCGTTCGAGAACGGAACGGTCCTCGAGGGCGAGGTCGTCAAGCGCATCAAGGGCGGCATGATCGTCAACCTGCTCGGCGCGGAGGCCTTCCTCCCGGGCTCGCAGGTCGATGTCCGCCCCGTGCGCGACTTCGACACCTACCTCGGCAGGGTGATGGAGTTCAAGGTCGTCAAGGTGAACCCGGCCAACGGCAACGTCGTCGTCAGCCACAAGGCACTCATCGAGAAGGACCTCCAGGCGCAGCGCCAGCAGATCCTCGACACTCTCGAGGTCGGGCAGGTGCTGGAGGGCATTGTCAAGAACATCGTCAACTTCGGCGCCTTCGTCGACCTGGGCGGCGTAGACGGTCTGCTCCACATCACTGACCTGTCCTGGGGGCGCGTGTCCCACCCGAGCGAGGTCCTCGAGGTCGAGCAGAAGCTGCAGGTTGTGGTTCTCGACTACGACCGTGAGCGCCAGCGTATCAGCCTGGGCTACAAGCAGCTCCTGCCGCACCCGTGGGAGACGGTGGCGGCCAGCTTCACGGAGGGCCAGGAAGTGGAAGGCCGCGTCGTGTCGATCACCGACTACGGCGCCTTCGTCGAGATCGACCGCGGGATCGAGGGCCTGGTGCACATCTCGGAGATGAGCTGGACGGAGCACGTGAAGCACCCCACCCAGCGGGTGCAGCTGGGCCAGCTCGTCAAGGTCAAGATTCTCCGGATCGACCACGACGAAAAGAAGATCTCCCTGGGGATGAAGCAGCTGGAGCCGGACCCGTGGTCCGACATACTTGCCCGCTACCCTGTGGGGACGGTCACCGGCGGCAAGGTCCGCAACCTCACCACCTTCGGCGCCTTCGTGGAGCTGGAGGCCGGCGTGGACGGGCTCGTGCACGTGTCGGATCTGTCGTGGACCAAGCGCGTCAAGCACCCGTCGGAGGTCGTCCGCAAGGGCCAGGACCTGAACGTGATCGTGCTCGACATCGACGTCGCCCAGCGGCGGATCTCGCTGGGACACAAGCAGGTCGAGACCGACCCGTGGCAGCAGTACGAGACGGCCTATCCGCCGGGGACCGACGTTTCCGCGAAGGTGGTGGACGTCAACGAGAGCGGCGTCGTGGTCGAGCTTCCGCTAGAGGCCGAGGGCTTCATCCCTGCGGCGCAGCTGGAGCGCGCCGGCAGCGCGGCGGAGATGTACCGCGTGGGCGACCAGCTCGACCTCCGCGTCGTGCGGCTCGACCGCGAGGAGCGCCAGGTGATCCTCTCGGAGGTCGAGAAGAAGCGCCAGGCCGAGCGCGCCGCGAAGGACGCCGAGCGCGGCGAGAAGACCAAGGCTTTCAAGGAGGAGCGCAAGCAGGTGGATCAGTTCCAGCAGGCGGCCCCGGGTGGCGCAACACTGGGCGAGCTCTCCGGCCTGGCCGCCCTTCGCGACCAGCTGGCCGCTGGCGAGGACGAGGGCGGGGTCGCCGAGGCTCCGGCCGAGGAGGCGCCGGCGCCGAAGAAGAAGGGCCGGAAGAAGGCCGCCGAGGCCGAGGCCGAGGTAGCCCCGGAAGTTGAGGCCGTCGCGGAGGCAGAGGCCGTCGCGGAGGCCGAAGCCGTCGCGGAGGTGGAGGCCGTCGCGGACGCGGAGGTCGCGTCTGAGCCAGAGGTGGGGCCCGAGTCGGGCGAGGCAACTCAGGCGGAGGACGCGGCGCCCGAAGCCGCGACCGACCCGCTAGAGGAGGGAACCGAGAAGGAAGACTGACGGCCGCGCGGAAGGCGGAGGTCGCATGTCGCCCTCCGCCTTCAGCCGCCGTCCACCGGAGCGCACCATGCACAGCGACAACGACTGGCGGCTCAAGCTGACGCCAGAGCAGTACCGCATCCTCCGCGAGAAGGGCACCGAGCGAGCGTTTACGGGAGCTCTCCTCGATGAGAAGTCGAACGGCGTCTACCGCTGCGCCGCGTGCGGCGCGGCGCTTTTCACCTCGGTCGAGAAGTACGACTCCGGAAGCGGCTGGCCCAGCTTCTGGGACGTCGTCGACCAGGGCGGTGTTGAACTCCACGACGACAACACGCTCGGCATGCACCGGGTCGAGGTGACGTGCTCCACCTGCGGCAGTCATCTCGGGCACCTATTCCCTGACGGTCCGGCCGAGAAGACCGGCTTGCGCTACTGCATCAATTCAGCGTCGCTCGCGCTCGACCGCGACACGGCCCCGGACGACGTGCGAGCCGCGGGGGAGCCTACCTGAATGCGGCGGCCGATTCCGGCCGCGTGAGCGCCCAGAGCGTGTAGGCGCCGAGCGCGGTGCCGATGGGGAAGCTGAGGATGCTGAGTCCACCGAGGACCAGGGCCGCTATGCGCGCTAGCGCGGCGCGCCGGCGGAGGCCCCACGCGGTCGCGATGAAGGGGACTGCGCATAGCGACAGCACAAGGGCCGTCTCCGGGCTGCGGTACGCGAGGGTCGTCCAGAAGCTCGACGGCGCAGCGGTGACATCGGCTGCGACGGAATGGCCCGGGCCCACAACAATCAGCAGCACTACGGCGATCACTACGAGCAGCGCCCCGTAAACGAGGAACAGCAGCGCCACCATGTCGATGTGACGTTCCATCGCATTTTCGGTCGGTTGGCCCACGGAAGTTTACGTAGCCAGCGTGCGCGTCGTATCATACATTCAAAGCGCGCTGCATCCGTGCTTCGACGGCGAGTGCTTCCAACATGCTGTTGGAACGACGGTACGCGCCGGAACATCGCATCGACGCTTACGTTCGCGCTCGCGGGTGTTCGGCACCCAGCCACGCCCCCGCAACTCACCCAGCTACTCTCTTCCGATGGCCCGTACATCGCGCTCCGGCTCCGCCGGCGCCCCCTCGTTCAAGATCGACGCCGTCTCTGTCCGCGAGGCGACGGACACGCTGCGGAGCCTTCGCGCCGGCCGCGGAGGGCGTTCTAGCAAGTACCAGCCCATCCTCGACGGCGTGAAGAACCTCCGGCGCGGACAGTTGCTGCGCATCGCCGGCGTGGCCCGCTCGGAGGTCAATGCGCTGAGGACATACCTGTTCCGGTTCCTCGACCGCGCCACCTACCGAGTCAAGAGCGCGCGCGACCGCGACGCCGACACCTTCACGGTGGTCGCCGGCCGCATCGAGGACTTCGAGAAGTAGACGTAGGGCGAAAGGAAATCAAAAGGGGCGGGCCCGT
>Ga0307505_10001404_pt1 | contig 19624 bp, 13 predicted proteins | sample 23_S_MG_FD_202183 | JGI IMG/M metagenome (GOLD analysis project Ga0307505, IMG submission 202183) | Soil microbial communities from Populus trichocarpa stands in riparian zone in the Pacific Northwest, United States - 23_S | ecosystem: Environmental > Terrestrial > Soil > Riparian zone > Trees...
GCACTCGGCGGTGAACGAGCTGCTCGCCACCTCGCCCCCGCGCCCGTGAGCGGGGGCCCTCCGGGGACCGGGCCCCGCGTCGCGCTGGTGCGCGGCCGCTACGATCCCGCCGGAGGCGCCGAGCGCTTCGTGCAGAACGCGATCGAGGCGCTGCGCTCCCAGGGCGCGAGCCTCACCATCGTCACGCGCCATTGGCCCGGCCACGACGGAACCGCCATCGTGCTGGACCCGTTCCACATCGGAAGCCTGTGGCGCGACTGGAGCTTCGCGCGCGCCGCCTGCCGCGCGCTCGCCGCACGCCGCTTCGACCTGGTGCAATCGCACGAGCGCATCGCCTGCTGCGACGTCTACCGCGCGGGCGACGGGGTGCACGCGCAGTGGCTGGCCGAGCGCGCGCGCGTGCAGGGGCCGCTCGGGCGCGCCCTCACGCGCCTGTCGCCGCATCACCGCCACGTGCTCGCAGCCGAGCGGGCGCTCTTCACCAGCCCGCGCCTGAAAGCCGTGATCTGCAACTCCGAGATGGTGCGCCGCGAGATCGCGCTCCACTTCGCCACCGATGCCGGGAAGCTCGTGTTGATCCGCAACGCCGTCGACCCGGGGGTGTTCCACCCCGGGCTGCGCGACGAGATGCGCGACGGCGTGCGCCAGCAGCTCTCGATCCCGCGCCTCGCGCGCGTGGTGCTGCACGTGGGCAGCGGCTTCGAAAGGAAGGGCGTGCGCCAGCTGATGCAGGCGCTCGCGCGCCAGCCGCAGGAGACGTGGGCCGTCGTGGTCGGACGCGACAAGCGCCTGGCTCGCCATGTCGCGCATGCGAAGGCGCTCGGCATCGGCGAGCGCGTGCGCTTCGTGGGCGCGGTCTCCGATGTACGCCCCTACTACGCCGCGGCCGACGTCTTCGCGCTCGCGACCCTCTACGATCCGCAGCCCAATGCGATGCTGGAGGCGATGTCGTGCGCGCTGCCTGTCGTGACCACGCCGCGCTGCGGGGCGGCGGAGCTCCTCGAGGACGGCACCAGCGGCTTCGTGCGCGGCGCGCTCGACGTCGGCGGCCTGGCGGAGGCGCTCGGGCGCATCGACCTCGCCCGCGCGCGCGTCATGGGAGCGGCGGCGCGCGAAGCCGTGGCGCCCTACACGCCGCTGGCGATGGCCCGGGAGTACCTCGCGCTCTACTCGCGCCTGATTGCCCGGTGAGCGGGTCGCGTACGGGATAATGCCGGGGATGAGCCCGCCAGCCCCGGCCCCCTCGAGCGCCAGCCTCTACCGGCGCCTCCTCGGCCACGTCTGGCCGTATCGGGGCGTGCTCGCGACCGGCGTGGTCGCGATGATCGTGGGCGGCCTGGCCGACGCGGCGCTGGTGAAGGTCACCGGGCCGCTCATCGACGAGCTCTTCGTGCACAAGAACCAGAGCCTCGCGATCCTGCTGCCGCTCGCGATCGTGGCGGTGTTCGTGGTGAGCGGGCTGGCGAGCTTCGTCTCGAGCTACGCCAACCAGTGGGTCGGCAACAAGGTGATCCTCGACCTGCGTCGCCTCATGTTCGAGCGCGTGCTGCGCCTGCCGAGCGGCTACTTCGACGAGGTCGCCACCGCCAAGCTCGTGGCGCGCTTCACCAACGACGTGAACAACATCGCGGCCGCGTCGACCTCGGTGCTCACCGTGCTGGTGCGCGACTCGGTGACGGTCGCGGCGCTGCTCGCGATCCTGCTGTGGTCGAACTGGCGCCTGACCCTCATCGCCTTCCTCGTGATCCCGCCGATCGCGGTGGTGGTGCACTTCTTCAGCCGGAGGCTGCGCGCCATGAGCCGCGCGAGCCAGTCGGCCGTGGGCGGCATCGCGGAGGTGCTCGACGAGTCGATCGCCAACCAGCGCGTGGTGCGCGTCTTCGGCGGCCAGGCGTACGAGGGCGCGCGCTTCGAGCAGGCGAGCCAGACGCTCAGGCGCTTCGCCATGAAGCATGCCGCCGCCGCGGCCGGGACGGTGCCGGTCACGCAGCTGATCGTGGCCATGGCGATCGCCGCGATCATCTACTTCGCCGCGGGCCAGGCGTTCGCCGGCTCGACCAACGTCGGCGGCTTCGTCGAGTTCATCGCCGCCACCGGCATGCTGCTGCAGCCGTTGAAGCGCCTGACCGGAATCAACGAGCACATCCAGAAGGGCCTCGCGGCGTGCGAGAGCGTCTTCGGGCTCATCGACGAGCCGGCCGAGGACGACCGCGGCACGGTGGTGCTCGAGGGTGCGCGCGGTGCGGTGCGCTTCGGGGGCGTGACGCTCTCCTATCGCTCGGCCTCGCGGCCCGCGCTCGACAACGTGACGCTCGAGATCCGCCCCGGCGAGACCGTGGCGCTGGTGGGGCCCTCGGGCGGCGGCAAGTCGTCGTTGATCCACCTGCTCCCGCGCTTCTACCACCCGGCGTCGGGGCGCATCACCGTCGACGGCCACGACATCGAGTCGCTCACGCTCGAGAGCCTGCGGCGCCAGATCTCGCTCGTCTCGCAGAGCGTGGTGCTCTTCAACGACACCGTCGCCGCCAACATCGCCTACGGGCGCGCCGACCGGGTGGCCGAGGCCGACATCGTGCGCGCAGCGCAGGCCGCGCATGCGATGGAGTTCGTGCGCGAGCTGCCGCAGGGGCTCGCCACGCCCATCGGCGAGAACGGCGCCAAGCTGTCCGGCGGGCAGCGCCAGCGGATCGCGATCGCGCGCGCCATCCTGAAGGACGCGCCCATCCTGCTGCTCGACGAGGCCACTTCGGCGCTCGACACCGAGAGCGAGCGCGCGGTGCAGGCGGCGCTCGAGGAGCTGATGCGCGGACGCACGACGATCGTGATCGCGCATCGCCTCTCGACCATCGAGCGCGCCGACCGCATCGTGGTCCTCGCCGAGGGCCGTGTCGTCGAGTCGGGCAGCCATCGCGAGCTGATCGAGCGCGCCGGCATGTACGCCGGGCTGCACCGGCTGCAGTGGTCGCACGAGCCCGCCGCTACGTGAAGATCCTGCACACCGAGTCCTCCCTCGGCTGGGGCGGTCAGGAGATCCGCGTGCTCACCGAGGCGCGCGGGGTCGCGCGCGCGGGCCACGAGGTCCTGCTCGCCGCACCCGCCGAGGCGCGCATCAGCGCCGAAGCCCGACGCTTCGGCGTTGCCGTGGAGCGCCTGCCGATCGGGCGCAAGGGCATCAAGGGCGTCGTCGCGCTGCGCCGGCTTCTTGCGCAACGCGCCTTCGACGTCGTGAACACCCACAGCTCGACGGATACCTGGCTTGCGGCGATCGCAGGCGCGACGCTCGGGCACGCCCCGCCGCTCGTGCGCACGCGCCACATCTCCGCGCCCATGCCGCGCAACGCCGCCACGCGCTGGCTCTACACGCGCGCCACCGACCGCATTGTCACCACCGGCGAGCGTCTGCGCGCGCAGGTGGTCGCCGAGACCGGGGTCGACGCGGCACGCGTGGTCTCGATCCCGACCGGAATCGATCTCGCGCGCTTCCGCCCGGGCGAGCCCGCGGCCGCGCGCGCCGCGCTCGGGCTGGAGGCGGCCGGACCGATCGTCGGCATCGTGGCGACGCTGCGCAGCTGGAAGGGCCACCGCTACCTGCTGGAGGCGATCGCGGGCATGGCGCGCAAGGACGTGCGCCTCGCGATCGTGGGCGACGGCCCGCAGCGCGCGGCGCTCGAAGCGCGCGCGGCCGAGCTCGGTATCGCCGAGCGCGTGCGCTTCGCCGGCAACCAGGACGACGTGGCGCCGTGGCTGCACGCCTTCGACCTTTTCTGCCTGCCCTCGTATGCCAACGAGGGAGTGCCACAGGCGCTGATGCAGGCGATGGCGTGCGGGCTGCCGGTGGTGAGCACGCCGGTGGGCAGCATCGACGAGATCGTCTCCGATGGCACCACCGGCGTGCTGGTGAGGCCCGAGGACGCCAGCGCGCTGCAGGCCGCGATCGAGCGCCTGCTGGACGACGAAGGCGCGCGGCGCGCGCTGGGCGAACGCGCTGCCGCCACGGCGCGCGAGCGCTTCGGCGAGGCGCGCATGGTCGAGCGGATGCTGGCGGTGTTCGGCGAGGCGGCGCGCCGTGGGTGAGCGGTTTCGCACGCGCGCGATGGTGGTGGCGCAGGCGCTGGCCACGCGGCTCAAGCCGCGCGGGGTGCGTGGGCAGGCGCGCCGGGTGCTGATCGCGCATAACCTGCTGCTCGGCGACACCCTCATGGTGACAGCGCTCGTCGCGAAGCTGCGCCACGCGCACCCCGCGGCGCAGATAACCCTGCTCGCCTCGCCTTTCGCGGTACCCCTGTACGAACGCCGCCCCTACGGCGTACGCGCGCTCGCTTTCCGGCCCGCCGATTCTTCCACCACGCGGCTGCTCCTGGCCGAGCCGCCTTTCGACCTCGCCTTCGTGATCGGCGACAACCGCTACAGCTGGCTCGCGGCCGCGATGGGCGCGCGCCATGTGGTCGCCCATGCCGGCGACCGCCCGGCGACCAAGGAATGGCTCGTGGACGAAAAACGCGCGTACCCTTCGCGGCCCGCGGCGTGGAGCGACATGGTCGCGGACCTGGCCGACGGGTCGCCGCCTCCTCCATTCGCACGCGGCGATTGGGAAGCGCCGTCCGCGCGGCCCTTCGAGAAGCCCGGGGACCCCTACGCGGTCCTGCATGTGGGCGCCAGCACCACACTCAAGCATTGGCTGCCGGAGCGCTGGCGGGCCCTCGCGGACGCGCTCGTGAAGCGCGGGCTCGCGATCGCGTGGAGCGCGGGGCCGGGGGAAGAGGCACTGGTCGCCGCCGCCGATCCGCAGGGACGGCACGCGTCGTATGCGGGCCGGCTCGACCTCGCGCAGGTGTGGCACCTGGTCCAGGGCGCGCGTGTATTGGTCTCTCCCGACACCGGCCTCGCGCACCTGGGCCGGGTCGTGTGGACGCCCACCGTGACGCTCTTCGGTCCGGGCTCGGCGCAGGTTTCCGGGGCCGGCTCCTTCTGGCGAGATGCGCCCTGGAGGGCGGTCGGGCGCGACCCGTTTCCCTGCCGCGACCAGCGAGTGCTCTTCCGGCGCGAGATCGACTGGGTGCGCCGCTGCCAACGGACCTTGGCCGAATGTCCCGAGCCCCGCTGCATGCATGCGATCGAGGTCGACGAGGTACTCGCGGCTGTCGCCGATCTGAGTCAACCGGAAGGGGTTTTTAGCCGTTAAATCAAGGAACTCCGCATCCCCGATCGAGTCCAGTAAGTATGATCTACCGATTTCTCGCGGCTGCCGCCGCCGCCCTCCTCTTCCCCCTCGCGGCCGCGGCCCAGCAGCCGGTCATGCCGGGTGAGGCCGCCGTTGCCGCCAAGTCCGTCTCTACGGCCCGGCTGCGGCTCGGGAACTCCCCGACCGTTGCCCACCGAACCACCCTCGCGCCAGTGAGCGAGGCCGAGATCGAATCCGTGCGTAGCCGCAACCGTGCGGATGCGAAGGACGCCCCGCAAACGCAGGAGATGCGAGCGCAGCGTTTCACCATCGGCCTCGCCCGGCCGGTGACGGGCGTGCTCCCCGGTGCCCCGCAGCTCGAATGGACGCCGGTCGACGGCGGCCACGCCGCGCAGGCCGCGGTCACATCGCCCGAGGCGGGGTCGCTGCGGCTCGTGATCGACTTGGCCGGAGTCCCCACGGACGTGGAGATGGTGTTCTTCGGTTCCGCCGATCCCGCGCGGCTCGAGGGCCCGGTGAAGGTGGGCGACATCGCCGACCGTTCGAGCCCGTGGTGGTCGCCGCTCACCGAAGGCGACACGCAGACGGTCGAGTTCTACGTGCCGTCGCGCCACGAACCCGCGGCCCTAGCGCTCGCCGTGGCCGGCGCCTCGCACGTGTTCGCCACGCCCTCGTCGGGCTTCACCAAGCGCGTGCAGGACATCGGGCACGCCGGGTCCTGCAACATCGACGTGCCGTGCTCGGCGCTCGCGGGGAGCCAGGCCTTCCGCGACGCCGCCAACTCGACCGCGCAGACGCTCTTCAGCGACGCCGGTTTCACGGTGCTTTGCACCGGCACCCTGCTCGCCGACGGCGACGCCGCGACGCAGACCCCATGGTTCTACGCCGCGAACCACTGCTTCGAGAACGAGTCGGCGCCGTACAAAACGCCGACGCAAATGCAGGCCGTGGCCAATACGCTCACGACCCTGTGGGGATTCGAGGCGAGCGCGTGCAACTCGGGCACGCCGCGCTCGGGCTGGAGCCAGCTCGCCGGCGGCGCCACCTACATCTACAACAACGTCACCACCGACGTCCTGTTCCTGCGGCTGAACGGCGCCCCGCCCGCGGGCAGCTATTACTCGGGTTGGAACGCGAACCCGGTGCCGAGCGCGGCCGCGCTGGTCTCGCTGCATCACCCGCAGGGCGATCTCAAGAAGGCCACCCAGGGAACGTTCTCGCGCTTCTCGGCTCCCGGCGTGGGCGGGGCCAACGCGTCGTACATCGAGACGCGCTGGAGCGCGGGCACGACCGAGCAGGGTAGCAGCGGCGGGGGCGTGTGGACTTCCAGCGGCGGCCAGTACCATTTCCGCGGTGGACTCTGGGGCGGCTCCGCGTCCTGCTCGAACCCGACCGGGACGGACTTCTACTCGCGCTTCGACCAGTCCTACCCGTTCCTGGCCGCATACCTCGGATCGGGCGCCGCGCCTCCCACCGATTACACCGACCTCTGGTGGAACCCGGGCGAGTCGGGCTGGGGGCTGAAGCTGATCCAGCATCCCTCGCGCGTGATCTTCGGAGTCTGGTACACCTACGAGCTCGACGGCACGCAGACCTGGTACGTGCTGCCGAACGGATCGTGGACGAGCGCGAACACCTACGCCGGCACGCTCTACACCACCGCGGGGCCGCCTTTCACGGCGCAGTTCGACCCGTCACAGGTCGAGAAGCGCGCGGTCGGCAACGCCACGATCACCTTCAGCGATGCCAACAACGGCGTGTTCTCGTACTCCGTCGATGGCGTGAGCGGCTCGAAGGCGATCACCCGGCAGCCGTTTTAAGGCCTTGAGCGCCGGCCCCCGCCCGGATACCCTCCGGGTCATGGCCACGCCCGCGTTCTCGGCATCCATCGTCACCTACCGACCGGAGCCGCGGCTCTTCGGGCGCGCGCTCGCCTCGCTCGCCACCGCGATCGTCGAAGCGCGCAGGCGCGCAACGCTCGGCGATGCGCGCGTCTTCGTGATCGACAACGGGCCGGGCGATGCGCGCGCGGGCCTCGCTCCGGCGATCGCGGCATGGCCCGCGCAGGCGGGCACCATCGAGCTCGTGGCCGGCCACGGCAACGTCGGCTACGGCCGCGCCAACAACCTCGCGCTTGCGCGCGCGCAGTCCGATTTTCACCTGGTGATGAATCCCGACGTCGAGGTCGAGCCCGCTGCGCTCGCCGAGGCGCTGACCGCGCTCGCCGAGCATCCCGAGGTGGGCCTGGTCGCGCCCGCCGTCTACGGCGAGGACGGGGGCATGCAATACCTGTGCAAGCGCTATCCGACGCTCTGGGTGCTCTTCCTGCGCGGCTTCGCCCCCGCGGCGCTGCGCCGGCGCCATGCGCGCGCGCTCGACGACTACGAGATGCGCGACGTCATCGGCGAGCGCTTCGTCTGCGGCGTTCCGCTCGCGAGCGGCTGCTTCATGCTCGCGCGCACCCAGCTGCTCGAGCGCGTGGGCGGCTTCGACCCGCGCTTCTTCATGTATTTCGAGGACTACGACCTGAGCCTACGGCTCGGGCGCGAGTCGCAGGTGGCGTACGTGCCGCGCGCGCGCGTCGTGCACCACGGCGGCGAGGCCTCGCGCAAGGGCGTCAGGCACGTGGCCTGGTTCGTCGGCTCGGCGTGGCGCTTCTTCGCCCGCCACGGCTGGCGCCTCGCCTGAAAGCCTGGGCCAGGCCCGGGTCAGGCCCGGGCCTCGCCCAGGTTTTCGAGGAAGGCCTCGAGGGCGCGGATGGGCTCGTCGCGCTCGAAGAGCGCGCCGCGGCCCGCGGCAATGCGCTCCGACAGGGAGCGCCGCTCCTGCGGATCGCCGCCGAGGCGCACCGCGGTCGCGATGAGGTCCTCGGCATCGCGTGCCACCAGCTCGGGCACGCCCACGATCTTCAGCATCGCCTGGCTCTGGCGGCCGCGCATCAGGGCGCCGGGGAGCGTCACCACCGGCAGGCCGCTCGCGAGCGCGTCGAGCGAGGTGTTGCCGCCCGACCAGTGCAGCGTGTCGATCATCACGTCGCAGAGCTCGTTCAGCCTGAGGTACGTCGGATGCGGGATCTCGGCGCGCATGAAAATCGTGCGGCTGTGGATGTCGAGGTTGCGGCGTTCGAGCGCCGCCGCAAGCCGGCCGGCGAAGCGCTGCGTGAGCATCTCGTGTCCCGAGGCGAAGAAGAGGGCCACGCCCCGCGGGTCTCGCGCCAGCACCTCGGCGATGAGCTCGTCGTTGTCGGGGTGGATCTTGAAGAGCGACTGCGGCACGAGGTAGATCGTGCGGTCCTCGGGCAGCCCGAAATCGGCGCGCGTGCCGGTGGTCTCGCGCTGCGGGTACGCATAGCGCGTACCGAGTCCCGGCAGCAGCGCGAGGCGCTCGCTGTAGTGCGCCTGCGCCCCTTCGGGCTCCATCTCCCCGCAGGAGATGAACCAGTCGATGTTCGGCAGCCCCGGCGTGTCCGGATGTCCCCAGCCAGCGCATTGCACCGGCGCGAGCCTCAAGCCGGCGAGGGCGAACGTGTCGGCATGCATGCCGAGCTCGGGAAAGACCAGCACGTCGAGCTGGTCTGCGGCGATCTGCTGCGCGAGCGTGTAGAGCGGCCTTCCCGGCAAGTGGCGGAAGGTCGAGGCCGCTGCGCCGATCGTGCGCGTGTCGTCGGCGACCCACTCGTTGGTGTAGTACACGAACGACTCGAAGCGCTCGCGGTCGAGGTGCGTGACCCAGGAGGAGAAGTAGCGCCCGGCGGTGCAGTTGAAGAAGAAGTGCGACAGGAAGCCGACGCGCAGCCTTGCCTCGCCTCGGCGCGGCTCGCGCGGGGCGAAGAACTCCGGCACTGCCGGGGCGAGCACGCGGCGGTGGAACTCGCCATAGCGGCGCTGCAGGTCGCGGTCGTTGCCGCCCTGGTAGGCGAGGTAGAAGTTGGTCCAGCGCAAGTCCGCCAACGCCTTCTGCGGGCTCTGTAAGCGGAAGCCGTCGGCCTGCGCGTGCAGGCGATCCAGACCCTCGGCATAGCGTGCGCGGCATTCGTCCAGGTGCTCGCGGCTCGAGTACACCTGCGGCAGGAGCAGGTTCGCGCCCAACGCCGGGCGCACGCTCGCCGGCGCCTGCGTGCTCGCCTCGCGATACTCGACGCGCGCCTGCTCGGCGTGGCCCATCTCGGCCAGCAGCTCGGCGAGCGCGCTGCGGGCGCGCGGCTCCCGCGGGCTGCCGCGGACCGCGGCGGCATACGAGGCCAATGCCGCGGCGGGCTCGCGCACGCGGCGCTGGATGTCGCCGACCAGCAGCCAGGCGTCGGCGTGCGCAGGATCGAGCCGTGCGGCGTGCTGAGCGTGCTCGAGCGCGCGCTTGTGCTCGTAGCGCATGTTCCAGATGCGGCCCAGGTTGAAGTGCGCGCGTGCGAAGCGCGGATCGAGCGTGAGCGCGTGGTCGAAAGCGCGGATGGCCTCGTCCATCCGGTCGAGCGATTGCAGGGCGGTGCCGAGGTTGTTCCAGCCCCGCGCGCCGTTCGGGTCGGCCGTGACCGCAGCGCGGAAGCATTCGAGCGCCTCGGGAACGCGGCCCTGGTCCATGCGCACGAGCCCCAGCTCGACGTGGCCCGGCGACCAGTCGGGCCGTGCCACGGTCACCCGCGTGAGGCGCTCGGCCGCGCCGTCGAGATCGCCTCGGTCGTGAAGCACGCCGCCCTCGAGATAAAGGTACGCGGGGGCGTCTCCACCGCGGGCGATCGCCTCGGCCGCGCTGGCCCCGGCCTGCGTGAGGTCGCCCGCCTGGTGCTCGGCCATGCCCTTCAGGTGCCAGACGGCGGCGAGCCCGGGATCCCCGCGCAGGACTTCCTCGTAGAGCGCGATGGCGCTCGTCAGCTCGCCGCGCCGGTGGAGCGCGCGCGCCTGCTCGATGCGGCCCTGGACTGCCGGATCGCTCACAGGTGGCTCGCGGCGGCGGCGCGCGGCTCGCCCTCGGCGTCTTTTCCGGGAAGCCAGCGGTGCGCCAGCTCGACCACGCCGTAGTCGCGTGTGTCCCCGGTCACGACGAACTCGCGTTCGACGGTGTCGTAGAGCCGCAGTCCCTCGGGATCGAGCACGTGCACCCGCATGATGTACTTGCCCGGCAGCAGCGAGAGGTGGTCGAAGCTCACGGCCCAGGCGAACCGGGTGCGCTGCAGGCGCGCCGGCACGAACCCGTTCTCGTTGGAGTGCGAGCCGTACACCGCGGTGCCGTCGACGCGGACCACGCCGAAGAGCAGCACCGGCGGGCGGTCATCGGGCTCGAAGGCGGTGGCCTGCAGCACGAGCGTCTCGCCACGGCGGTAAGTCGATTCGCGCATGCCGTCGGGCCGCTCGAGCCAGGCGTCCTCGAGGCGCATCACGCCGACGCTCGCCGCGTGCGCCTGCGCCGCCTTGCGCTCGGCCGCGGTCCGCTCCTGGTGGTGGGTGAGGTACTCGCGCGTCACGTCGAAGCTGGGTCCCTCCATGCGCACGCGCCCCTGGTGGATCCACACCGTGCGGCGGCAGAGCGTCTGGATGTGGAACATGCTGTGCGAGCAGAGCAGCAGCGTGCCCCCGTCGGCCAAGTAGCGCTCGAGCCAGGCGACGCACTTCTTCTGGAACGACTCGTCGCCCACCGCGAGCACCTCGTCGGTGATGAGGAGCTCCGGGTTCATCACCGTGGCGACGGCGAAGCCGAGGCGAACGACCATTCCGGACGAGTAGTGCTTCACCGGCTCGTCGATGTGCGCACCGATGTCGGCGAACTCGACGATGCGTTGCAGGTTGGCCTGCGTGTCGCCGCGCGACAGGCCCATCAGGGCGCTCGACAGGTGGATGTTCTCGCGCCCCGTGTACTCGGGATGGAAGCCGCTGCCGAGCTCGAGAAGCGCTCCCACGCGCCCATCGACGCGCACGCTGCCACGCGTCGGGCGCACCACGCCCGCGATGATCTTGAGCAGCGTCGATTTGCCTGCGCCGTTCTCTCCGATCACGCCCACCGATTGGCCGCGCAGCACCTCGAGGCTCACGTCTTCGAGCGCGCGGAAATGCGGCAGCTCCTTGCGGCGGAAGAGGAGCCCCGCGAGCGTGCGCAGGCGATCCCCGCCAGTGGAAACCTTGGGATAATCCTTGGTGACCCCGGCGAGGCAGACCAGCGGCGCCGTCTCCGGCATCAGAGGAAGTCCTCGAAGCTGGGCGAGAGCCGGTTGAAGAACCAGAGGCCGGCGGCGAACACCGCGACGCACGCGGCGGCCCACCACAGGTCGCCCATGACCAGGCCCGAGCCCTTCAGCAGGATCTCGCGCATGCGCTCGGAGTACCACGCGAGCGGGTTGTAGCGCACCCAGGCGTCGAACGCCCTCGGGATCAGGCTCGCCGGATACAGGATCGGCGAAGCGTAGAAGAGGACCATGAGCACGACTTGCACGACGTGCTCCACGTCGCGCAGCAGCGTCTGCAGCGCGGCGAGGAAGGCGCCCAGCCCGGCGGCGAGCAGCATGTAGGGGATCAGCAGCACGAGGGCGACCGGCAGTCCGAGGAGCGAGATCGGGGTCCCCGTCGCCTTGAGCACCAGCAGCACCGCCACGTAACCCACGAGGTGGATCGCGCAGCAGGCGAGCAGGGCCGAGTACACCAGCAGGCGGTGCGGGAAGGCGACCTTGCGGATCAGCCCGGCGTTCGCGCCGATCGATCCCATCGCGCGCGACAGGCCCTCGGAGAACATGATCCACGGCCAAAGGGCGACCGCGACGAAGGCGACATAGCTCGCACCGCCATAGCCCTCGGGAACGGCGACGCGGAAGATCTGGCTGAAGACGAAGGCGAAGATCGCGAGCTGCGCGAGCGGGTGCAGCAGGCTCCAGGCGAAGCCCCACGCGCTGCCGACATAGCGCGTGGCGAGCTCCCTCCGGGTGAAGGAGAGCAGCAACCAGCTCCAGCGCGCGGGGCCGGCGCCGGGAACCGCGACGTGGGCCATGGATCGGATGCGCGCGGCCTAGGAAGCCGCCGCGGCCTTCTCGCGGCGCGACGAGGACAGCATCGCATCCTTCTCGGCCAGCCACTCGCGCGAGTACTCGCAACCCGCGTATTCGGCGAACCAAGGGCCGCCGATGGTGAAGTGCGCGAGGCTCACGCCGGGGCGCGGCGCGTCGTAGCCGACCAGGTGGTTCCACTGCGCGGGCAGCGGGCCGATGAGCTCGTCGTTGCCGAGCCACTTGAACTGGTGCAGCTCGAGCCCGCTCGCCCGGTTGACGTAATCGGGCGTGAGGGCCGTACAGCGCGCGCAGTTCATCAACATCACCGACGACCAGTTCTTCTTCTGGTACTTCGTCTGGATCTGGCCCAGGAACTTGGTCTCCTCCCTGGGCACGTGCTCGTGCTTGACCACCTGCACGGCGAAGCGCTCGTCGCGCAGCTTCCAGAGGCTCGCGACGTCCTCCATCACGAGCATGTCGCAGTCCATGAAGACCGCCCACCCCTCGAATCCGCAAAGGTAGGGGACGAGGAAGCGCGAGAACGAGAACTCGGTGGATTGCAGCGGATTGCGTTCGCGGCGAAAGACGCCGTCGAGCTGGCCCAGCATCACCGGCGCGATCGCCACGGGCTGCGAGGCGCGCGCGTTGATCGAATGCGCGAGCACGCCATAGGCGACGATCTCGCGCGAGTCGTAGCCGATGAAGACCCGGATCATGCGCGAGATCAGGGCGCCTTGGGGGCTTGTGCGTCGCGTGCCGCCTCGGCCGCCGCCTTCGCCAGGACGTCGTCGAGCGGGTTGACGAGGGCATCGAGCTTGTCGAGGTGCACCGTTACCGTGGGCGAGGAGCGCAGCTGGATGACGATCTCATCGTTGCGCTTCTTCGCCAGGCGCGCCTTCTCCTCGGCGATGATCCCCCTCTTCACCTCGTCGAAGGTCTGCTGACGTTCCTTCTTCCGGTCGACGAAGCGCACGATATGGAAGCCGAGGTGCGATTCCACGGGCTCGGAGATCTCACCCTTCGCGCTCATCGCGGCGACGCGCTTCGCGAGCGGAGCCACGAAGGCATTGGGCGGGCCGTAGGGGAGATCGCCGCCGTTAGCCTTCTTGCCGGGGTCGTCCGACAGGCGCGCGGCGAGCGCCAGGAAGTCCTCCTTGCCCGACTTGGCCTCTTCATGGACCTTGCGTGCGCGCTCCTCGGCCATCTCGCGGCTGCGGCCGTTCAGGTCGATGAGGATGTGCTGCACCTGGACCTGCTCGGGAACGACGTAGCGCGCCTGGTTTGCGAGGTAGAGCTCGCGCGCGCGCGGCTCGAGGTTCACCACCGGGGCGGTCTTTTCGACGTGCTGCATGTACAGGTCCGCGAGGAGCGCCTCCTGGACCTGCACCAGCCGGCGCTGCACGGCCTCGTCCTTGTCGAGGCCCGCGGCGCGCGCCTTGGCGGCGAGCGAGCGTGCCAGGAAGACGTTATCGGCGATGGCTGCGATGCGGTCCCTCGAGGCGCGCACTTCGGCGCGTCGCTCCAGCGGCACGCGCAGCATGTAGCCCTCGATGTCACCCGCGTCCACGGTCACGGGACCGTCGACGATCACGGGTGTGGCGGCCGGCAGCGTGCCGGCCTGGGCGGGAAGCATGGTGGCCGCGAGGACCGCGGCGCAAGTCAGTATGTGTCGCATGTTTTTTCGGGGACGTGTGAAAGAGAAAGCGCCCGCGCGAAGATCGCGCGGGCGCAGGGACGTCTGGGACGTTTCTGTGTGCTGCCGGTCAGTACTGATCAACCTGGGACCACTGCATCGAGAATCCGCACCCGTTCGAGTAGGCGCACGAGGTGTAGGTCCATCTTACGTTGACATACCACTTCTGCGGTTGGCCGCTCGCATCGGTGTCGGGCGCATAGCAGCCGCGGGTTCCGATCAGCTCCTGGGAGTTCCACCCGGTCGCGACCACGGGCGCGCGGTAGATCTTGATCATGTTGCTGGTGCTCGAACCGGACGAGTGGTAGCACTGCGGCACGCTGGTATCGATCACGCCGGGGCACTTCGAGACGCTCATCTCCGTCTTGCTGTACCCGCTCGGCATCGCGGCTTGCTGCCCTTGCGTGAAGGCCAGGGCCACGGTAATCCAGGGCTTGGGCGGGGCGATGGCGTCGTACGTGGCGACCTGGCCGCTCGCCATGCGCAGCTGGTCGACGTCGCTCCACGACGTCGCCGGCTCGCCGTTCAAGGTTTTCCACTTGTTCATCGTCTGATAGAGATAGTTGGCCGCCGGTGCCGGGCAGCCAGCCGGGCCCGCGGGCGCCGGATTCGGGTTCGGGTTCGGGTTCGGATTGCTGGCCGCCCCAACCGTGAGGGACGCCGAAGAGCCGGTATGGCCGGCCGGCGCCGTGACCGTGATCGTGCAGGTCCCGCTGGCACCGAGGGTGAAGGCGTCGTTCCACTGGACCCCGTCCTCGAGGCCGATCATGTCGCTCGTGCCGGCGGCGCAGCCAGTACCACTGTAGGTCCACCGGGCCAGAAGCGTGGCTTCCGTTCCGCCCGTGCGCCTGATGGCCGCTTTCCCGGTCGAGCCGGCCGCCGTTGTGCCGGTATCCGTCGTCATCGACACGCTGAAGGTGGCCCCAGTGGGAGCAACCGGCCCACTCCCCCCCGAGCAGGTGACCATGATCTGGCCGTTGGGCGAGACCGTCATCTGTGAATACGTGCAGGTGTTGCCCGTGGCGCCCGAAAGCGTGACGGTCTGCGATGCGGCGGGAAGGCCGGCCCCGGCGAGCAGGGTTGTTCCGACCGCCATGAATGTGCGCCGGAGGAGCTTGGAGTAGGTAGTAAGCATGGGTCTCCCTTTCGGCTGTTCGATTTTTGTCGTCGTATTGCGACAAAAAGTGGTTACAAATCTTGACTATACGGGCGAAACTTCACCTTTGACTCGAAGTGTAGCAGATTTTGCCGTCTGTGTGGAATTACAAACGAAAAGTCGGAGCGCCAGAAGAAAACAGGCGGCCCCAAACGAGGCCGCCTGCCAGAGTTGCCGCCCGGGGGACCGCCCCCCGGGCCCGATGCCCCGCTATTACGGGGTGATCGTCGTTCTGTAGCTGTGCGTGAACGCCGCACCGTAGTTGCCCTGGCAAGCCGCACCGTCGCAGCTCAGGCCACCGTTGGCGAACGTGCGCACCATGAAGCCCGTGACCGGCAGACCGGTGAAGGTCACTGCGCCCAAGACCGGAGCAAGCATCGCCGGCGCCAGCTGCGCGCGCTGCGACGTCGCCTCGGCGACCATGCCCGCGCCCGCATTCGGGCTCGTGAAGCTCAGGATTCCCCAGCCGTTCTGGAAGCCGGAGGTGACGTTCACGTTGGTCAGGTTCCTCGAGCCCAGCACCGTCGAGACCGTGGTATCGGCCGGATTGTGCGGAGCGCCCGGGTTGCGGATCGACAGCACCGTCGACTCCCAGCACATCGAGTTCGCGGCACCCTGGGGCGGCAGCGGCGAGAAGTCGGAACCCGCAGCGACCGCGCTGGCTTCTTCGCGGTTGAAGAAGGTGAAGCTGATCAACTCGCAGGCACCGCTGGCCGTCAGCAGGTTCGAGTACGGCGGGGTCGCCGTCACGTCGTCGACGAACGATCTCTTGATCGGCTGGGTGACGACCCAGTCGGTCATCGAGGCCGAGGCGTTGTCGAGGACATACTCGTTCATCACCGCGCTGTGCATGAACACCGAGGCCACTGCACGCGCACCGGCCGGCGCGATGCCTGCCGCGACGAAGTCGGAGCGATAGGCGGTGATCAGCGTCGAGGCGCCGGTCGCGTCGAGGTCGCCCGAGCGGATGACCAGGCTTTGCGTCGGGGTCGCGTCGAAGAGGCCCGGCTGCAAAGCGCCCGAGTCGGTGTAGAAGAACACGCTTCTCCAGGCGTCGAGCGCGTCGGCCTTGTAGCCGGCGTCACGGCCCGAGTTCACGTTGATGAGCGTGCCCGTGCCCATCAGGCCGCCTTGCGGGTTGCCGATATCGACCGGGGTGCCGGTGAAGCCGGCGGCTTGCACAACGCCGCAGTTGTTCGGGATGCCGGCCGCGTTGTGGGTGACTGCCGTGGCCGTGGCGCCCGTCAGAATGCCCATTTCCAGGATCTCGACATAACCTTCGCGCGTCCGCGCGAGGTCGGTGCCCGGCAGCGCGTCGGGGCTGCCCGCGGTGGCGTACTGGAAGTTACGGAACACCTCGCCCGTCGTCTGCAGGTTGCCCAGGGGGCGGGTGCAGGAACGGTCGGCGGTGATGATCTTGCCCGGCGAGGTCGCTGTGGCGTCCACCGGCACGATCGCCGCGGTCCACACGTCGTTCGCCGACAGGAACAGGTTGAAGTCCAGCACTTCCGCCGAGGTCTTGCCCTCGAGGATGCGAACCTTGACGGCTTTCGCGACGCTCGTGGTGTTGACGACGGAAATGTAGGTGTTCCACGAGTTGCCGCCCGACGACTGAACCGTGTAGTACGGGTACACCAGGGCCTGACCCGTACGGTTGGGGCTCATGTAGACAGCTTCTGCGGTACCGGCGACGCCGAGACCGGCGACGACTGCGGTAAACAGAGCTTTTCTTTTGAAGGTATTCATGTTCTCCATTACTCCTTTGTTGAGAAAGTGATCACTTTCCAGAGGTTACAACGCGCGGATTCTACCTGACCCACCCGCCTATTACAAACTTGCTTTATCTCTGCAGGTACCACCATTCGGAACCATCGCGAATCCAGGATTCCCTGAGCGGCGTCTTTGTCCGCAGCCCCATGTACTCGTACTCGATCGTCGCACTGACGTCACAGCTCTGCGCCGACCCGCATTCGACTTTGTCGACCACCGCCGACTTCCAGAACCCGCGCCGCAGCGATGACGCATAGTCCGTTGCCGACATGACCGAGCGGCTTCCGGGGCTGAAATACCCGTAGGCCGCATTGAAATCGCCCTTCACCAGCGCATCCCAGCGCGCCTGGGCCCTCTGCTTCACGACGGCGTCGTCGCTGCGGGGCGCAACCCCCGCGCAGCTCACCAACACCACCGCCAGAACCCCTGCCGCAAGGCGTCCCGGGACACCGTTCACGCCCTGCAATGTACGCCCGAAAAGGGCCTGTTGCGTCGAAAGACTATTCAAGTTGATTCTCCGCGTCAAACAAATTCTCAAGATTTTTACAACACTGTGTTGTATTTACAACACTTCGGGGTCTTGGCCACCTTAAAGCCCTGACGATTATACGTTTTCAGGCGTTCGCCGGGTGCCGCTTTTTCAGCGATTCTGGGGCGCCGGCAGGGGGGTAGGCAGCGCGGGAGCGGGCGGAAGAGGGTCGGCGCGCTTCGGCATCAGCCCCTCCAGGGTCGGCAGCTTCTTCCGTAGCTCCTCCGTGACCTCCCGTGCCTGGGCGCTGTCGCTCACGATGCGCGGGGTGATCACAAGGACCAGCTCGGTGCGCTGGCGGCTGTAGGACTGCTGGCCGAAGGCCGCCCCCAGGATGGGAATCTTCGAGAGCAGCGGCACGCCCGTGGTGCCGCGTCCCTTGTTCTCGCTGATGAGGCCGCCGAGGACGATCGACTCGCCCGAAGCCACTACGACGGAGGTCTGTGCCGAGCGCGAGTTGACATCCGGGTTGGGGTTCACCGCGGTGATCGAGCTGCGATCCGCCGAGCTCACCTCCTGGTTGACCTCGAGCGTGACGAGCCCGCCCGAATTGATGCGCGGCGTCACCGCCAGCAGGATCCCGGTCTCGAGGTACTGGAAGCTGTTGACCACGCCCGTGCTGCTGCTGATGCCCGTCTGCTGCTGCGTCTGCACCGAGATGCGGTCGCCGACCTTGATCTGGGCCTTCTGGTTGTCGAGCACCATCACCTGAGGCGAGGCGAGGACCTGGACGCGGCCGTCCTCGCCCATCGCGTTCAGCACCGCGCGCACGTCGCCACTCGCCGCGCGATGGATGAGCTGCAGCACGCCATCGCCGAGATTGGAGGGCGTTGCGCCGGCGGTCGCGGGCAGGCCGGGGCCACCCAGGCGGCCGACGGTATTGGCGCGCCCGCTGAAGAACCAGCCGATGCCGAACTGGAAGTCGTCGGTGAGCTTCACCTCGGCGAGCATCACCTCGACCAGCACCTGCCGCGGAACCACGTCGAGCTTGCGGATCGCGCTCTCGATCACGTCGTAGTCGGAGGGCGTGGAGAGGATGAGGAGCGAGTTGGTGTCCTTGTCCGCGATGACGCGGACTTCGCTCGAGGTGGTGCCGCCACCGCCCGGCATCGTGAACGTCGCCGACGCGGGGGCCGTGGTCGTGGTGGTCGTGGTGGCCGGCGGCTGCTGCTGGCCGAAGGGCGTGCTGCGCAGCTCCGTCGGGCGCGACCCCGGAGCGAGCGTGGGCGCGGTCGTGGTGGTGCGGCGCGCGGAGAAGAGATCGGCGATCAGCGTCGCCAGGTTCTCGGCCTTGCCGTTGCGGACCTGGTAGACGAAGAAGCGCACGCCGCCCGCGGTGCCGCCGACCTGGTCGAGCCGCTCGGCCCAGGTGCGCGCTATTTCGAGGTACTTCGGCTGCGTCGTGACCACCAGCAGCGCGTTCAGGCGCTCGATCGGGATCACGCGCACGATGCCCGTGAGCGGGCTCTGCCCCGCGGCGCCGAACACGCGATCGAGATCCTGCACGAGGGTCTTCACGTCCGCGCTCTTCACCGGGAAGAGGCCGACCGAGTATCCCGACAACCAGTCGACGTCGAAGAGCTCGACCGTGTCGAGCAGGTGTCGCAGCTCCCGCTGGCTGCCCGCCATGATCACGAGGTTGCGCACGTCGTCGACGCGCACCGTGTTGTCGGCGGCGAAGGGCTCGAGCAGGCGCTGCATCTCGCGCGCGCCGACGAACTTGAGCGGCACCACGATCACCGAGAAGCCCTGCGGCAGCGGTGCGCTGCTCACGCCCAGCTGCGGCGATACCGACCCGCGCACTGCCGCGACCGGAAGGATCTTGTAGATGCCGTCCTCGCGCACGACCGCGGCGCCGTTCTGCCGCAGCAGCATCTCGAGCGTCGGCAGCAGGTCCTTCATCGCGAGCGGGCGGATGGTGCGGAAGGTAACGGTGCCGGCCACCGCCGGATGCACGGTGTAGGACTCCTTCAGGTAATCGCCCAGGATCACCTTGGCGACCTCGCGCACGTCCAGCCCCTCGAAGTTGAGGCTCGCCTCCTGCGCGCTCGGCGGGCCGGGAGGCGCGGGCGGGCGCGGATTCACGAACTGTCCGGTGCCCTTGTAGAGGCGCGTCTCGGCGATGGGCGCGGGCGGCGATTGCGCGGCGGTTTGCGCGCCGGCGGCTGGCCCATGGGCACCCGGCCGAGCCGGACCGAAAGTCGAGGGCACCCCGGTGGCGGGCTCGGCCCCCGGCGCCGCAGGCGCCTCGGCGTTGCGCAGGCTCGGGGGCAGCAGCGTGCACGACGACAGGGCGAACGCAGCGCACGCGATCGCCAGGCTCACAC
>Ga0307505_10001405_pt1 | contig 19608 bp, 16 predicted proteins | sample 23_S_MG_FD_202183 | JGI IMG/M metagenome (GOLD analysis project Ga0307505, IMG submission 202183) | Soil microbial communities from Populus trichocarpa stands in riparian zone in the Pacific Northwest, United States - 23_S | ecosystem: Environmental > Terrestrial > Soil > Riparian zone > Trees...
TTTCGCTGTGCCATGAATGTGTCGAAGTGAACGTAGCTCGGCCTGGTGTAGGCCGGCGAATGTGAGCATCGTATGGGACATCTATGTTGGTCCACGAGAACTTCGATGGTTCACCCGTATCGCACAGCAGAAAAATACTCCCGCAGGATAGCCACGCGAGACGGGCGAGAACGGTGAGACACTCAGAATCAGGGCTTGCGAGTCGCGCTTGTCCCGCTAGACGTGCCTGTCGCGCGCTTGAGAGCCTGCTGGACTTTTCGTACGACCGATTCCATGCCTGAACGAGCTATGACACCCCTCATCGTGATTGTGCTGTTACTGGGGATCTTGTTCGCCCTCCGCTCTATCAATTCCTCTTCAGTGCCGCCAGTTCCAGTCTCTTCGGCGACAGTGTTTGTCCCGGATATGATTCCGCTGGTCACCGGAGACGAACCGATTACAGAGATTTTTACGAAAGCCGGCTGCTTGGTGTGCCACACGGTTCCAGGTATCCCTGGGGCCGATGGGCGGGTAGGGCCGCCTCTCTTATTAGGCGCGACGGGGCCTGTGCGATTGGCCGATCCGGCCTACCGGGGGCGCGCGAAGACAGTACGCGAGTATGTGATCGAATCGGTCATCGAACCGGGAGTGTTTGTCGTGCCGGGATATCCGGCCGGCACGATGCCGATATGGTATGGCGCGAAACTCAGCGCACTCGCGCTGGAGAAGATTGCGTCGTATCTTGAGCGGCAAGGGGTTGCTGTGGCTCAGTAACCGCAGTGATTCCCACCGGCTAGTCACGAGGTGTGTAGTGGTGGAGAGGGCTACCGTTTACGCAAGGGAGACACCTTTCCTACGGCTCCCCCCTGGATTTTGAAGGCGCCGGTCGTAGGGTCGCCTGCTTTTTTGTCGAGGAGCGCGTTGATCGCATCGTCTCCTCTCAGGCCTTCGAGCTTGATCTTGAGCCGGAGATTGTTGGCGCTGTCGGCATTGATCAAGGCTTGTTCGAGCGAAATCCGATCCTCCTTGTACAGTTGGAACAAGACGTGATCGAACGTTTGACAGCCCTCTTCCACTCCCTGCTCCATCGCTTCTTTGAGCAAGTCGACCTCGGCCTTCTTGATGAGATCCTTAATGCGGGGCGTATCGAGCAAGATTTCCAGCGCCGGGGCCCGCTTTCCGTCCACGGACGGCACAAGCCGCTGAGAGATAATGGCGCGAAGATTGAGCGACAATTGGAGATAGATCTGCGCATGCCGCTCGACCGGGAAAAAATTCATGATGCGTTCGATGGCCTGATTCGCATTGTTCGAGTGGAGGGTGCCGATGCACAAGTGTCCGGTTTCCGCGAAGGTGATGGCGGCTTCCATCGTTTCCGTGTCCCGGACCTCGCCGATCAGAATCACATCCGGCGCCTGCCGCAGGGTATTCTTGAGCGCATTTTGAAATGAGAGTGTATCGAAGCCCACTTCTCGCTGCGTGATGAGTGATCGCTTATGATTGTGGACGAACTCGATCGGGTCTTCCACGGTCACGATATGACCGGGATGAACGGTGTTACGGTGGTCGATCATGGCCGCGAGGGTCGTGGATTTTCCGGAACCGGTGGCTCCGACCACCAGCACCAACCCGCGCTTTGTCATGGCGATGTCTTTGACAATCGAGGGCAAGCCCAGCTGCTCGGTGGTCTGGATTTCAGCTTTGATATGCCGGAAGACCAAGCCGACGTTCCCTCGCTGCCGAAAAATATTGACGCGGAAACGGCCGAGCTCTTTGTAGTAGAGTGCCAGGTTCATTTCCATTTTTTCCTCGAATTCCCCACGCTGCTGACCGCGCATCAGCGCCAGCGCGAGGGCTTCGAGTTGTTCGTTGGTAAACGGCGGCGCATCGGTTTGTTGTGTCGAGCCATGGACGCGATAGGCGGGCGCCGAGTCGACGGTCAGGTACAGGTCTGACGCTTCTTGATCCACCATGACTTTTAAAAGACTGCGTACATCCATCGCTACCCCCGTTTCCCTGCCAGGTATCTTAGGCCGCGCCGCCCATTGGAGTTCCAAACAGATTGGGATTCATGCTGCGCGATTGGGCTTCGACCTTCGTGACGACTCCACGGGTCGCTAACTCGAATAGAGCCATGTCCATCGTTTGCATGCCGTCTTTTTGACTGGCCTGCATGACCCCGGGAATCTGGTGCAGTTTGCCCTCGCGAATGAGATTCCGGACTGCGGTCGTGGCGACCAGGATTTCGAGGGCGGCGACACGCCCGCCTGCTTTTTTCTTCAGTAGGGTTTGCGTGATGACCGCTTCTAAGGCTTCTGCGAGCTGTGTGCGAATCTGAGACTGTTGGTTTGGGGGAAAAGCGTCGATGATGCGGTCGACGGTTTTCGGCGCGCTGGATGTGTGGAGTGTGGCAAAGACCAAGTGGCCCGTTTCCGCAGCAGTCAAGGCGAGCTGGATGGTTTCCAGGTCGCGCATTTCACCCACGAGGATGATGTCCGGATCTTCGCGGAGGGAGGCTCTCAGCGCGTTTGCGAACGACAGAGTATGGACGCCCATCTCTCGCTGATTCACGAGACATTTTTTTGTCTTGTGGATGAATTCGATCGGATCTTCGATCGTGATGATGTGGCCTTCGAATGTGTTGTTCAAATAATCGACCATGGAGGCCAGCGTCGTCGATTTACCAGATCCGGTTGGACCGGTGACAAGGATCAGCCCCTTTTCCCGATCGCAGAGCTGCCGTACGATCGGAGGCATGCCGAGCTTTTCCATCGGAATGATCGTGGTGGGAATGTTTCGGAAGACGGCGCCAAGCCCACGGCTTTGGACGAAGACGTTGACGCGGAATCGGGCGATGTCGCCCAGTTCAAAAGAGAAATCACACTCGCGCTTTTCCTCGAAATTCTTCCGCTGAGTATCGCTCATCATGTCATAGATCAGCGAATGCGTTTCTTCCGTGGTCAGTGCGGGATGATCGAGTTTTTTGAGGTCCCCGTTCACACGGATCATCGGTGGCTCGCCGGCGCTGATATGACAGTCCGACGCGCCCTCCTTAGCCGTGAAGGTCAGGAGCTTCGAAATATCCATGAAGAGGACTCCTCGGTATGAAAGGGTAGGATAATAATTTGTCGAGCCTCAGTAATGCTTGCGAGCATAATGCCACAGGGTGACGAGAAAGCAAGGAAATAGCCGGAAGCGACTGCGCAAATTCTTTGGCGGTGTACTGCAGAGAGGTGAGGGAGTTCGGTCAGATCAGTCCCGTCGCTTGCCCTGCGCGTTGAAATGCAGTGAGGGCGTGATCAATGTGGCTGGAGGTGTGCTCGGATGTGACCGTGATGCGGATGCGGCTGGTGGCGTCGGGAACGGTTGGAGGGCGAATCGCCGGAGCATACACACCTTCTGCAAACAGGTGTTCAGCAAACGTGAGTGCGGTGTCCGCATTGCCGACGAGGATCGGCATGATTGGACTGACGCTGGGGGACAGACTGAATCCCAATTGCGTCAATCCCGAGTACAACCGTTCACGGTTGGCCCATAAGCGGGCACGTCGTTCCGGTTCTCGTTGCAGGACTCGTAACGCTGCCGTGGCGGCAGCAGCTGAACTTGGCGGAGGCGCCGTGGTAAAGATGAAGGACCGGCTTGTGTTCATGAGATAACGGATCAATGTCGAGGGGCCAGCGAGGTAGGCGCCACTGCTGCCGAGGGCTTTGCCCAAGGTCCCCATCTGAAACGGGATCTGGGTTTCAAGACCGAAATGCTCGACGGTCCCTCGTCCATGCGCTCCCATGACGCCCGTGCCGTGGGCGTCATCGATGTAGAGGTCGGCCTCATAGTCCTGGGCCAACCGACTGAGTTCGGGTAACGGTGCGAGGTCTCCGTCCATACTGAACAGACCGTCGGTCACAATCAGAGTGCGTCGCGCTCGGCGTCTCTTGGTCAGAAGGGACTGAAGGTGGCTGGTATCCTTGTGGCGATAGATACGAAAGTCGGCTGCGCTGAGCCGGCAGCCGTCGATTAGGCTGGCATGGCACAGGCGATCGGCCAGAATCAGACCACCTTGTTCGACCAGTGCCGGGATCGTCCCAATATTCGCAAGGTAACCGGAGCTAAATGTCAGTGCGGCTTCGGTTCCTTTGAACTGTGCCAGGGCAGACTCTAGCTCTTGATGTGGTGGCAGCGACCCTGAGATCAGCCGAGAGGCCCCAGCTCCGGCCCCAAACCGTTGCGTCGCTTCGATGGCGGACTGAATCACTCCCGGGTGCATGGCTAGCCCCAAATAGTCGTTCGAAGCGAGCAGGAGGATTTGGCGCCCGGCCATCTCAACCACCGGACCGACGCCGGAATGGAGCGGAGTAAGCCGCCTGCTCAGATGTTGCGCAGCCAATTCCTCTAGCCGTTTTTCAAACATGCGAAGTGACCTGGCTTTAAAGATGGAAGGTGGTATGCTGTCTGAAAACCGGCACGTCGCCGCTGCCTCATTGACAAAAACGTGACATCCTTAGTATAAGGCGCGCACACAATTTGAGGAAACTGGCGCCGCCCTCTCTGACAATCCATCCATGACGTACCGTATCAAGGTCCCGGCGAAAACTCTTCCGGTCGATGAAGCCCACATGTTGAGCTGGCTCGACCATACGCTGCATAGTTCACAGAGTTACTGGCGCCCCTTCCTAGTCGGTCTGGGGGTGTTGGTGCTTGCGGCTGCCGTGGTCGGAGGGGTGTCTTATTTTGACCGTCAGGCCTCGCAGAAAGCACAAGAGCTTGAACAGGAGGCGATGCGATTCCTGATCGCTCCTTCTGCAAACGATCCTCAAAAGGCTGATCACGCGCTCAAGGAAGCGATCGCGAGGTATCGGCAAATTGTCGATCAATATCCGCGAACCTCCACGGCGCCACTTGCCTTGTATCATTTGGCAAATACGTTGGTCCAGGCTAATGAATTGAGCGCGGCTATCGATGCCTATCAGCGATTTCTTACCTCATACAGTTCGAATCCCTCAATGGCCGGGCTCGTGCAACAACGTCTGGCCTATGTGTACTTGAACAAGGGAGACCGGGATCAGGCAGTGAAGGCACTCACTTGGATCTTGGAGACCCCCGGTACATTGAACCGGGATCAGGCGCTATTTGAGTTGGCGCGTCTGGAAGAATCTCAGTTGCGGACTGAGGCCGCCGTGGCTCGCTATCAGGACTTGATAAAGACCTATCCGAACTCTCCCTTCACCAGTGAAGCCACGATTCGGGCCAAGATCATGGATGTCAAGAAATCGCAGGAATCAGCGCCGGTTCCGCCGTCAACAGCTCCGGCCGTTGCTCCATCACAGAAAAATCCCCCGACTCCTCCCTCCTCAGCAGGCAAGAAATAACCCTCGCAGGATGCTGAAAAAGTCCGCCAGCATCGTTCTCGCATCGTTCAGATCCTCAACGGGGACCCGGCCGTCTCACCGACTCGGCGGCGCGCACAGACGTGGTGCTCCTTATTCGTCGCACCGTGCGCCCCAGAGGGTACACCTTCGGATCTTCACTCGCTGCGGCCTTGCTGGACGGCCTTTTTGAGCATCCTGCAGGAGTGTTATCCCGGTACGCCGCACGTGCGGAATCGAAGGCCTCGCGTGCCTGCACGGCTTTTCCATTGCCTGCTAGGGGTTCTGGTTTGCCGGTATCCCGGTTCTGGGATTGGCCTGATTTGCGGATCGGCTGAATGGGGAATCGAGATTAGCGGCTGATCACGAGAAAGTCGCCCGGTCGAATAGTCGGGCTGGAGAGGTTGTTCTTCGTCTTGAGCGTCTTGAGCGGGATGCGAAACCGTTTCGAAACTTTCCCCAGCGTGTCCCCCACGCGAACCTTATACCAGCGAGAGGGCCCGGCGGTGGCAAACTGAGCCTTTATCGGAAGTGGTGGAAACTTGTAGGCTGGGATGCGATCAAGCATCTGTTCCACTTTCGCTTTTGTTCCCACTGGAACCTTCAGGTGGTAGGTCTCGTCGCCGGGGGGAGTGGCGTCTCGCCGCAGCTCAGGATTTAAGAGCCGGAGCTCTTCATAGGGAATGCCGGTGGCATTGGCGATGGCGCGGAAATGGACGGGCCGTGTGACGATCGCTTCATCGAATTGATGCGGCTCGGCAGATTCTTGAGAGAAGCCGTATCGATCCGGGTTCCTCGCGATAATCGTGGCGGCCATAAACCGAGGCACGTATTCCTTCGTCTCGCGCCGAATCAATCGTGTCTTTGAAATCTCGGAAAAGCTTTCAGCTCGGGCCTTGTGGAGGGCTCGCATCACCTTGCCTTCTCCGGCGTTGTAGGCAGCCATCGCGAGCGGCCAGGCGCCGAAGAGGTCGTAGAGATCACGGAGATAGCGTGCCGCAGCCACCGTTGACTTGATGGGGTCCCGGCGTTCATCAACGTAGCTGTCGACACGGAGCCCATAGACCTTGGCCGTGCCCTTCATGAACTGCCACGGGCCCGTAGCTTTGGCTCGTGAGTACGCATAGGGGTTGAATCCGCTTTCCACCAATGAGAGGTAGACCAGGTCGCTAGGGAGGTGAAATTCCGTGAAGATCGTCTCGACAAGGGGTTGATAGCGGCTGAGTCGGAACAGCCACTGTTCGAAGCGACCGTGAATGGCAGTATTGAAGTAGCGAATATGGGCCTGGACTGAGGAGTCCATGACAATCGGCACATTATAGCTCGCATATTCCATCTGGTCTGCGGCATTTCCGGAAGGGTCTTGTGTCTGGGTGAGTTCGGCCGGAGGATTCAAGGCGTCTGAGAACCGCGCAGTTGTCGGTGACGCTGGGTTCAGCTGCAAGAGGTCTTCAGTCCTTGGAACACTACTAGTCGTTGCTTTTGGACGGCTAGCGGCCTCCGGTGGCGGACCTTCGGTATCAAGCGGGACCAAGTTTGCGTCTGGCTCGTCTTCCGCCGTTATGTTCTCCTCCGCAAGTGTAGACAGGTCAACCGTAGTGGGTGCGGAAGGAGGTTCAGCCTGCGCTACCATAGTAGGAGCAGAGAAGCTGAGGCATACTCCGAGGAAGAAAGCCACCGGGAAGACGGCATGTCCTAGTCTGGGTGGCCTCATCGAGGTGAGGCGGCAATCGGTATCGTGTGGGCGGTGTGTCATGTTCTTGTGGACTAGACTATCGATGGACTGCGCTCGTGTCAAGGAATTGCAAAGGGAATAATGTCCCTCCTTTGGTAGCACAGGGGCAGCCGCTCCACCGTTCGCACAAATTGTCAGTGGAAGTGATCGCGAGGTCAAAAGGCCACAACAGTCTGAAAATACGCGCGTCTATGCGGTTCTTCGCCTTGACAGTTTTTGGGGGGCAATGGTATCGTCCTCCGTCCCGCGTAAGAGTGTTCATGTTTCATCCGGTTAGGAGGATCAGTCGATGTTGAAACGGTATTTATTGGCTCCCGGTCCGACGCCTGTGCCCCCTGAAGTGCTGCTGGCCATGGCGCGGCCCATGACCCATCACCGTGCCCCCGAGTTCGATAAGCTCTTCGCGGAAGTTCGGGATGGACTCAAGTGGTTGTACCAAACGAAAAACAATGTGCTGATTCTGGCGGCATCCGGAACCGGAGGCATGGAAGGCGCGGTCTCTAACTTTCTCTCTCCCGGCGACAAGGCCCTCACTATTAATGGAGGGAAATTCGGGGAGCGATGGACCAAGCTCTGCAAGACCTTCGGCGTCGAGGTGACCGAAATCAAGGTGGAGTGGGGACGGGCTGTCGATCCCAAAGTGGTGGCCGATGCGCTCAAGAAAGATCCTGGAATTAAAGCGGTGTATGTGCAAGCGAGTGAAACTTCCACGGGTGTGGCTCACGACGTGAAGGCTCTTGCGGAGGTCGTGAGGCCCTATGGCGAGACCATTCTTGTGGTGGATGCCATCACAGCGCTCGGAGTGTTCGATATCAAGACCGATGAGTGGGGGATCGATGTCGTGATTACCGGGTCGCAAAAGGCTCTGATGCTCCCACCGGGACTTGCATTTGTGAGCGTGAGTGACAAAGCTTGGAAGCTGGCAGAGAAGGCGAAGAACACGGCGTTCTATTTCAATTTCAAGAAAGAGCACGAGAATCAGCAGAAGAATCAGACGGCCTATACGCCGGCCGTGTCCCTCATTGTCGGCTTGCAGGAAGTCTTGAAGATGATGAAGGCGGAGGGGCTTGAGGGGGTGTTTGGCCGCCAAGCCATGCTCGCGAAGGCTATGCGTGAAGGGGTACAGGGTGCCGGGCTCTCGCTGTTTCCGAAGGAATCGCCCAGCGATGCCCTTACCGCTATTTCAACGCCGGACGGCGTGGACGGGCAGGCTATCTATAAGAATCTGCGCGTCCAATACGGCATGACGGCCGCCGGTGGGCAAGATCATTTGAAGGGGAAAATTTTCCGAGTCTCACACATGGGCTACATGGACCGCTTCGACATCATTACGGCGGTGGCGGCCATAGAAATGGTGCTCAAAGGACTGGGGCATCCCGTGAAGCTTGGAAGCGGTGTCGCGAAGGCGCAAGAAATTCTTATGGCGTAGGAGTTCCGTTTCGAAACTCTTACGATTAGGACAGGCACAATGGGCATGAAAATTCTCATCAGCGATAGTTTATCGAAGCAGGGCGTCGAGCTGCTGGAAAAGGCCGGATTCACTGTGGTGGTGAAGTCCAAGATGCCGAAGGAAGAGTTGTTCAAGGAGATCAAGGATGCCGATGGGCTGATCGTCCGGTCGGGCACCAAGGTGACGGAAGAACTGATCGCGGCAGCCGAGAAATTAAAAGTCGTCGGACGGGCCGGGTCGGGGTTGGACAATGTCGATACGCCGGCAGCCACGCGTCGCGGGATCGTGGTGATGAACACGCCGGGCGGCAATACTGTGACGACTGCCGAGCATACGATGTCGATGATCTGCGCGATGAGCCGGCGCATTCCCCAAGCCACCGCGTCCGTGAAGGCCGGCAAGTGGGAAAAAGACAAATTCATGGGCGTCGAACTCTACAACAAGGTGCTCGGTATCGTCGGTGCGGGGCAGATCGGCAGCCATCTTACAAAGCTGGCGCAGGGAATCGGTATGAGTGTGATTGCCTATGATCCCTATTTGGCCGAAGAGCGCGCGCAGAAGATGGGCGTGACCATGATGCCGCTGGATGAACTTTTCAAGCGTGCCGATATCATCTCTGTCCACACGCCGTTGACGCCTGAGACCAAGGGCCTCATCAATGCGCAAGTGATCTCGACGATGAAGCCGGGGGTGATGATTGTGAATTGCGCCCGAGGCGGGATCATTCATGAGGGTGATCTGTTTGAAGCATTGAAAACGAAGCGCGTGGCGGCCGCGGCGTTCGACGTGTTCGAAGAAGAGCCGGTGAAGGCGGATCATCCTTTGTTGACGCTGGATAATTTTATCTGTACGCCGCACATCGGAGCCCAGACGACCGAGGCGCAAGAGAATGTGGCCGTCGGCATTGCGGAGCAGATCGTCGATTACTTTACCAAGGGCATCGCCCGCGGGGCGGTCAATATCCCGTCTGTCTCTCCAGAATTGCTCCCGAGGCTCCAGCCATTTCTGTCGTTAGCCGAGCAGCTTGGGAAGTTCCAAACGCAGCTGTGCGAAGGTGGGCTTGAGCGTGTCACCGTCGAATACAGCGGAGAGGTGGCAAGTCTGTCGATCGCGCCGCTCACGATCGCTGTGTTGAAGGGATTGCTGAGCCCGGTGATGGAAGCGCCTGTGAACTATGTGAACGCGCCGATCGTCGCGAAGGAACGTGGAATTGAAGTGAAGGAAGTGAGGAGTTCCGACGCGGGGGACTTCACCAGTTTGATACGTGTGCGAGTGGAGGCCGGTAAGAAATCGTACCAGGTGGCTGGCACGCTCTTTCACAAGAAAGATCCGCGCGTTGTGGAGATTGATCAGTTCAATGTTGAGGTGGTGCCGGAGGGGCACATGCTCCTAATCCATAACATTGATCGCCCAGGCGTGATCGGGACTGTGGGGAAGGTGCTCGGCGACAACCAGATCAACATCGTCCGGATGCAATGCGCGCTTGAGAAGCGGGGTGGGAATGCGCTGCTCATCATCGGCTCCGATGCGGTCTTCCCGAACGCGGTGCTTGAGACAATCAAATCCAGCAGAGACATTCTCTCAGTTAAAGTCGCGGCTCTATCCTAACCCCGCGCGCCATCCATCAGGTCAGCCATGGTCTCCGCTCCTCCGAAGCCCCGCCCTTCTTCGGGGCAGACCCAGTCGTCCCGAGAGCGCTCGCTCGTCCCTGTGGGCATGGCGACGATTCTTCCTCACGCGGCGAAGCAGGTCCGTCGGCTTGAAGAGCAGTTACTCGGTCAAATTAACCGGTGGGGCTACGATGAGATCATTCTCCCCACGTTCGAGTATCTCGACGTGTTGGCTCCCGGGCTGGAGCCGGAACTGATCGAGCACTGCTATCAATTCGTTGATCGTACGACGGGGCGAACGCTGCTTCTCCGTCCGGATGCCACAGCGCAGATCGCCAGGACGGTCGCAATGGGGCTCACGGGCGCGACGCTGCCGTTGCGTCTTTCCTATCGAACGTCCGTGTTCCGCTATGAGCAGGAACACGCCGGGCGCGGCCGAGAGATTTTTCAGGTCGGAGCCGAGCTTATTGGCTTGGACGATGTCGCGAGCGACAGCGAAGTGATCGGTTTGATGATCGAATGTCTCCGCACGATCGGCCTTCAGTCGTTTAAAGTGTCGCTTGGACATGTAGGATTTATTCAGGGGCTCCTGATGCGATCCGGGCTGTCGGCGCAAGGACAGAAATTGGCTGAGCAGGCGGCGGCGCGAAAAGATTTGCCGAGACTCGAGGAGATCCTTGCGGGCGAGCGTATCTCAAAAATGGCGACGCGCGCGATTCGGGAAGCGCCTGAACTGTACGGTCAAGAGGAAGTGCTGGCACGTGGGCGGGTTCTCGCGGCCGGCGATCCGGCGTTGACCGCTCCCCTCGAACGGCTTGCCCAGGTGTATCAATTGCTTTGTGCGGCAGGCCATCGGGAGTCGCTGATTCTGGACCTCGGGGAATTCCGCGGGTTCGACTATTATGATGGTGTCGTCTTCGATGTATTTGCCGAAGGCATGGGGTCGGAGTTAGGCGGCGGTGGACGGTACGATCACTTGATCGGTCGATTTGGCAAGCCACTGCCTTCAACCGGTTTTGGGTTGGATGTCGATCGGCTCTTCCGCACCGTGGAGTTCCCTGATGAAGGATTGACGGCGGCGCGAGTGGATTATCTTGTCGCCGCGCCACGCCGCGCCACTCGTCGATTGACAGCGGTTGTGGCCCAGTTGCGGCGGGCTCGCGTACGAGTGGTACAGCAGACGATGAAGGGGAGCGACGCAGCGCTCGTGCCCGCTGCAGTAGCTGCGGGGTTAGCCCAACAGGCAGCGTCCGTGGTCGTGGTCGGGGCGCCGGGAATGGGTCATGACGAGGTGCTGGTGGTCGAGTCTCTTGCGGCTCATAGGCATGGCCGCCAAACCGGCAATCTGAGCCGTCGTTCGAAGAAGATGGGGCTTGCCGACCTGGTGGCCTCGGCTCGTCGGTCTCGGCGACCGGTAAAGGTACGGTCATGAAATCCATGTCAGCCACCGATCTGTCTCAGCCCAAACTGCCCCCTCAGAATGTGGAGGCCGAGCAATCGGTTCTCGGCGCGGTCCTCCTCGACAATAGCGCGATGGCCAAAGCGATGGAATTGCTGGTTGAAGAGAATTTCTACCGCACGTCGCATCGGAAGATTTATCGTGCCATGCTGGAATTGTCGGATGTCGGAGAAGTGATCGATCAGATTACGTTGACGGAACGGTTGAAGGCGCAGGGAGAAATTGAGGCCATCGGGGGAGCCGCCTATTTGGCAGAACTCGTGCAAAGCGTAGCCAGTTCCGCCAATATTCGCTACCACTGCAAGATTGTGCGCGACAAAGCGCTGCTGCGAGAACTGATCCACACTTCCACGGAAGTCCTCACGCGCGGGTATGAAGGCATTTCTTCCGTCGACGACCTGCTCGATTTCGCGGAGCGGTCGGTGTTCAGCATCGTCCAGGGAAAACTGGATCGGTCGTTCACCCCCATTAATTCCATCATTAAGGAAAGTCTCGACCTCGTCGATAAACTGTCAAAACGGAAAGAACATATTACGGGTGTTCCCACAGGTTTTTACGACCTCGACGACATCACAGCGGGGCTCCAACCCTCTGATCTCGTGGTGATCGCAGGGCGGCCCAGCATGGGGAAGACCAGTCTGGCATTGGGGATGGCAGCCCATGCCGCTATCCACGCGGGCACTGTAGTTGGAATTTTTAGTCTGGAAATGTCAAAGCCTCAAATCGTACTGCGCATGTTGAGTTCAGAAGCGAGAGTCGATTCGCATGGCCTCCGAACCGGCAAGCTTCAGAAAGAAGATTGGTGGCGTCTTGCGGAAGCGGCAGGTCGGCTGGAGCAGGCGCCGATCTATATCGATGATACCGGCGGCATCACCGTGCAGCAGATGCGAGGTAAGGCGCGTCGGTTGAAAGCCGAACGGGGGCTCGACTTGTTGATTGTCGACTACCTCCAGCTGATGCAGGGGCGGAGCGACTCGGAATCCCGCCAGCAGGAAATTTCCGACATTTCCCGCTCGCTGAAAGCCTTAGCGAAGGAGCTCAACGTGCCGGTCGTTGCACTGTCGCAGCTCAGCCGTGCGGTGGAAGCCCGGAAGCCGCCGATTCCCATGCTGGCCGATCTTCGCGAGAGCGGCGCGATCGAGCAGGATGCCGACGTCGTCATGTTCATTTACCGTGAGGACGTGTATGACCAGAACTCCGAACGAAAGGGCATTGCCGATATTCTCGTGAGCAAGCATCGCAACGGCCCGATCGGAAGAAAAGAACTCTTTTTCCACGACCGTTTCGCGAAGTTCGAAAGCCTGGACAATCGCGAAGTCGTTTGACCCTGTGTCACCCCTCTCGTATAATCTTTTTGACCACCACAATCTTCTCTAGGTCTACCAAGAGGACCGTGCGAGTGTTCACGACACGAGTCATTCCTGGCCGAATGGCGCATAGCCGAGGTCTTCAGTCGCTTCTAAGGAGCCTGTTAGACAAGGAGCTTCCTAATGCGACGAATGATCCGAGCCCATCTGTGCCATTTTCAGCCAGAAAAAATCCTCAACATAATCGTACTCCAGTGAATACACGTGCGTTTTTGCCGAGGCTGCGACTTCGAATGGGGCCGCACCTGCTTTCCTTTTCCACAAACGGCAATGCCGGACAGGCTCTTAGCGCTATGTGTTTGCTGATCTCCCTGATGGTGGTGGCCTGCGCCGCCTCGCCTCAGACTCCTGAAAAGGTGATCGTTCCTGCCGCTACGCCCTCGATTCATCCTCCCAATGCCGCCGCGTCCTATCACTTCATGCTGGGGTACCAAGCTGAGCTTGCACAGGACATCGATCGTGCAATCCAGGAATATCAGGCTGCACTGAAGGCGGATCCGGCGTCCCAGTCTGTGAAAGCCCGGCTAGCCGGGCTCTATTTTTCACTGGGCGATATGCCCAATGCCGTGCGTTATGCGGACCAAGCGGTAGAGGGACCGAGCCAGGACGGTCAGTTGCTCACGCAGATGGCAGGTATTTTAGCCAGTGCGGGGCAAGGGGAGCGAGCGGTGACACTGTTGGACCGCGCGATCGATATAGCGCCAGCCTCCACCGATCCCTATTTTACCAAGGGTCTGCTGCTCCTGAATCTGAAGCGACAACCCGAGGCGGAACAGGCCATTCGAGCCGGCTTGGCGCGAGCCCCCGAATCTGCCGTCGGGCATTATCACCTGGGGCGGATCCTTCTCGACGCGGGGAAAAAAGAAGAGGCGGCGGCAAGTTTGGAGCGGGCGATCGCGGTCAATGCCTCGTTTGAACCAGCCTATCTTGCGCTCGCCTCGATCTATGAGTCGCAGCAGGCCATGGATCGAGCGGTCGCTGTGCTACGGAAATATCTCCAGAATGCGAACCCTAGAAATCGGGATATCCGACACCAGTTGGTTCGTCTGTATGTGGCCACAAAGGATTACCAGAGTGCCAGAAAAGAATTAAATGATCTGCTGGCTGAGGACCCTTCGGATCTCGATGCTCAGCTTCGATTGGCGCTTCTGTACGGGGAAGAGAAGGAGTATCCCAAGGCCATCGATCTACTGATCAAGATTCTCAAAGCGCGTCCGACGGAGCTCAAAATCAGAGATTACCTTGGATTTCTCTACGAGGAATCCAAAGATACGAAGAAGGCCATCGAGACGTATACGTTTAACGTTCAACTTGAACCGTCCTATTTCGAAGGGCATTTGCATCTCGGCATCTTGTACTATCGATTGAAACAGTTTCCTGAGGCCATCACGCATTTGACTCAAGCCATCACGATTAATCCAAAGCAGCCTGAAGCCCACATCGTGCTGGGATTGACATATTTGCAGCAGGAACAGTTCGACGATGCCGCAAGGGTCTTGGAGGAAGGCATCAGTCAGAATCCCAAGAGCGCCGATTTGTACTTCAATCTTGGCACGGTCTACGACAAGCTCAATCGATTCGATGACGTGGTGCATGCTATGGAGACTGCGATCAAGCTGGACTCCCATCACGCCGATGCGCTCAATTATCTGGGGTATAGTTATGCCGAGCGGGGTATCAAAATTGATCGGGCACTCTCTTTGACCAAGCAGGCAGTCGCGCTCAAACCGAGCAATGGATATTATATCGATAGCCTCGCTTGGGCCTTGTTTAAGTCCGGTTTGGTAGCCGAGGCCTTGACGGAGATGAAGCGCGCTGTCGCGCTCGTCGGTGATGACCCCGTGCTCTATGAACATCTCGGGGATATTTATGCGAAGCAGCGAAATCTCTCGGACGCCCGTGAGTCCTGGCTCCATGCACTGGAGCTCGACCCATCCAATAGCAAGTTGATGGACCGATTCCGTGAACTGGGGATGGGTGACCCGACGCAGGAAGAACGTATCCAACAGGCCAAACGACGAGTATCCGATAAGATACAAACTCAGTAACACAGCCCTTCATCAATAACCAATAGTCCGGTTTCTCGCTTTTATTCTCCACGTTAACTCAACCTCCTTCCTCGCTATCTGTCTAAGTCATCTCCGCTGCTTCTGATAGGCAGATTCGGTCCAGTATTTTCACGCTAAATCATTGCTTTCACAGATTGTCTCTCGTGTGAGATGACGAAGCCAATCGGGTCTCTCCCTTCCGCGGAGAGAGCATGGTAGCCATCAAGCCCGGTACAGTGAATGACAAATATTGGCAGATCGTAACCAAAGATGGAGAGATTATCCGAAACCAAGGGCCGTTGCGCAGCAGCATAACGATTACAACCATTTGATATTTCGCGCATTGCAGTCTTTCACGGCCTTGCCAGGTACCCGGCATCGAACCTGCTATAGGGCTAGGTAACAGAAATCAGATGCGAGTTCCGATGAGAAAGAAGCAAGGGTGTGAAGGGGGAAAGGTTAGTGAACCATCAACAAGGAGGCAGTACGATGTTTAAGCGGTTGAAAGGGCAAAAAGGTTTTACTCTCATAGAGTTGATGATCGTCGTGGCGATCATCGGAATCTTGGCGGCCATCGCCATCCCGAACTTCCTGACCTATCAGTTGAAGTCGCGGCAGTCGGAAGCCAAGGTGAACTTGGGGGCGATTAAGACATCATTGATCGCCTTTCAGGCGGAACGAGGCTGCTTCCTCGGCATTCCTGCGCCTGCTTTAGGCGTAGCAGCACCAGTAGCTGGTACCAAGATAACCGGTGTTACCTGGCCCTCGGCTATCCTTTATCCCGCCAGTCCTGCTGGTACGGTATTTTGTCAGGGTGTAGCACCGGTATTCGTCGGGACGTTCACCGACATCGGGTTCGTCGCGTCGGGTGTTACAAACTTTCGGTATGCAACTGGAGGCTCACTCGTAGCTGCCCCCATTCCAGCCTGTGCAGTCCCCGCAGTCGTGTCTGGCGGAGTTGCATTAGCCGGTGATACAGGGGTTACCGCCAGTGCCACATCGAATCTGGATGGCGATCCGAATATCTCAATCTGGGGAGCGAGTAGTGATCAAGGAGCCCAGGACTGTACAATCGGAGTGTTCTAGGTCGGTATAGATAAGGGCATGGGTCCCGGCAGCCCTTCGGCTGCCGGGACCTTCCGTTTTACTCATCCTGCCCGGTATGTCTCTCATGGCGGTCTCAATTTCCATACATCATCGCAGCGCAGCGCTCGTAAATCAGCTTCTGCTCGGTATGGGGGGCATCCTCTTGCTGGTCTGCGTCGGCTGGTTGCAAGGTGAGCTTGATCGACGGCAGGATCGGACGGTCGCGCAAATCGAAGGCCTCGCGCAGCTTCCTAAGGGCGAATATCTGAAACCGGCCTTGCTCGGCTATCATCACGTGGGTGCCGATATTCTCTGGCTTAGGTTGTTGCAGGTGGTGGGGAAGAAACAAAATAGTGTAGATGAATATGAGTGGATGTATCATGCCTTGGACGTGATCACCACGCTCGACCCGCAGTATGCCTACGCCTACTATGTCGGGGGAAACATTCTAGGCGATCACGCCAATCGCCCAGATTTGAGCAATCGCCTGCTCGAAAAGGGTACCGACGCGAATCCTGATGTCTGGTACATTCCCTTTCTGCTTGGGTACAACTACTATTTTCTGCTCGGTGACCCAGCCAAGGGTGCAGAGTATATTATGAAAGCGAGTAGTCTTCCGGACCGCCCAGCCTATCTTCCTGGGCTTGCCACTCGCATGGCTGCGGAGGCGGGGAGCCCGAACACAGCGCTGGCGTTTCTTGAAGCCCGTTTGCGGGAGACACAAGAGCCACATACGCGAGAATCCTTGGTGAACCGGATGAAAGAAGTTATCATTGAACGGGATCTGCGCATACTGGAGAGCGCTGTGGAAGCCTATCGGACGCAACACCGGGGCTCTCCTAAGACACTCACGGATCTCGTGGCGGCGGGAGCCCTTCCGAATCTGCCACAGGAACCGTTCGGAGGAGACTATCGGTTGGATCTCAAGACCGGTTCGGTCTCCAGTTCAACACATCCTGAACGGCTGCGCACATTTTTCAAACGTAAACAACCTATCTACAGTCTTTTTCCGAAGATAGAGCCGGCCTACAGTTTCCCTAGGACATGGGAGTGAGCCATGACGACTAGCTCCGATCTGGTGGTACAGACCGAGCAGCTCTCAAAAATTTTTCGAGTAGGGTTCTGGGGAAAGCGAGTGACTGCGGTAGATGGCCTCAACCTGGAAGTTCGGCGTGGAGAAGTGTTCGGTTTTCTCGGTCCGAACGGTGCGGGGAAAACCACGACTCTCAAGATGTTGATGGGGCTCATCTATCCGACGAGCGGACAGGCGTGGCTATTCGGCCGCGGTCTGGGCGATCCCCAAACCAAGGCTAGATTGGGGTTTCTTCCCGAGTCGCCCTACTTTTACGACTACCTCACGAGCCGTGAGTTTCTCGAGTTCTACGGGCATTTGTTCGGGCTGTGGGGCGTTGTTTTGGGCAAGCGAGTCGACGAACTCTTGGAGCTTGTCGGTATGACGCATGCCAAGGATCTGCAACTCAGGAAGTTTTCAAAAGGCATGTTGCAACGAGTAGGGGTTGCCCAAGCGTTGATTAACGATCCGGAGTTGGTGGTGTTGGACGAACCCATGTCGGGGCTAGATCCCATCGGGCGAAAAGAAGTTCGTGATCTGATTTTACGGCTCAAAGAGTCCGGGAAAACGGTTTTGTTCAGTTCCCACATCTTGCACGATGCCGAAGTGTTGTGTGATCGGGTCGCGATGATTCTGAAGGGGCGTCTCGTGGCCTGTGGCCGTGTCACCGATTTGTTGGATCAAGCTGCAAATCATCAAGTGGAATTGATCGTCGATTGTCTAACCCCTGAAGGGTTGAACCACATACGCCCGCTTGCCGACAAAGTGGTAATGCAAGGGGATCGGATGCTGGTGGTGTTGAAGAATCAGCAGCAGGTCGGGGGCGCGCTGGAAATTATCCGCGCAGCAAAGGCGAGTTTGGTCTCGCTCACTCCTCAGAAGGGATCGTTGGAGGACCTCTTCATCCGGGAGGTCGAAGGGCATCGGAGCCCATCGGAGAGTCGCGCATGAAAATCCTGTCGATCGGGTTCAATACATTTCGAGAAAATCTTCGAGACAAGCTCCTCTACAATCTGTTGGTCTTTGCCCTGCTCATGATCGGCAGCTCTGTGCTCCTGTCACGATTAACCTTGGGGGAATTCCATCGTCTCATTTTGGATTTAGGGCTAGGGAGCATCAACTTCTTTGGTGTGCTGATTGCCATTTTTGTCGGGATCGGCCTGGTGAGCAAGGAGATCGAGAAGAAGACCATCTATACGATTGTGTCCAAGCCGGTGGCGCGATACCAATTTCTGCTTGGAAAGTATGTGGGATTGACGATTACGTTGTTCGTCAACACGGTTGTTATGGCAATGGGACTGCTGGCGGTGCTCTATGCCCAAGCTGTTCCAGTCGAGGGAGTGCTCTTCAAGGCGCTGGCGCTGATTTTCGTCGAGTTCATGGTGATCACTGCGGTTGCCCTGCTGTTTTCCACGTTTACCAGTGCCACCCTGAGTGCCATCTTCACGTTGGCGATGTATGTGATCGGGCACCTCACTGCCGACCTGAAAACGTTCGGGGCGAAGATGGACGATCTCAGCCGGGGGATCTTGGATGGGATCTATTATCTCTTGCCCAACCTCGAGCGTTTCAACTTGAAGGGGCATGTCGTGCATCACCTGGAAGTGAGCGGTTCGGACCTGATGCTGATTGTCGCATACGGAGCGACCTATACAGCAGTGCTCCTCTTCACGGCCAGCCTTATTTTTCATCGGCGCGATTTCCGCTAGCCCGCTGTTCGTAATCTCCACTTGCATTATGTGAAGGAGCCAGGTATTGAAGGGAGTATTACGACTGCTCTGTACCTCGTTCGGGTATTGGGATTCATCTTTGGAGGTCCACGTCGATGAATGTGCCGCTGCTTGATCTGAAAGCTCAGTTCCAACCCCTCCGTGCGGAGATCCTGGAGGCGATACAGACTGTCTGTGACGAGCAGGGATTTATCCTGGGACCGCGCATCGTGGCATTCGAAGAAGCCGTTGCCCAGTACATCGGTTCCCGCTATGCGATCGGTTGCGCCTCCGGAAGCGATGCATTGCTGCTTTCCCTCATGGCCATAGGAGTGAAGGCCGGCGATGAGGTCATCACCATCCCGTTTACATTTTTCGCCACGGTGAGCGCGATCTCACGATTGGGCGCAAAGCCGGTGCTCGTAGATATTCAGCCGGATACGTTCAATATCGACCCGGCACTCATTGAACGAGCGATCACGCCTCGTACAAAAGCGATCATTCCCGTTCACCTCTTCGGACAATGCGCGGATATGGCTTCGATCAATGAGATTGCAAAGCGGAAAAATATTTATGTCATCGAAGACGCGTGCCAAGCCATTGGGGCGAGCCAGGGAAACAAGCGCGCCGGTGTCCTGGGAGACACCGGGTGTTTCAGCTTTTTCCCCAGCAAAAACTTGGGTGGCTTTGGAGACGGTGGGCTCATCACGACCAACGACAAAACCCTTGC
>Ga0307505_10001406_pt1 | contig 19597 bp, 16 predicted proteins | sample 23_S_MG_FD_202183 | JGI IMG/M metagenome (GOLD analysis project Ga0307505, IMG submission 202183) | Soil microbial communities from Populus trichocarpa stands in riparian zone in the Pacific Northwest, United States - 23_S | ecosystem: Environmental > Terrestrial > Soil > Riparian zone > Trees...
GCTCGGCTTCGTGCAGATGGACCCGATCCGCGCGCCGGCGCGAGCGCAGGACCTGACGCTGCGCCACCGCGTGCGCGACTACCGCGCCGGCGACCTGGAGCGCCGCTACGCGCGGCTGGACGTGGAGGAGGATTTCTTCATCAACTACGGCGTCGTGCCGCGTGCGACGCAGGCGCTGATGCACCCGCGCACGGCGCGCCAGGTGTGGCCGCAGTCGCGCTGGGCGCAGGCCGACGCGGTACTTCACTTCGTGCGCGAACGCGGTGTCGTGCACCCGCGCGACGTGGACTTGCACTTCCAGCACGGCAAGTCGCGCAACTGGTTCGGCGGCTCGACCAACGCCAGCACCGAGCTGCTCGACGGCATGCACTACCGCGGCCTGCTGCGCGTGGCGCGGCGCGACGGTGGCACACGCTGCTACGCGGCGCACGACGCACACACGCGAGCGGCGCCGGTGGATGCGGACGCGGCGCACGACGCGCTGGTCGATCTGGCGGTCGCCAAGTACGCGCCGCTGCCCGCGCCGTCGCTCGGCTGGCTGCTGAGTGCGCTGGCGCTCGGCGCCGCGCCGCAGTGGCGTGCGTCGCGGGCCGCGGCGCTGAAACGCGCCCGCGCCCGCTTGCCGTGCGCGACGGTGGACGGGCTGACCTGGTATTGGCCGGCGGGCGAGAACCCGCTTTCCAGACGCCACCAGCTCGACGACGATCTGCGCCTGCTCGCGCCCTTCGACCCGCTGGTCTGGGACCGGCGGCGCTTCGAGGCCTTCTGGGGCTGGGCCTACCGCTTCGAGGCCTACGTGCCGGCGCCCCAGCGCGTGCGCGGTTATTACGCGCTGCCGCTGCTGTGGCGCGGCGGCGTGATCGGCTGGGCCAACGCCACGCTGCGCAGCGGCGCACTCGACGTGCAGCCGGGTTACGTCGCCGGCCGCGCGCCGCGCGATGCGGTGTACCGGCGCGCGTTCGACGCCGAGGTCGAACGCTTACGCGTCTTTCTCGACTAGCGCTGCGATCGCCTGCCCCAGCTCGGCCGTCGATGCGCCGCCGCCGAGGTCGCGTGGGCGCGGGCCGTCGCGAAGCACCTGCTCGATCGCGCGCAGGATCGCGTCGTGCGCCGCCTGTTCGCCGAGGAACTGCAGCATCAGCGCCGCCGACCAGATCATCGCCACCGGGTTCGCGATGCCCTGACCATAGATGTCCGGCGCCGAGCCGTGTACCGGCTCGAAGAGTGACGGGAATGTGCGCTCGGGATTCAGGTTCGCGCTCGGCGCGATGCCGATGGTGCCGGTGCAGGCCGGCCCCAGGTCGGACAGGATGTCGCCGAACAGGTTGCTCGCGACGACGACGTCGAAGCGCTGCGGCTGCAGCACGAACCGCGCGGTGAGGATGTCGATGTGCTGTTTGTCCACCGCCACCTGCGGGTAGTGCGTGTGCATCGCGTCGGCGCGGCCGTCCCACCAGGGCATGCTGATCGCGATGCCGTTGCTCTTGGTGGCGACGGTGAGCTGCTTGCGCGGCCTCGACGCGGCGAGCTCGAACGCGTACTGCAGCACCCGGTCGGTGCCGTGGCGCGAGTAGACCGACTCCTGGATCACGATCTCGCGCTCGGTGCCGGCGTACATCACGCCGCCGAGGTTGGTGTATTCACCCTCGGTGTTCTCGCGCACGATCAGCATGTCGATGTCGCCGGCCTGGCGCCCCACCAGCGGGCAGGGCACGCCGTCGAACAGGCGCGCCGGGCGCAGGTTGATGTACTGGTCGAACTCGCGCCGGAACTTCAGCAGCGAGCCCCACAGCGACACATGGTCCGGCACCGTGGCCGGCCAGCCGACGGCGCCGAACAGCAGCGCGTCCTGGCCTTGCAGCTGCGCCTTCCAGTCGTCGGGCATCATCTGGCCGGTGGCGGCGTAGTGGTCGCAACTGGCCCAGGCGATGGGCGTGGTCTGCAGGTCAAAGCCGAAGCGCCGCGCGGCGGCGTCGACTACTCGCAGGCCCTCGGGCATGACTTCCTTGCCGATGCCGTCGCCCGGGATGACGGCGATGCGATAGTGCTTGTTCATGGCTGAATTGTGATGCTGAACAAACTGACGAAACTGCTCTTCCCCGCCGCGCCCGGTGGCCCGGCTGCGCCGCCCAACGACGAGCATGCGCTCAAGCTCGCCACGGCGGTCATGCTGGTCGAGGTGATGCGCGCCGATACGGGCTTCCGCGACGGCGAACGCGATGCGGTGCGCGAGGGCTTGATCGAGACGTTCGCGCTCTGCGCCGAAGAAGCCGACGCGCTGGCGCAGTTGGCGCACACCACCGCGCGCCAGGCAACCGACTTCTACAGCTTCACGTCGGTGATCAACGAGCGTTTCGAGATGCCCGCCAAGCTGCGCATGATCGAGCTGATGTGGCGCGTCGCCTATGCCGACGGCCGCCTGAGCGACCACGAGCGCCACGTGTTGTGGCGCATCTCGGACCTGCTGCATGTGCCGCAGGGGGCGTATGTGCTGGCGCGGCAGCGGGCTGAACACGCCGCGGCGCAGCGCACCGACGGCGGCGGCTAGGGCTTGCGGCTGCGCCGCGGTCGCGCCAGAAGCGGCGCAGTCCGGCAAGCAACGTTGTGCCGTGCGGAATCGCGCGGGCGGGGCGTGTTGCGCTGCGAAGTCAGGGAGGAGGTCGCCGCTCGAGCCGCGGCCGGGGGACCCCCGCCCGCCCGATCCGGCTGCGTGCCACCCGAGCCTCAGATCGGGTAGATGATCGAGTTGGGGATCAGCTCGCTGTCGTAGATCACGAGTCGCGACTTGAAGCGCGGGCCCTCGGGCGTGCGCAGCACGTGGTCGAGCGTGCGCCCGACGTTGAACACCTGAGTCGGCTGCGACAGTTTGGTCCTGAACACCGCGTAGTTCGCCTCCACCTGCCAGCCGTCGGGTTCCTCCTTGAGCAGCCTGGGCACGCCGACCACGTGGCGCTGGTAATACGGGTCGTGGAACAGCGTCTCGCGCACCGCGTAGGCACGGTCCTGCAGCATGCCGCGGCTTTCGAAGTCCATCGTCGCGAGCGGCAGCCCACGCTCGTGGTTCTCGCGCGGCACGAGGCGGTAGCGGCAGTCTTCGGTGAAGAGCGCACACCAGGCGTCCCAATCACCGTTGTCGGCCGCGGCGGCGTAGTCGGCGTAGAGCTGTGTCACCGCGGCAAGGTCTTCGGGCGTGAAAGCGCTCATCAGGGCGCTTCCATGACGTCGCGCCAATAGCGATACATGCCGCGGATCAGCGTCTCGGTGACCATGTGTTCGGTGTCGCCCACCTCGCGGCCGCCGAGTTCGGCGACGGTGCGGTGAAAGGGTTTGCTCTCGAAGCCGCTTTGCGAAAACTCGATCACCTCGCCGTCGTCGGCAGAGACAAAACCCGCCGGGCCGAACAGATTCGCCTGGCGCAGGCGGCGCCGCGTCATGGCGTCGTCATCGTCGTCGAAACCGAAGTGCGTCCACTCGAAGTTGAACGCGCCGTGGCCGTCAGGCTGGATGTGGCGCGTCGACACGCTGTTCACCTGCTGCTGCAGGATGACGCTCGGAAACAGCGTCGTCATCACCGCGGTCGGCCCGCCCCACCACGATTCGGGAACGATGTCGAGGAAGCGGTCGTCGTTCAATTGCATCTTCGGCTTGAAGCTCGTCACGCCTTGTGCCACCTCGCTCGCGTTGCCCGCGTTGCCGCGTGTCGAGATCATCGCGGCGTGACGGTGTCTGGCGTCCATGCGCAGCTGGGCGGCGTTGTCGGCGCGCCAGAGGCCGAAGGTGACGAACCAGGTGTGCAGCAGGCCCGGGTGGTAGGGGTCCTTGATGTTCTCCTGCATCAGCTTCCAGTTGCCCGGGATGCGCTGGCGGTTGTAGCCCAGGATCCTCAGCTTGCGCTTGCCGTCGAACAGGCGGTCGAACCAACGCAGGATCTCGGGGCCGATGAAGTCTTCCAGCGGCTCGACGTCGTGGTCGAAGCTGGCGAACACCACGCCGCCGCGGCGCGCGACCTTCAGCTTGGTCAGGCCGTGCGCCTTCACGTCGAAGTCCGCCGGCATGCCGCCCGCCATGCTGCCGTCGGGTTGGCGCACGCCGCGGCGCATCGGCACGCCGAGCAGGTCGCCGTTGAGCGCGTAGCCCCATTGGTGATATGGACAGGTGAAGTTGCGTCTGTTGCCGTGGCGCTCGCGGCAGAACTGCATGCCGCGGTGCGCGCAGACGTTCTCGACGACATGGATCGCATCGTCCTTGTGGTCGCGCACGACGATCACCGAGCGTTCGCCGACCACCGTGCGCTTGAAGTCGCCGGGGTTCGGGATCTCGGCTTCCAGCGCGACATAACTCCAATGGCCGCGGTAGAAGAAGCGCTCCAGTTCGCGACGGTGCAGATCGTCGCTGGTGTAGGCGCCGAAGGGGATGCGGTGGCTGGCGTCGGCGCCGCCTTCCCAGTGCAGAGAGGTGTTGTCGTTCATGGCCGAATGATGGGGCGTTGCAGCGCCGCGAGCAAGGCGCCCGACGCCAGCACGACAGCGCTCACGCCGAAGCCGCGCGCCAGCCCGCCGGCGTCGGCGATCATGCCCACCAGCACGGGCCCGACGATCTGGCCGACGGCAAATACGATCGTGAAGGCTGCGATGCCCGCCGCCCAAGCCGCCGGAACCGCGTTGTGGCGCACGAAGGCGGTGGTCGAGGCCACCACCGACAGGAAGACCGACCCGAACAGTCCGCCGGAGACGAACACCAGCAGGAGTTGTTCCGGCCACAACGCCAGCAGCGCAGTGGCGGTCGCCAGCAGGCCATTGAGCAAGGCCAGCCCGCCCCCGCCGCGCATGCGTTGCAGCAGCCCCGCCCACAGCCACGACGAAGCGATCACGCCCGCGCCGAGCAGGATGTAGAACGCCGTCACCGTGACAGCACCGTGGCCGGCGTCGCGCAGCAGCGTGATGACGAAGGTCATGTAGCCGATGTAGCCCAGCCCGAACATCGCGTACCCCGCGAGGGCCCACCCGGCGGGCCGCCAGGGAAACGCAGCGCGTTGGGCAGCCGCCTGCGGCGGCGCATGCAGCGCGCGCGTGGTGGAGGCGGTGATGGCGATGGCAAGCGCCGCGAGCGCGCCGATCGTGAACCAGCCGAGCGGCCACCGCGACGCGTCCAGCAGCAGCGGCGGCAGGCCGAGTGCCGCCACGACGATGCCCAGCCCCGTGCCGCCGTAGTACAACCCGAGCACCAGGCCGCTCGACGCACTGCCCTGCGCCAGCCGCGCCGCCAACACGCCGCCGGCGACGAAGCTCGCCGCGCTCGCGACGCCGGTGGCCGCGCGCAGCGCATACAGCAGCGCGTTGTCGCGCACCAGCGCATGCGCGGCGAGCAGCAGCGCCGCGCCCGCGCCACCGGCCAGCAGCACGCGCCGTGCGTCGATACGCGCCAGCAGCCACGGCATGGCCAAGGCGCCTGCCAGGTAGCCGGCGGCATTGACCGCGTTCATCGCGCCGGCCGTGAAGTAGCTCCACTGCAAGTCCTCGCGCATGGCGGGGAGCAGCAGTGCATACGCGAAACGCGCCAGACCGAGCGAAACGGCGGCGGCAAGGGCGAGCCCCAGCGCCGCGCCGAGCTTCATGCTGCGCGGGCGTCGAGCAGCGCGCGCGCCACCTCGGCGAACCCGTCGCCGCGTTCACCCGCTGTCATGTACGCCGGCCAGGTGTGCAACTCGTCGGCAAAACGCATCAGGTTCGCGACCCCGACGCTGAGCGGGAAGTGGCCGAACATCACCTGGTCGTTGGTCGAGTCGCCGACATAGACCCAGCGCTCGGGTTCGGCGTCCAGGTGAATGCCGTAGAGCCGGTCGAGCATCCAGCGCGCGCCCGAGAGTTTGTCGTGCCTGCCAAGCCAGGCGTTGATGTGGATCGAGCTGACGGTCACCGTCAGCCCCTCGTCGCGCAGCAGTTGCGCGACCCGAGCGACGTGTGCCGGGTCGCGCTGCACGAACTCGCTGTGGTCGAAGGCGATGTCGGTCACGCGGCCCGGGTTGTCGGTGGACAGCACGGCGTCCGGCACCTGATCGATGACACGCGCCGCCGCCGCGGCCAGGCGCCGGGCATGGTCCTCGCGCGTCGCCGTGTCGTCCTGCGCAAAGGCCCAGCGCAGGCCGCCGGGCTGCGGGATCAGCGCGACGCCGCCGTTTTCGGCGACGATCGCATCCAGTGGCCAAGCCCGAGCGAAAGGCTCGCTCCAGCCGGCCGGGCGGCCGGTGATCGCCAGTACGTGCAGGCCGGCCGCGCGCAGCGCGTGCAAGGCGGCCAGCGCGGCCGGCTCGATCGCGCCGTCGCGTGTCAGCGTGTCGTCGATGTCGGTCAACACGCCGTGCACGCGGCGCGCAGCGGCGCGCGGCAGGCGCGGCAGCGGCGCCGGCCGGCGCGCAGTCCAGAGGTCGGGCATATGCACAGTCTGGCACAGCAACGGCGGCCGGCCGCGCTGCGCGCGCGTGCCAACTCTTCCCGCTCTGCCGCGTTGGCGCCGCAACTTGAGGGGGCAGTTGTCGAGCTGCGGCATACATTTGCCGGTCCCCGCGACTGCGCGAACCGAGCCTGCAGATGTTCGGCGGGACAGAACAGGAAACAACAGGAACAGCATCGTGCGGGCGGTCGGCTTCAGCAGGTACTTCACGCTGTATGCGGGCAGCGCGCTGCTGCTCGGCGGCTGCGCAGTGATGGTCGGCTGGATTACCCAGCAGCCCGGCTGGGCCCGGCCGTTGCCGTCAGGCACCGCGACGGTTTTCAACACCGCGTTGTGCCTGGCGCTGGCCGGCGCCGCGCTGGTCTGGCCGGCGCATGCCGGGCGCTCGCTGCGCTTGCGGCAACTCATCGGCACGGTCGTGGCGGCGCTGGCGGCGCTGCTGCTCGCACAGAGTCTGTTGCGCGTTGACTTCGGGCTTGACTGGCCGGAACTGCACGCCTGGCTCGGCGACGGCAACCCGCATCCAGGCCGGATGGCGCCGAACACCGCCGCGGCGCTGCTGCTCTGCGCGGCGGCCCTGATGCTCGACGCACGCCGGCCCGCAGCGGCGCTGCTGCGGCTGGTGCTTGCCGGCGCGGTGATCGCAATCGGCGCGCTCGGCGTGCTCGGCTACGCGGTCGCGCTCGACGTCGTCCACGACTGGTACCGGATTCCGCGCATGGCGTTCGCCACCGCGGGGGGTGTCATATTGCTCGGCGCGGCGCTGCTGTTCGACCGGCACGGGCTGCCGGCCGAAGCGCCGACCGCCGTGCGGGACGGCCACGCCCACAGCTACGCGCTGCTCGGCGCAGCGGTGATGCTGCTGGCGTCGATCGCCATCGTCTCGTACGGCAGCGTCGACGCGCTGCGCGGCCGCACGGCCTGGCTAGCCCACAGCCACGAGGTGCAGGCGGCACTCGAGGGCCTGCGTTCGGAATACCGGCATGCCCGCATCGCGTGGCGCAGCTTCGTGCTCGACCTCGGCCCCGCAGCCTTGCGCGAGTTCGACGAGGCGACGGTCGCCGTACGGCGCGAACTCGACCGCCTCACCGACCTGACGGTCGACAGCGCAGCCCAGCAGGAGCGCTTGGCGCGGATGCGCCCGATGGTCGAGCGCGATCTGGCCACGCTCACCGCGGCCGTTCGGGTCGAACGCGACAGCCCGTCGCAGTCGCCTGAGGAGGCCGTAGCACGCATGAGGAGCGTGCAGTTGGAGCGGCCGGCGCTGCTGGCCCTGGCGCAGGCCTTCAAGGACGACGAACAGCGCTTGTTGGAGCGGCGGGCGCAGGAGTTCGAGTCGAGTTCACGCAGCGCGCTGCTGATCATCGTCGCCGGCAACGCCGCGGGCTTCGCGCTGCTGCTGTGGACCTTCGTGATGCTGAAGCGCCGCGACGACGAGCGCCAACGCGCGGAGCAGCGGCTGCAGCGCAGCAACGTGTTCCTCGATTCGCTGGTCGAGAACATCCCGAGCATGATCTTCGTGAAGGACGCCACCGACCTGCGCTTCACCCGCTTCAACCGCGCCGGCGAGGAACTGCTTGGTTATTCGAACGCCGAGTTGCTCGGCAAAGGGGATCGCGACTTCTTCCCGCCGTCCGAAGCCGAGGCTTTCACCGCCGCCGACCGTGCGGTGCTCGACGGCCGGCGGCTGCTCGACATTGCGCAGGAGACAGTGCACACGCGTCATCGCGGCGTGCGCACGCTGCACACCGTCAAGGTGCCGGTGCTTGATGCCGACGGCACGCCGCTGTACCTGCTCGGCGTGTCCGAGGACATCACTGAGCGCAAGCAGGCCGAGCGCGAGATCGAGCGCCTCAACGCCAGCCTGAGCCGTCGCGCCGCAGAGTTGGAGGCCAGCAACGCCGAGCTGGCCAGCTTCAGCTACTCGGTATCGCACGATCTTCGCGCGCCGCTGCGCGCGATCGATGGCTTCGCGCTGATGCTCGAGGAAGACCACGCCGCGCGACTCGACGACGAAGGCCGCCGCTACCTATCGGTGATCCGCGCCAACAGCCAGCGCATGGGCACGCTGATCGACGACCTGCTGGCGTTCTCGAGGCTCGGCCGGCAGGCCATCACCCAGCAGCCACTCGACATGAACCAATTGGTCGACGATGTCATCGCCGAAGTGCGGCAGGGCGAAGGCAGCACGGCAGCGCGCATCGACGTCGAGCGGCTGCCGCCGGCGCCTGGCGACCGTGCCTTGATCCGGCAGGTGTGGGCCAACCTGCTGTCGAACGCGCTGAAGTACAGCAGCAAGCGCGCCGAACCTCGGGTACGGGTCAGCGGGCGCAGTGAAGGCGGCGAGGCCATCTACACCGTTGCCGACAACGGCGCCGGGTTCGACATGGAGTACGCCGACAAGCTGTTCGGCGTGTTCCAGCGGCTGCATCGGGCCGACGAGTTTCCCGGCACCGGCGTCGGCCTGGCCATCGTCCAGCGCATCGTCACCCGCCACGGCGGCAGCATGCGCGCCGAAGGCAAGGTCGACGCCGGCGCGGAGTTTTCCTTTGTATTGCCGAGCGGAGAAGACGATGAGTGAACTCCAAGCGGTCGAGATCCTGCTCGTCGAGGACAGCGAAGCGGACGCCGAGATGACGATGCGCGCGCTGAAGAAGCACCACTTGGCCAACAGGCTGGTCTGGGTCAAGGACGGCGCCGAAGCGCTCGACTTCATGTTCCGCACCGGCGCGTACGCCGGACGCCCGGACGGCAACCCGCGGCTCGTGCTGCTCGACATCAAGATGCCGCGGCTCGACGGCATCGAGGTGCTGCGCCGGTTGCGCGCCGACGACACGACGCGGCTGGTGCCGGTGGTCATGCTGACCTCGTCGGCCGAGGAGCGCGACGTGGTCGAGAGTTACAAGCTCGGCATCAACAGCTACCTGGTCAAGCCGGTCGACTTCAAGGAGTTCGTCGACGTCGTTTCGCATGCCGGGCTGTACTGGGCGGTCATGAACCGAACGCCGGCATGACCGGCGAGGCGCTGCCACCGATCGGGCCGATCGGCGTCTTGCTGATCGAGGACACGCCGGCCGACGCCGAGATGCTGCTGCGCGAGCTGCGCCGTGGCGGCCTCGACGTGCAGCCGCAGCGCGTCGACAGCCGCGATGGCCTGCTGCAGGCGATCGCGGGATCCAGCCCGGACGTGATCCTGTCGGACTATTCACTGCCCGGCTTCGGCGGCATGACCGGGTTGGCCCTGGCGCGCGAGCACTGGCCCGACACGCCGTTCATCTTCGTGTCCGGCACGATCGGCGAGGAGCGCGCGATCGCGGCGCTGCGCGAAGGGGCGACCGACTACGTGCTGAAGGATCAGCGCGCCCGGCTGGTGCCGGCGGTGCGGCGCGCGGTGCATGAGGCGCGCGAGCGCGGCGCCCGGCGTGCCGCCGAGCAGGCGCAGCGCATCAGCGAGGAGCGCTTCCGCTCGATCGCCGAGGCAACCCAGGACTGGATCTGGGAGATCGACGCCGGCGGCAGCTACGGCTATTGCAGCGCGGCGGCCGAAGCGATCCTCGGCTGGCGCCCGGACGAGCTGATCGGGCGCAATGCGCTGCAGCAGGTCCATCCGCACTCGCGCGACCGCTTCGCGGGGTTGATGCGCGCGGCGGCGGCCGAGTCGCGCGGCTGGCGCGAACTGAACCTGCGGCTGGTGTGCAAGGACGGCAGCACGCGCTGGGTAGAGTGCAACGCGCTGCCGCTGCTCGACGGCGCCGGCGCGCTGACCGGCTGGCGCGGCGTCGCGCGCGACATCAGCGAGCGGATCGAGCACGAGGACAGGATCAAGCGGCTGAGCCGCATCCACGCGGTAACGAGCAGCATCAACGCGACGATCGTGCGTGTTCGCGACCGCGACGAGCTGTTCCGCGAGGCCTGCCGCATCGCGGTCGAGGAAGGTGGCTTCAGTCTGGCCTGGGTCGGCGTTGCGAATGTCTCGGCTCACGCATCGCCAGTCGCGCGCTTCGGCACCGATGATGGTTTCCTGGACGAGGCGCGCCGCCTGATCGGCCCTGATGGCCATGCGACTCCCGCGATGACCGCGCTGCGCGAAGGCCGGCCGATCGTCGTCAACGACATCGCGGCCGAATCGGCGTATGCGCCGCGCGCGCCGGCGCTGGCGCGCAATTTCCGCTCGCTCGCCGCGCTGCCGCTGCTGGTCGACGGTAAGGCGGTGGCGGTGCAAATGCTGTATGCGCCCGAGCCGCAGTTCTTCGACCACGATGAGGTGAAGCTGCTGAAGGGACTGGCCGCCGACCTGTCGTTTGCGCTCGAGCACATCGCCAAGGCGGAGTCGCTGGCCTACGTGTCGCACCACGACACGCTGACCGGGCTGCCGAACCAGGTGCTGTTTGTCGAGCGGCTGACGCAGCTGATCCGCGGCGGCGGCGGCGTGCTCGACGCCGACCACCGGCTGGCGGTGATCCTGATCGACCTGCAGCGGCTGCGCGAAGTCAACGAGACGCTCGGCCGCGGCGCCGGCGACCGCTTCGTGCGCGAGTTCGCCGAGCGGCTGAGCCGGATGTTCGGCGGCGGCCAGCTGCCGGCGCGCATCAGCGGCAGCGCGTTCGCGGTGGCGATCGACCGCGTGCGCGGCCCCGCGCTCGCGCTGCACATCGAGAGCTGGTTGCTGCGCGCGCTCGGCGAGCCGTTCGACGTCGACGGCGTCGAGCTGCACGCGGCGGTGAAGATCGGCATCGCATTCCACCCGGTCGACGCCGACAACGCCGACAGCCTGCTGCTCAACGCCGAAGCGGCGTTGCAGCGCGCCCGCGACACCGGCGACGTCTACGCGTTCTACGCGCCAGAGATGAACGCGCGCGTGTCGCAGCGGCTGCACCTCGAGAGCCGGCTGCGCAAGGCGGTGCAGGAGCGCCAGTTCGTCCTGCACTACCAGCCGAAGGTCGAGCTGGCGACGCGGCGCATCGTCGGCCTCGAAGCACTGATCCGCTGGCGCGACCCCGAGCGCGGGCTGGTGTCGCCGCTGGAGTTCATCCCGCTGCTCGAGGAGAGCGGGCTGATCGTCGAGGTCGGCCGCTGGGTCATCGAGCAGGCGGTGCGCGACGCGGCACATTGGCAGGCCGCCGGGCTGGCGGTGCCGCGCATCGCCGTCAACGTCTCGCAGGCGCAGCTGCGCCACAAGGACTTCGTCGCCAGCGTGCTCGCAGCGCGCGGATCGCACACCGGCATCGATCTCGAGATCACCGAAAGCCTGGTCGCGCTCGACAGCGAAGGCAGCTTCGCCAAGCTGCGCGAGCTGCGCACGGCCGGCGTGCACGTGCACATGGACGACTTCGGCACCGGCTATTCGAGCCTGAGCCAGATCGCGCGCCTGCCGCTCGACGCGCTGAAGATCGACCGCGCGTTCGTCGCCGACATGGCCGAGCGCAGCGAGCACATGGCGATCGTCTCGACCATCGTCAACCTGGCACGCACGCTGCGGCTGGCGGTGGTCGCCGAAGGGGTCGAGACCCAACAACAAGCCACGCTGCTGGCCGGGCTCGGCTGCGAGCAGGCGCAGGGCTGGCTGTACAGCCGGCCGTTGCCGTCCGACGAGCTGGCACAGCTGCTGGCGGCGGGGGTCTGACGCGGCCGGGCGCCGCGTCGCGGGGTGCGGCGCAAGCGCGAGAATGGCCGATGCGCCGGCCCGCTGAGTATTCGCTCGCGACGAAGAATCTGCTGCTGCAGGCCGTCGGCCTGTTGCTCGTCGTCGGCGTGGCCGGCGGCTACCAGTACCGCCAGCTGCGCAACGAGGCCTACGCCGAGGCCGCCCGCAGCGGCGACCGGGTCGGCGAGGTGCTGCGGGTGCTGGCTGCCGAAGACCCGCAGCGGCTGGCGCCGGGGCAGCTGGTGGCGCTGCTGCAGGCGCTCGGGGCCGCGCGGGCGGCCGAGGTGCAGCGCGTCAGCATCGTCGACGCGTCGCTGCGCGTGGCCGCGGCTGACGACCCGGTGCGTGTCGGCCGCGTGCTCGACCAGCCCGTACTGGCGCCGCTGCTGCGCCAGCCGGGCCGGTTGGTGACGCGCATCGAGCGCGACGGCCGGCCGATACAGCTGATGGCCTACTCGATCCCGGCCCGGCGCGGGCCGGGGGGCAGCGGTGACGTGATCGGCGTGGTCGCGCTGGAGATCGACCTCGAGCCGGTGGAGCGCCGCATCACGCGCACCTTCGCCGCTTCGATGCTGCTGCTCGGCGGCCTGCTGGGTGTGTTCTGGGTCGTGCAGCACGCGCTGACGCGCCGCCTCGTCGGGGCGCGTCTGGAGGCGCTGCGCGTGGCGGCGGAGCGGCTCGGCCGCGGCGATTTCGAGGCGCCCGCGCAGGTCGGCCCGCGCGACGAGGTCGGACGCCTCGCGCTGGCGTTCAACCAGATGGCCGGCCGCGTGCAGCAGGCGCACGACGAGCTGCTCAGCGAAGTCGAGGTGCGCCAGCAAGCCGAGGCCGAGGCGCACACCGCCAGCCAGACGCTGGTGCACGCGCTCGCCGAGGTGCGCGGGCACAACCGCGCGATCCGCCTGCTGAGCGAGATGAGCAGCATGCTGCAGTCGTGCACCGGCCCGCAGGAGGCCTATGCGGCGATCGGCCCGCACTGCGCGCAGCTGTTCCCGGGTTCGCGCGGCGCGCTGTACCTGATCGACGACTCGCGCGAGCGCGTCGAGACGGCGGCGCGTTGGGGCGGCACGCTGCGCGGTCAGGCCGAATTCGCCACCGCCGACTGCTGGGCGCTGCGGCGCGGCCAGCCGCACGTCAACGACGGCGACGAAACTACGATCTGCCCGCATGCCAAAGGTACCGCCGCCACGGCCGTCTCGCTGTGCCTGCCGATGACGGCGCAGAACGCGATGTTCGGCCTGTTCTATCTCGAGCTTGGAGACGCGGCCGCGCGCGCCGGTCGCATTCCCGGGCCGGCCCTCCACCTGGCCGAAACGGTGGTCGAGCAGATCGCGCTGGCGATCTCGAACCTGGCGCTGCGCGAGCGGCTGCGCGGCGAATCGATCCGCGACCCGCTGACCGGGCTGTACAACCGCCGCTACCTCGAGGAGACGCTCGAGCGGGAGTTGCACCGCGCGCGCCGCGGTCGCACGCAAGTCTGCCTGGTGATGTTGGACGTCGACCACTTCAAGCGCCTCAACGACAGCTTCGGCCACCAGGCCGGCGACCGCGTGTTGCGCGACCTCGCGCAGACGGCACAACGCCATCTGCGCGCCAGCGACGTCGCCTGCCGCTACGGCGGGGAAGAGTTCGCGCTCGTGCTGCCCGGCGCATCACTCGAAGTCGGGCTCGAGCGCGCCGAGGCGCTGCGCCGCTCGGCCGCTGAACAAGGCCTGCGCCCCCATGCGCTGCCGCACGAAGCAATCACGCTGTCGCTCGGTGTCGCCACCTTCCCGGATCACGGCACGACGCCAACCGCGCTGGTGCATGCAGCCGACCTCGCGCTGTACGAGGCCAAGCGCAGCGGTCGCGACTGCGTGCGCGGGGCAGCGGCTACACCACCGCCGCCCGGCATGCAGGTTTCCGACACAGTGCCCTGAGCGGCCGCGCTAGAATGCGCCTCGTTCCGAGGAGCGTTGCAAGGCTTCACCCTCGAAGTCCCAGGCTCGGAACGCTTCATTGCAACGGCGCTCACCCGCAATCAGTCTGTCTGCCGGGTGGGTTCACTTCTCCCCTGGCGTGCGGATCGCGGGTCCAACCTGTGTGGAGATTCAACCGTGAACGCTGTCCTCAAACATTCCCCGGCCGCGCCTTACGCCGTCGCCGACCTGAAGCTCGCCGACTGGGGGCGCAAGGAAATCAACATCGCCGAGAGCGAGATGCCGGCGCTGATGGCGATCCGTCAGGAATACGCCGCGTCGCAGCCCTTGAAGGGCGCCCGCATCGCCGGCAGCCTGCACATGACGATCCAGACCGCGGTGCTGGTCGAAACGCTGCAAGCCCTCGGCGCCCAGGTGCGCTGGGCCTCGTGCAACATCTTCTCGACCCAGGACCATGCCGCCGCTGCGCTGGCCGCCAAGGGCACGCCGGTGTTCGCCTACAAGGGCGAGACGCTGGCGGACTACTGGGACTACACGCACCGCATCTTCGAATTCGGCGCCAAGGGTGACGCCGACGAAGGCCCGAACATGATCCTCGACGACGGCGGCGACGCGACGCTGCTGATGCACCTGGGCCAGCGTGCCGAGAAGGACGCCTCGGTGCTCGACAAGCCGACGAGCGAGGAAGAGCGCGAGCTGTATGCCGCGATCAAGGCCAAGCTGGCCGTTGACGGCACGTGGTACAGCCGCAAGAGCGCGCAGATCATCGGCGTGACCGAAGAGACGACCACCGGCGTGCACCGGCTGAAGGAAATGAGCGCGGCCGGCACGCTGAAATTCCGCGCCATCAACGTCAACGACAGCGTCACCAAGAGCAAGTTCGACAACCTCTACGGCTGCCGCGAAAGCCTGGTCGACGGCATCAAACGCGCGACCGACGTGATGATCGCCGGCAAGATCGCCGTCGTCGCGGGTTATGGCGATGTCGGCAAGGGCAGCGCGCAGGCGCTGCGTTCGCTGTCCGCCCAAGTCTGGGTGACCGAGATCGACCCGATCAACGCGCTGCAGGCGGCGATGGAAGGCTTTCGCGTCGTGACGATGGACTACGCCGCCGACAAGGCCGACATCTTTGTCACCGCCACCGGCAACAAGGGCGTCATCGGCCACGACCACATGGCGGCGATGAAACACAACGCGATCGTCTGCAACATCGGCCACTTCGACAACGAGATCGACATCGCGTCGGTCGAGCAGTACGAGTGGGAGGAGATCAAGCCGCAGGTCGACCACATCGTCTTTCCCGGCGGCAAACGCATCATCCTGCTCGCCAAGGGCCGGCTGGTGAACCTGGGCTGCGGCACCGGGCACCCGAGTTACGTGATGAGCAGTTCGTTCGCCAACCAGACCATCGCGCAGATCGAGCTGTTCACGCACAGCGATTTCTACGAGCAGGGCAAGGTCTATGTGCTGCCCAAGCACCTGGACGAGAAGGTCGCGCGGCTGCAGCTGAAGACGCTCAACGCCCAGCTCAGCGAGCTGAGCGACGAACAGGCGGCCTACATCGGCGTGCCGAAGCAGGGGCCGTACAAAGCCGACTCGTACCGCTACTGAAGGGCGTATGCGGGCCGACCAGTTGCTTGTCGCGCGCGGGCTGGCGCCGACACGCTCGGCCGCGCAGCGCCTGATCACGCAGGGCGCCGTGCGCTGGCTCGGGCCGAAGGGCTGGGCCCGGCCCGGCAAGACCGGCGAAGACCTGCCCGAGACCTGCGAGCTCGAGGTCACCGACGACGCCGAGCTGCGCTGGGTCTCGCGCGCCGGCTTGAAGCTCGACGCCGCGCTCACCCGCTGTGCGATCGACGTCACGGGCCTGCATTGCCTCGATGTGGGCATAAGCACCGGCGGCTTCACCGACGTGCTGCTGGCGCGCGGCGCGGCGTCGGTGGTCGGCATCGATGTCGGCCACGGCCAGCTGCATGCGCGTCTGCGCGGCGACCCGCGTGTGACCGCGCTCGAAGGCATCAACGCTCGCCACCTCAAGGCCGAGCAGCTGCCGCGCGCGACCTTCGGCCTCGTCGTCGCCGACCTGTCGTTCATCTCGCTCACGCTGGTGTTCGACGCGTTGCTGCCGCTGGCCGAGCGTGACCTGCTGGCGCTGGTGAAACCGCAATTCGAACTGCAGCCGGGCGACATCGGCAAACATGGCCTGGTCAACGACCCGGTGGCGCACGGCCATGTCAAGGCGCGCATGCAGGCCGCGTGCCGCAAGCGCGGCCTGCTGCTGCGCGACTACTTCGAAAGCACCGTCGCCGGCGGCGACGGCAACCGCGAACACTTCCTCTGGGCCCAAGTCCAATGACCGTCCCGATCAGCTTCGAGTTCTTTCCCCCCAACACGCCGGTCGGCGACGAGAAGTTGAAGACCGTCGTGCAGGAACTCGGCGCGCTGAAACCCGAGTACTTCAGCGTCACCTACGGCGCCGGCGGTTCGACGCGCGAGAAGACGCTCGCCACCGTGCAGCGCATCGCTGCCGCGGGCCACGAGGCAGCGCCGCATTTGAGCTGCGTCGGCTCAACCGAAGCCGGCATCGCCGAGATCCTCGCCACCTACCGCGCGCAGGGCATCCGGCGGCTGGTTGCGCTGCGCGGTGACCTGCCCAGCGGCACCGCGACGGCGGGCCAGTTCCGCTATGCCGGTGAGCTGGTCGAGTTCATCCGCCGCACACAAGGCGGCGACTGGCGCATCGAGGTCGCGGCCTACCCCGAGTACCACCCGCAGCAGCGCCACGCGCGGCGCGACCTGGAACACTTCGCGGCGAAGATGAAGAGCGGCGCGGATGCGGCGATCACCCAGTTCTTCTACAACGCCGACGCCTACTTCCACTTCGTCGACGAAGTGCGCGCACTCGGCGTCACGCAGCCGATCGTGCCCGGCATCATGCCGATCCACAACTACGCCAAGATCGCCCAGTTCGCGGCGCGCGATGGCATCGAGATCCCGCGCTGGGTGGCGCTGAAGATGGAAGGTTTCATGGACGACGCGGCGTCGATCCGCGCCTTCGGCCTCGACGTCGTCGCCGCGCTGTGCCGCCGGCTGGTCGACGGCGGCGCGCCGGCGCTGCATTTCTACACGCTCAACCAGAGCGGGCTGACGCTGGAGCTGTGCCGGCGCCTCTAACTTCAGCGCTCGGCGTTCTCCCACACCACCCCGTCCTCGGTCAGCATCGCATCCAGCGGCACGTCGTGCGCCTGCGGCGTGAGCCAAGGCAGCCAGCCATGCGCAAAGCCCAACCCGGCGGTGTAGGGCACGGGGCTGATCGCGGACAGCGTGCGGTCATAGAAGCCGCCGCCGTAACCCAGCCTCAGGCCCTTGGGCCCGAAGCCGACACACGGCACCAGCAGCAGTTGGGGCTCGAAGGCTTCGGTACCCTTGGGCTTGGGGATCTGGTAGGCGTCTTCCTCCATCGGGCAGCCGGGGAACCAGACGTGAAAACGCAGCTGTCTCGTGTCGCGGTGGATCACCGGCAGGCCGATGCGGCGCTGCGGGTCGGCTTCACTCCAGCGGTACAGCGCCGGCAGGGCGTCGAATTCGCCCTTGATCGGCCAGTAGGCGCCGATCGTGCGCTCGCGCCGGCCGACGAGCCAGACACGCAGCACCTCCTGCAACTGGCGCTCGCAGCCGGCGCGGTGGGCCATCATCTGGCGCTCGGCCTGCAGCTGACGGCGCAGCAGCTTCTTGTCGCGCGGAGGGTCGAGGCTGAAGTCCTGCGGCATGGCCGGCCGATTGTGCCTATGCTGCCGTGATGGACCTGGTCGAACACACGCTGTCGCGCTGATCGCCGGCGAGCGGCTGTACCTGAAGGTCGACGCGCAGACCGAAGCTGCCTTTGCCGCCGCCGGCAGCGCGCCCTTCGTCTACGACGGCGGCGCCAAGCCCATCACCATGAGCTACTGGGCCGCGCCGCCCGAGGCGCTGGAGTCGCCGGCAGCGATGGCGCCCTGGGCGCAGCGCGCGATCGCCGCCGCGCTCAGGTCAGGCGCGCTCAGCAAGCCGCGCACCGCGCGGGGGCGATCAGGCCCTGGCGCTGCGCCCAGGCCCGCAGCCCCTGCCAAGCCGCGGCGGCGCGCCCGGGCGACGCGGCGCTGACCAGACGCGGCGCGGCCTCGACCAATTGCACCTCGGCCTGCGGCTCGCCCTGCAGCACGACACTGGCGCCAGCCGGCAGCAGCCAGCGCTCGCCGGTGGCGATCCACACGTCCTGGCCGGGTTCGTCGCCATGGCCGTCGGTGGTGAGCCAGACCTCACCCTGCAGCACCTCGAGCCAACGGCTGTGTGCAGCCGCAGGCAGGCGCCGGGCGGTGTGCGGGCCGAGCCGCGCCGCGCCCGGAAAAACGTGCGCGTTGCTCATCAATGTGGAGGTCATGCCATACTCCTGTCGGTGCCCTTTGGTGTGGGTAATTCTGGTGCTTCCCGGGGAAGATTGGAAATGACATTGGCGCTCCTATTGATGCTCGAACGTCATGAGTAGCGGGCGTCATCGGCCGCTTGCCATCGGCCCGCTGCGGGCCTTCGAGGCGGTGGCGCGGCGGCTTGGCTTCAGCGCCGCGGGCGAGGAGCTTCACCTCACGCAGTCGGCCGTCAGCCGCCAGATCCGCAGCCTGGAAGACGAGGTCGGCGCGCCGCTGTTCCTGCGCGGCACGCGGCATGTCGAGTTGACCGCCGCCGGCACGGCGCTGCTGCGCACCGCGGCGCCGCTTTTGCACCGGCTGGATACCACGGTGCGCCAGATCCGGCTCGCACGCGGGCGGCGTCGTGTCAGCCTGGCCACCTTCGCGTCGTTCGCGTCGCTGTGGCTGCTGCCGCGACTGCCGGCTTTCCAGCAGGCGCACCCGGACATCGACATCCGCATCTCGGCCGACGACCAGCTGGTCGACCTCGACGACCCCGAGCTCGACGTCGCGCTGCGCCACTGCCGCCCCGAGGCCGCGCCGCCCGGCGCCAAGCGCCTGTTCGGCGAGATGCTGACGCCGGTGATGGCGCGCGCACTGGTCGACCGCACGCCGCGCCGCGCCGCCGACCTGGCCGGCTACACGCTGCTGGAAGAAGACTCCGGCACCGGCGACACGCTGAGCTGGCGCCGCTGGCTTACGCAGGCCGGCGAGGCGCAGTTGGAGCCGGCACGCTGGATCACGATGAACTTCACCTACCAGCAGGTGCAGGCCGCGCTCGCCGGCCAGGGGGTGGCGCTGGCGCGCCTGCCACTCATCACCGAATCGCTCGAACGCGAAGAGCTGATCGAGCCCTTCGGCGACGGCGGCCGGCTGGCGTCGCCGTATGCGTACTGGCTGCTGCGCGGGCCGGCGGAAAACGCGCGCCCCGAGGTCGAGGTGTTCGCGCAGTGGGTGCTGGCGCAGGCGGCGCTGACACGCGCTGCGATCGGCGATACGTGAAGGGGCCTAACAGGCTGTTGAAATTCTCCTCGCGTCATTGCTGATGCGCGAGGGTTGTCGAGTCGATAGCCTTGCACGAACGCGAGCAAGGAATGTTCGATGCGTGGAAGCGACGGGATGCAAGAGGGGTTGTTCAC
>Ga0307505_10001407_pt1 | contig 19596 bp, 14 predicted proteins | sample 23_S_MG_FD_202183 | JGI IMG/M metagenome (GOLD analysis project Ga0307505, IMG submission 202183) | Soil microbial communities from Populus trichocarpa stands in riparian zone in the Pacific Northwest, United States - 23_S | ecosystem: Environmental > Terrestrial > Soil > Riparian zone > Trees...
TGTGAGTGACCTGGTAGGCGGTGCGCGCGTCGAGCACCTGCTTGCCCTGCTCGCGCAGGCGCGGCATGGGCTTGCTGTCCCATTCGGCCATGTTGCAGCGGGTGCAATCGCGCGTGTCGGCGCGCCAGATCACCTTGCCGCGGCGGTCCTGGACGTAATCGATCAGCGTCGGCTGGTGCTGGACCCCGTGGTTGACCAGCGCCGAGTAGGCATTGACCATCTTCATCACGGTGGTCTCGCCCGCGCCGAGCGCGAAGGCCGGATAGTTGTCGTACTTGCCGATTCCGACGTTCTGGAAGGTGCGGGTGACGTTTTCCATGCCCGCGTCCATCGCGATGTGCACGGTCATCAGGTTGCGCGACTGCTCGAGCCCCCAGCGCATGGTGTGCTCGCCGCCGCCCTCGCCGCCGAAGTTGCGGAAGCATTTCTCGCCGAGATTGGCGCCCTGATAATAGCAATAGGTCTGGTCCGGCACCATCGTCGCCGGGGTCATTCCCTCGTCGAGCCCTGTGGCGTAGACGAACGGCTTGATCGTCGAGCCCGGCTGGCGCTGCGCCTGGGTGGCGCGGTTGAAGTCGCTCAGCCGGAAATCAAACCCGCCCTGCATCGCCAGCACCCGTCCGGTGTTCGGATCCTGCGCCACGAAGCCGCCCTGCACTTCGGGCACTGTGCGAACCGCCCAGGCGTTGCCGCTCGGCGCAACCGCGGTGACGTGGCCGACCTTGAGAGCATCGGGCAGGCCGGTCAGCGGAGCCTCGTCGCCGTTGGCGAAGCCGATCGTCGCCGAGGCACCGCTGCGCGAAACGACCACGCCGACGCGCCAGTTCTCGTAGTTGATGCCGATGTTGCTCGACGCGAGTTGCTCCGTCAGATCGCCGTTTTCCGGATCGATCGTCGCGATCGGGCCGTGCCAGGCCCGACCGCCGGAGAAGCGCATCAACCCTGCGCGCAGCGCTTTGCGGGCAGCTCCCTGCATCTGGGTGTCGAGCGAGGTGCGCACCCACAGCCCCCCGGCGTAGACGCTGTGCGGCCCATCCTCCGCCTGCTCGCCGTAGCGGTCGATCAGCTGGCGGCGCACTTCCTCGAGGAAGTAGCCGGCATCCGCCGAGCGGGCCTCGGGCTGCTGGCGGATCATGCCGAGCGGCTCGGCCTTGGCCGCCGCCGCCTGCGCCGCGATGATGTGACCGTTGTCTTCCATGACATCGATGACGAAGTTGCGGCGCGCGATGGCGTCGGCGCGGAACCGTTCGCGGCCATAGCGTTCCGGCGCCTTGGGCAGGATCGCCAGGAACGCCATCTCGTGCAGATCGAGATCGCCGACGTCCTTGTCGAAATAGGCGCGGCTGGCCGCCTGGACGCCGAAGCTGCGGCGGCCGAGCGGAATTTCGTTAAGGTACAGCTCCATGATCTCGCGCTTGGTCAGCACCGCTTCGATGCGGCGGGCGAGGATCATTTCCTTCAGCTTGCGGGTGACCGAGTATTCGTTGCCGAGCAGGATGTTCTTGGCGACCTGCTGGGTGATGGTCGAACCGCCCACCGCGCGCTCGCCCGAACCGGCCTTGCGCGCGTAGTCGAACACCGCGTTGAGCGTACCGGTGAGGTCGACCCCGCCGTGGGTCCAGAACGTCTCGTCCTCTGCCGAAGTATAGGCGTTGACCAGCTGCGCCGGAAAATCCGGGTACTGCAACTGCACGCGCCGCTCGCGGGCGTAGGAATGCACGATCTCGCCATCGACGCCGCGCACCACGCTGGGCAGCGGCGGCTCGTACTCGAGCAGGTCGCGCGCATCGGGCAAGCCCCGCGCCAGGACCGCCCAGCCGACAACCCACAGGACGAGCGCGGCGCCGAGAGCCATCGAACCCCAGCGAAACCAGCGCCTGTCGCGCCAGTTCTCGCGGAACCAGTTCGCCAGGCCGCTGCTGTCGCGGCGGATGCGGTACTTGAAGTTCTCGCCCGCGGTCATTTCGGTTTCGGACATGGTGCCGCGGTCCTTAGCACGCGGATTCGATGCGATGCCACAACGATGCGGCGGGTCGTTCTGACGTTAGCGGGCTTGCCGGGCGAAATAGATCCTGATCGCCCGGGCCATCGCCTCTGCGAAGCGCGCCTGGCCTTCCGGCGACGCGAGCCGGCCTGCATCCTCGGGATTGGAGATGAACCCGGCTTCGAACAGGGCGGAGGGCACGTCGGGCGCCTTGAGCACGACCAGCGCGGCCGAACGGCGCGCCTGGGGATGGAAATCGAGGGCGCCCTCGCCTTCGCGCACGATCAGGCCGGCGAACTCGTCGGATTGGACCTGCGCCCGGCGCTGCGCGAGTTCGACGAGGATCGCGTTGACGGCTTCGTCGCGGCCCTCGAGCGGGATGCCGTTGATGGTGTCGGCGCTGTTCTCGCGCGCAGCGAAGCGCGCGGCGGCATCGCTCGATGCGCGCGCCGAAAGGGTATAGACGCTCGCGCCGCTGATGCCGGCTTGCTCGCCCGCGGAATCGGCGTGGATCGACAGGAACAGGTCGGCGCCGAGCCGACGCGCGATCTCGGCGCGTTCTTCGAGGACGAGGAACGTATCGTCGTCGCGGGTCATGGCGATGCGCACGCCGCCGTCCTGCAGCAGCCGGTCGCGCAGCGCGCGAGCCAGCGCCAGCGCCAGCGTCTTCTCCCTGATCCCCGCGCCGCTGGCGCCAGGATCGTGGCCGCCGTGGCCCGCATCGATCACCACCAGCGGCCGGGTCGGGTCTTCCGGGCCCAGAATCGGCGGAAGGCCGACCATCGCGCCGGGCTCCGGTAGCGCGACGCGCACAACATAGTTTCGCCCCAGCAAGGGCGCCCTCACGCCGAGCGCATCGCCAAGCGCGTAGAGCGCCACGAGCAGGAGCACGGGGGCGAGAAAGACCAGCGCGATTTGCAGGCGGTAAAGCATCCTCGCCTTCGAGGTTAACGGCGCAATCGCGTTCACCAAGGGAAATTTGCCGCGCCGCGCAATAAGGTTGCCGAGGCTTTCCCCCGATGCTAGCACGACCGCCGTCCGGAGATGCCAACTCTTCGGCACGCCGGGGCCGCGTTCCGCCGTCCTGGATATGCTTACAGGTTGATGCCGTAATGAGACGTTCGAGCCTTACCGCCAACTCGCAACCGAACGGTTGCGTCGCGGCGGCGGCCCTCGCGCAGACAGCAACCCCGCGCCTTCCCGTTACGGCAGACACATTCCGCGGCGTCCCCGAATTCTTCGGCGACGCCTATCCTTTCTCCGCCCGGACCAGTGGCGGAATTCACATAGATCGGCGCGCCACGGCCCATGGCCAGAGCATGAAGGCCCCGCGCGCCCGGAGACTATTCAATGGCAACGCGCATGCTGATCGATGCGCGCCACCCGGAAGAAACACGGGTGGCGGTGGTCAAGGGCAACCGGATTGAGGAATTCGACTTCGAATCTGCCGAACACAAGCAGATCAAGGGCAATATCTACCTCGCCAAGGTAACCCGGGTAGAACCTTCGCTGCAGGCTGCCTTCGTCGATTTCGGCGGCAACCGTCACGGCTTCCTCGCCTTCGGCGAGATCCATCCCGACTATTACCAGATCCCGCAGGCCGACCGCGAGGCGCTGCTGGCCGAGGAGCGCGCCCACGCCGAGGAAGAGGCTGCGCTGCGCGCCGACGAGGACGACCTCGAGGACAGCTTCGAGGAAGAAGAAGACGAGGACGACGAGGACGACGGCTCGCAGGTCGAGGAAATCGACACCAGCGAGAAGGACGACGTCGCGACGATCGAGGATGGCCAGCTTGCCAACGGCGAGGAAGACGACGCCGAGGATCGAGCCCAGGACCGCGACGAGGAGGACGAAGAGTCCGCCCCCGGCGATGACCGGTCGCGCGGCCGTGGCCGCCGGCAGGGTCGCAGCGGGGGCCGCGGCGGCAACCGCGGCAAGGCCAAGGAAATGGACGAGCTGCGTGCCAAGCGCCAGGCGTTGCGCCGCCGCTACAAGATCCAGGACGTCATCCAGCGCCGACAGGTGCTGCTGGTCCAGGTCGTCAAGGAGGAGCGCGGCAACAAGGGCGCGGCGCTGACGACGTACCTGAGCCTGGCCGGCCGCTACTGCGTGCTGATGCCCAATTCGGGCCATGGCGGCGGCATCAGCCGCAAGATCAGCTCGGCGGCCGACCGCAAGCGGCTCAAGACCATCGTCGGCGAGCTCAGCCTGCCCAAATCGATGGGCATGATCGTCCGCACCGCCGGACTGCAGCGCACCAAGACCGAGATCAAGCGCGACTTCGACTACCTCGCCCGCCTGTGGGACGAGATCCGCGAGAAAACGCTGGCCTCCAGCGCGCCGGCGCTGATCCATTCGGACAGCGACCTGGTGAAGCGCGCGATCCGCGACATCTACAACAAGGACATCGAGGAAGTCGTCGTCGAAGGCGAAGGCGGCTACCGCGCGGCCAAGGAGTTCATGAAGCTGCTGATGCCGAGCCACGCCCGGCGGGTTAAGCAGTATGCCGACGCGGTCCCGCTCTACCAGCGCTACGGCGCCGAAGACCAGCTCTCGGCGATGTACGACCCGGTCGTCCAGCTCAAGAGCGGCGGCTATCTGGTGATCAATCCGACCGAGGCGCTGGTCTCGATCGACATCAACTCGGGCCGCTCGACCAAGGAGCACGGCATCGAGGCGACCGCGCTCAACACCAACCTCGAAGCCGCGCGCGAGATCGCCCGGCAGCTGCGCCTGCGCGACATGGCCGGCCTCGTCGTGATCGACTTCATCGACATGGAATACGGCTCGAACGTCCGCAAGGTCGAGAAGGCGATGAAGGACGCGCTCCGGAACGACCGGGCGCGCATTCAGGTCGGTCGCATCTCGGGATTCGGGTTGATGGAGATGAGCCGCCAGCGCCTCCGCACCGGCGTGCTCGAGGCGACCACCCGCTCGTGCCCGCACTGCGACGGCACCGGGCTCGTTCGCACTGCTTCCAGCGCCGGTCTCTCCGCGCTTCGCCTGATCGAGGACGAGGCGGCCAAGGGCAAGGGCACCACGATCACGCTCTACGCCTCGACCGAGGCGGCGGTGTACCTGCTCAACGCCAAGCGCGGCGATCTGGCCGAGATCGAGGAGCGCTACGGCGTCACGGTCGAAGTGCTGCCGGAAGGCGAAGACGAAGGCGCCAAGATGCGCGTCGCCAGCACCGGCCCGCGCCCGACTACGACCCCTCGCTTCGAGCCGATCGTCGAGGAGGTCGAGGAGGACATCCCCGAGGAAGAGGACGAGGAGGAAGAGGTCGAGGACCGCGGCGAACGCCGGCCCCGCGGCGAAGACGATCGTCCGGGCAAGCGCCGCCGTCGCCGCGGCGGTCGCGGCCGCAGCCGGCAGGACGAAGACGGCGATGAGCGTACCGAGCGCGAGAGCCCCGAGGAGCGCGCGGCGCGCGAGGGCCGCGAAGATCTCGAGGACGACGAAGGCGAGGATACCGCCGAACGCGCGCCGCGCTTGGGCGAGCTTGCCGACGGTGAGGACCGGCCGAAGAAGCGCCGCCGCCGGGGCGGCCGCCGCAGGCGCGGACGACGCGACGAGAGCGAGGGCGAAGCGGTGAGCGAAACTGCCGGCTTCGAAGGTTCCGAGGCGGCCGAGGCGATCGCCGAGGACGCGATCGAGAAGGTCGAGGGGGAAACGCCGGAAATTGCCGAGGAAGCCCCAGCGCCCAAGCCGCGCAGCCGGCGCAAGAAGGCCGTGCCGGTCGAGGCGGAAATCGAGCCCGAGGCCGAGGCCGCGCCCGAAGCGGTGGAAGAGCCGGCCCCCAAGCCGCGCTCGCGCCGCAAGAAGCCTGTCACGGCCGACGCGGCGGAGCCCGCTGCCGAAGCCGTGCCGGAAGAGATCGCCGTGATAGCCCCCGAGCCCGAAGCCGAAGCCGAAAAGCCGAAGCGTTCGCGCCGCAAGAAGCCCGCCGCGAGCGAAGCCGAGGCCAATGAACCGGCAATGGCCGATGGCGCTCCAGCCAACGATGCCGATGGCGACGACGCCGGGTCACCCCGCCGCGGCTGGTGGCAGCGCACGTTCGGCGAGTAGCTGCTGGAAGACCTCCCCATCCCCGCGCGGCACGGATGGGGAGGCCCTTCCTCAGGCGTGACGGCGCCGTCCGAACAGCAGCCTGAGGCCGACCAACGCCAGTCCCGCCACCGCCGCCACCTGCAGCCACGAAGGCCCGGCGTCGTCGGTCTCGCCGCGCGCGCGGCGCACCTCGGCGGCGTATTCCGAATCGTCCGCCCATGCGTGCGGCATGGCCGAATTGGGTATTCTCGACATGGTGTTCGCGTCCCTTGCTGCTCGCCGGTCAACGGCCCCGCGCCGCCTCGGGTTCCATCCTGCCGGCGCGCAAGCCGAGGGGGACGCTTGCCCCGCGCGCCGGGTTCGCTAGATAGGCCGCGCAGCTGAGGACATTCGATGGCCGAGTTCTTCCTTCCCAAGAACAGCAAGATTACCGGCAAGGGGCGCGAGCATAAGGCGGACGGCGCCCGCCGGGCGCGCCGCTTCAGGATTTATCGCTGGAATCCGGAGAGCGGAGAAAATCCTCGCTACGACACCTTCGAGCTCGACCTCGACCAGACGGGCCCGATGGTCCTCGACGCGCTGATCAGGATCAAGAACGAGATCGACCCCACTCTGACCTTCCGCCGCTCGTGCCGCGAGGGCATCTGCGGCTCTTGCTCGATGAACATGAACGGGCGCAATGGCCTCGCCTGCACCACCGCGATCGAGGACCTCAAGGGCGAAGTGCGCATCACCCCGCTGCCGCACATGGAGGTTATCAAGGACCTGGTCCCCGATTTCAGCCATTTCTACGCCCAGTACGCCTCGATCCGCCCGTGGCTGCAGACCGTCTCGACCACGCCGTCGGGCAAGGAGCGGCTGCAAAGCCCCGCGCAGCGCGAGCAGCTCGACGGGCTCTACGAATGCATTCTGTGCGCCTGTTGCTCGACCGCCTGCCCGAGCTACTGGTGGAATGCCGACAAGTTCCTCGGTCCCGCGATCCTGCTCCAGGCCTACCGCTGGCTGGCCGACAGCCGCGACGAGATGGCGGGCGAGAGGCTCGACCAGCTCGAGGATCCGTTCCGGCTATACCGCTGCCACACGATCATGAACTGCGCCAACGTCTGCCCCAAGGGGCTCAATCCGGCCAAGGCCATCGCCGAGACCAAGAAGCTGCTGGCGGAGCGGGCAGCCTGATGTCGGGCATCGGCGAAGGCGAAAGCCTCGACGGCGGCTGCCTGTGCGGAGCCATTCGCTATCGCCTGTCCGGACCGACACTGTTCGTTTCGCAATGCTGCTGCAAGGACTGCCAGAAGGCAACCGGCACCGGTCACACCACTATCGTCGGCACCCACCGCAACCAGCTTACGCTCGAGGGCACGCCAGCGACGTACACCAACGCCGGGGATACCGGCGGCAGCGTGACCCGGCACTTCTGCGGCGCCTGCGCGGGGCGGCTCTACACCTCGGGCGACCTGCCGGGCGAGTTCGTCATGGTCCAAGCGGGCTCGCTCGACGATCCGGGAGCTGTATCGCCCGAGAGCGTCATCTACCTGAAGGATGCGCCGCACTGGGACCGGTTCGATCCCGATCTCCCCAAGTTCGAGGCAATGCGGCCGCGCGACTGATGGGCGCGATGCTTGCCCGCTATGAAGCGCTGGTCGCGGCCGGCGAGCTGCAAGCCGACGCCGGCCAGAAGGCGGCGGCCTTCCGTCTGGTCCGGCTGCAGCGGGAACTGGAAAGCGCGCCGGGCGGCGGGCTGCTGGGGCTGTTTCGCAAGCCTCGGCCGATCAGGGGCGCCTACCTGTGGGGCGGCGTCGGTCGGGGCAAGTCGATGCTGATGGACCTGTTCCACGAGACGCTCGACATCGCCGAGAAGCGCCGGGTCCATTTCCACGCCTTCATGATCGAGGTCCACCAGCGGCTGCGCGAAGCCCGCAAGTCGGAGGAAGGCGACCCGATCCCGCCCGTGGCCGCCGGCATCGCCGAGGACGTGCGCTGCCTCGCGTTCGACGAGATGGTGGTCAACAACTCGGCCGACGCGATGATCATGAGCCGCCTGTTCCGCGCGCTCGTCGTCGACCAGGGCGTGACCGTGGTCACCACCTCGAACCGCCCGCCCGGCGACCTCTACAAAGACGGGCTCAATCGCGAGCACTTCCTGCCTTTCATCGCGCTGATCGAAAGCAGGCTCGACGTGCTCGAATTGAACGGGCCGACCGACTACCGACTCGACCGCATCGCGGGGATGGAGGCCTGGCACACTCCCCCCGGCGATGCGGCCACGGCCCAGCTGCGCGAGCTGTTCTTCCGCCTCACCGACTATCCGCCCGAGGACGCCGCGCATGTCCCGTCGGCCGAGCTCGATGTCGGCGGCGGCCGCAAGCTGCATGTGCCCAAGAGCCTCAAGGGCGTCGCTGTGTTCAGCTTCAAGCGATTGTGCGGCGAGCCGCGCGGCGCGGCTGACTACCTCGCGATCGCCCGCACTTACCACACGGTCATCGTCGTCGGCATCCCGGCGATGGGCCCCGAGATGCGCAACGAGGCGACGCGTTTCGTCACGCTGGTCGACGCGCTCTACGAAAACAAGGTCAAGCTGTTCGCCTCGGCGGAAGCGGAGCCGGAGGATCTCTATCGCGCGGGAGACGGCAGCTTCGAGTTCGCGCGCACCGTCAGCCGTCTCGAGGAAATGCAAAGCGCCGCGTACATGGCCGAAGGCCACGGCGAGGCTTGAGATCAGGCCGCGTTGGCGAGCCGTTCCTGCGCGCGGGTCAGGCGGTTCATGACCTTGAGATCGCCGTCGCTGAGCTGCAGCGCGGCGTCCGCCCAGAGGTCGACGATCCGCTTCAGCTCGCTGAGGCCGATCGGGTTGGTCGTCTTCATCGCCTTGCGGGCGTTGACCAGGCCGGGATGGCGCCGTTCGGACTTCCTGATGAAGTCCTCGCACGCCGCCAGCCCTTCGCCGTTCTCGGCGAGGTGATGCACGAGACCGAGCTCGTACATCTCTTCGGCGGTGTAGGTGTGATTGGAAACGATCAGGCGGTCCGCCATCGCGCTGCCCAGCTTGCGCGACAGGATCGAATGCGCGCCCATTCCGGGGAACAGCCCGAACAGGATTTCGGGCAGGCCGAAAGTCGCATCGCGCTCTGCAACGATGTAATCGAACGACAGCAGCGCTTCGAACCCGCCGCCCAGCGCCGCGCCCTGGACCAGCCCGATGGTCAGCATCGGCAGGTCGAGCGAATGCATGTTGCGGTGCAGAATCTGGACGCAGCGATAGCCGTAGCGTACCAGCCCGTCGCGGTCGCCGGTGCGGATCAGCCGCTCGAACAGCTCGAGATCGCCGCCGAAGCAGAAAACGCCCGGGGCGCGGCTGCCGAGCACGAGATAGCGCAGCGGAACCTGGCTCGGCCCGAAGCTCTCGGCGATCAGCCGCTGCCAGCTCTCGAAATCGCGAAGCATCGCCGGAGTAAAGCTCGGCCGCCCCCTCGGGCGCATGAAAGTCCACAGCACGGCGTTGTCGGCCTGATAGAGCACATCGAGTTCGGCCAAGCCGAAAAGGTCACGGTTGATGTCGAGATGCCGCCGGCTTTCCTCGACCAGATGCTCGTCGCCGGGGCCAAAACCGATCGCGGCCTCGCCCGGCTCCGCGGAGCTTTCGTCCAGGCGATCGAGTGGGCCGGAAAGCCGATCCATAAGCAAGTCCCCGCTGCAACCCTTTGGCGTCCTTGCGTTTTTGCTTTTCTCGACGCCCCGGGATGCTACCATCACTTATTGGCATGGCAATGGACTATTTACCTTACTTCGTCTTGGCAGGACCATCTGTTCCCAAAATGGCACAATAATGTTGATGCCGTTTTGGCGCTATTTCAGGCAATGACGCCCAATCGGACAAGCGACTTGTCGAGCATCAGCAACTGCCACAGCAGTCGCGAATGGTCCGCCCGTCCGGCCACATGGGCCTCGGCCAGCTTCCCCAGCACCGCCCCGTCGAACCACCCGGTGCGCGCCAGCGCCGCGCTCGATCCGATCGCCCTTGCTTCGGCCGCCAGGGGGCCGCGCAGCCACTGGGCGATCGGGGTTACGAAGCCTTGCTTGGGCCGGTAGAGGATCGTGTCGGGAAGGTAACGGCGCATGGCTTTCTTCATCAGCCATTTGCCCTGCCCGCCGCGCACGCGCATCCGCTCCGGCAGCGAGGCGGCGAACTCCGTCAGGCGATGGTCGAGCAGCGGTTCGCGGGCCTCGAGACTTACCGCCATACTGGTGCGATCGACTTTGGTAAGGATATCGCCCGGCAGCCAGAATTTCATGTCCGCGTATTGCGCGCGGTCGAGACCGGAGCGCGCCGGAGCCCGCTCCATCAACTCGATCAGCGGCTGCTCGGCGCGATAATCTCCGAGCTGGCGAATCATGTCGGGGCCGTAAAGCGTCCCGCGCAGCTCCGGCGGCACGACCGACAGCGCGCGCGCATAGCCATCGGCCCCATCGCCGGCGAGCGCCAGCAGCGTGGCCTTGGCGCGCAGCGGCCGCGGCGCCCAGTCGGCTTTCGGATAGAGCCGGCCGAGAGGCCCGAACACGCCCCTGCGAAAGGCCGACGGCAGGATGCCGCGCACCCGCTCCTCGCGGGCATGGAACACATGGCGGCGATAGCCGGCCAGCGCCTCGTCAGCGCCGTCTCCGGACAGCGCCACGGTCACGCTCTCGCGCGCCAGCTGGCAGACACGCCAGGTCGGCAGCGCCGAGGCGTCGGCGAACGGCTCGTCGAACATCGCCGCGAGCGCGTCGGTCGCGCCGAACTGGTCGGCACCGACCACGCGGGTTTCATGATCGGTGGCGAACAGCCGCGCCACCTCCGCGGCATGCGCGGTCTCGTCGAGCGCGGCGACGTCGAAGCCGATCGAACAGGTGCGGACGGGCTCGCGGCTGGCCTCGGCCATCAGCGCCACCACGGTCGAGGAATCGACCCCTCCCGACAGGAAGGCGCCGAGCGGCACGTCGGCGGTCATGCGGCTGGTCACCGCCTCGCGCAGGTGGTGCAGCAGCTCGGCTTCGAGATCGCGCTCGGAACCGCGGCGGCGCTCGGCGAACGAGACATCCCACCACTGGCGCGGCGCGGCCGGAGGCGCATCGTGCCGCAGCAGGCGGTAGTGGCCTGCCGGGAGCTTCTCCACCCCCTTGAGGATAGAGCGGTGGTCGGGAACGTAGCCCCAGGCGAGGTAGTCCTCGACGGCGAGCGGGTCGGCCTCGCGGCGCAGCATCGGATGCGCGAGCAGGCCCTTGAGCTCGGAAGCGAAGGCGACGCTGCCGTCCGACAAGTGGGCCATGAACAGCGGCTTCACGCCGAGCCGGTCGCGCGCGAGCAGCAGCGTGCGCGCGTGGCAATCGTAGATCGCGAACGCGAACATGCCGTGCAGGCGCGGCAGGCACTCGGCGCCCCATTGCTGCCACGCGGCCAGGATCACCTCGCCGTCGCCGTCGGTGCGGAACTCGGCGCCGAGCGCCTTGAGCTCGCGGCGCAGCTCGCGGAAGTTGTAGATCTCGCCGTTGAACACGAGCACCGCGCGGCCGTCGGCCGAATGCATCGGCTGCGGCGAGCCGGCGAGGTCGATGATCGCCAGCCGCCGGAAGCCGAGTCCGACGCCGGGCGCGGTCCACAGGCCCGAATCGTCCGGACCGCGATGGACCAGCGCGTCGCACATCCGCTCGACCCGCGCGGGGTCGACCGGCTTGACCACGCCGCAATGGAATATCCCCGCGATCCCGCACATGGTTCAGTCCGTTAGGGCAGGCGCGGCAGGGGGTCCATCGCTGCCGCGCGGTGACGCCAGGCGCGCCAGCAGCGGCGACGCCTCGAGCGCCGCGGCCTCGATCAGCGGCGCGTCGGGCGGCCGGTCGAAGAAGCGCCACGATGCGCCCAGCACGGCAGTCATCACCAGCGCGAAGAAGATCCAGCCGTAGACGATGTGATCGAACCCGGCGGCGAATTCGACGCCCTGCGACTGGGCGATGTAGATCGTGCCCCAGGCGCGGACCCCATTCGCGAGCACGGGGACGACGACGGCCACGGCCATGAATGCGGCGCGGCGGCGCCAGCTGGCGAAGCACAGGTGCGCAACCAGCGTGCCAAGCGCGATCATCGCGACGAGGAACTTCACGCCCGAGCAGGCTTCGGCCACCTCGAACAGCCCCGCCGGAGTATCGATGAATACCCCGTCGATCACCGCCGGGACGCCGCTCGCGAGCGTCAGCGCGACCGCCATCTCGGCGGTGACCGCCTGCAGCGCCGGCACGATCTCGTCGCCGACCGGCACGAGGAACAGCATGTAGGCGAGCGGGAAAAGGAGTCCGGCGGTGACGCGCGGACCCAGCGACGCGGCGACCGCGGCCTGGAGCATCGCCACCGCGCCGAGCTGGCTGACGGTGTTGATGCCCAGCGCCCTGCCCGCCAACCATGCCGCAAGCCCGACGGCCAGCATCGCCAGGCCCGGCCGCCAGGCCTGCGGGGCGAGCTTCGCGAGCTCCGGCCAGCGCAGGCGGACCAGCCAGGCGAGGATCGACGGGATCAGCAGGATGTGGTTGTAGGTGGAGGCGTTCCACCACTGCCAGGCCATCTCGGCCCAGTCGCGCCACGCCAGCGCGAACAGCCCGGCCCACGCCAGCGCCAGCCGCAGCAGCGGCGCCCGCCAGGCCGTGGGCACGGAGCCTGCGCGCGCGCGCGCTGCAGGCAAGGTGGTGGCTTCAGGCGGCATCGCGGCACGCCCTGCCGGACGGCGGAGCTCCGACGATCTCCGGCAAAGCCGCAAGCATCGCCGGCCAGCTCGCCGTTTCGACCACGAGGCGGCGCGCCGCCTCGCCCATCTCGCGCGCGGCATCGGGCTCGGCGAGCATGTCGAGAGCGCGGCGGGCGAGCGCCTCGTCGCTGTCGCCGACCGCGAAGTGCGTCCCGTCGCGGCCCGGCAGCCCGGTGGCCGCTTCGCCGGTTATCAGCACCGGGCGCGCCATGGCCATCGCCTCGAGCACCTTGTTCTGCACGCCCCGCGCAATGCTCAGCGGCGCCAGGACCGCATCCGCCCCGGCCAGAAACGGCCTTACGTCCGGCACTTCGCCCCACACGCGCGTCCCGTTCGCGCCGTCGCGCGCGAGCAGCTCGGCCGCCGGTGCACGCCCCACCGCATGGAACTGCGCGCCCCTATGCACCTCGCGAATACGCGGCATGATCCGTTCGATCGCGCGCAGCGCCGCCTCGACGTTGGGCGTGTAGTTCATCTGGCCGGTGAAGACGAAATGCGGCCCGGGCCCTTCGAGCGCAGGATGAGGCCTGGCCTTGCGCGGGTCGAACAGCGCGGCGTCGATTCCGTTGCCGAGCACCTCGACGCTCGCCGCGCTTGCGGTCGGCAGGCGCGATGCGAACAGCGCGGCCTCGGCAGCGCTGACCAGCAGCGTGCGGTCGGCGCGGTCGGCGAGCCGCGCTTCCTCGCGCCGCAACAGCCTCGCCTCGCGCGCGTCGATCCAGCTCATCGGCACCGGCTTGTCGCGCGCGTAAGCCTCGAACTTCGCAGAATCGACGTCGACCAGGTCGGCAACCACCCGTCCACCCCAACCGGCCGGGACGTACTGGCCCATCTGGCCGGAGAAGACGTAGATCGTGTCGATCTCGTATCGCTCGAGCGTGCGGGCAACCCAGTGCGCCAGCAGCGGATGGCGAAACGCGGCCAGGCTGACCGGCTCGCCGCGCACGATCGCCTCGATCCCGGCGACCGGGAGCGGCTTCGTACGTGTCGGCATGCACCAGGTCGCCGCCACGCCGGCCAGCTCGATTTCAGTGGTCCGATCCGCCACGGTTTCGGCGAAGCACCCGACATGCACCGGCCCCAGCGCCGCCAGCGCCTTGAGGACGTGGTGCGAGCGAATCTTGTCCCCCCGGTCGGGCGGGAACGGAACCCGGTGGGCGAGAAACAGCACGCCGCTCATCCGAGCCCCCTGGCGATCGTCGGGCCGATCCGGTTGGCGAGAGCGAGCGGCAGCATGCGCCACAGCGCGATCCGCGCCGCGTGCCTCGGACTGGTAGGGTCGGCGTCGCGGACCGGCGCGCCCGGCGCGGTCCAGGTCGAATACCCGAGCGGCTCGGGCTCGAAGCCCCAATTCTTCTTGAAGGCGTAGGCCCCGCTGCCGGTCTTGCTGCGGCCGAAGTCGAACCGCTCGCAGCCCTGCGCGCGCGCATGGCGCATCAGCTCGAAATACATCCGGTCGTTGGCGCGCAAGGCCCGCGCAGCGTGCGTACCCCCGCCCCAGTACGGCAGCACCGCGTCGCCGTGGTAGAGCGACAGCACGCTCGCCACCGGCCGTCCGCGATGGCGTACCGTCATGATGTCGGCATCGAGACGATCGAGCACCGCCTCGAACAGCGATTGCGGGAAGACCGGCGTACCGAGGTTGCGCACGCTTTCGGCATAGACCGCGAAGTGATCGGCGCGATCGCACGGCCCGATGCCGATGCGGATATCGAGATCCTGGTCGAGGCCCTTGCGTACCTCGGCGCGCTGCTTGCGCGGAATGGCGCGAACCTGCGTCTCGTCGTCGGCGAGGATCGGCGCGACGAAGCCGCAATGACTGTCCGTCCGCGTCCGCCAGCATTGCGGCGCCGGGCCGCCGCGCAATTCGACCGTCGGGCAGGACAACCGCACGGCGTACTCCTCCGCCGCGCGGCACAACGCCATGGCGGTCGCCGGTCGTTCGGCCACCACTCCGCCTTCGACGGCAAAGCCGCTCGAGGCGAGCATGCGGCCGAACACCGGCGAGTGTATTTCGCTGAGCGGCAGCCAGCCGGTGATGGCCCCGCCCTTCTCGGCCACGAGCCCGCGCGCGCGTTGCCCGGCTCCGTGCTCGATGGCCTGCAGCCAGGCCGGGCGGTGGAAGACGCTGCCGCCCATTTCCACCACGAACCCCTCGATTCGCGCCGCTTCGTCGCGCTGGCGCAGGTCGGCAGGGCGGACGGATTCGCGCGTCAAGGCGAACGGCGCATTCACCCGAATGCCCCGGCCGCGGCCGCTTGCGCTTCCAGACGGGCCGCTTCGCGATGGGCCAGGACATCCATCCGGCCCCACGCGAAATCGCGGATCAGCTGACGCAGCTTGGGCGCCATCTGCTCGAGGTTGGTGTAGTGGCGCAGGCGCGACCTGAGCGGCGCACCGGCCACGCGCGGCTGGCCGGGATCGATCTCCCACGGGTGGAAATAGAACACTGCCGGGCGCTCGTCGCGCCGGTTGACCTGGCGGATCGCCCACCGGCTGAACGCGTAGGGCAGCACGCGGAAAAAGCCACCGCCGCCAGCCGCCAGCCGCTTGCCGGCGAACATGGCCGTCGTGACCGGAATCTCGACCAGCGGCGTCCACGGCAACGGCTTGAAGGCGAAGCGCGGCGCCTCCGGCCAGCCGTAATGGTCGTGGCTGACCGGGGCGACGCTCGAGGAATAGGCGTAGCCCTGCTCGACCAGCTCCATGAACGCCCACGGCGTGCGCTGATCGATCGAGAAGCTCGGCGCGCGATAACCCGTCACACGGCAGCCCGCGGCATCCTCGATCGTGTTGCGCGCCCTGGCGATGTCGGCGGCGAAGCTTGCCCGGTCCATCGTGAACACGCGGCGGTGGTCCCACCCATGGCTCGCCACCTCATGACCGCGCGCGACGATCTCGCGCAGCAGCGCGCCATGGCGCTGGGCAACCCAGCCGAGCGTGAAGAAGGTCGCCCTGGCCCCGGCGTCGTCGAACAGGTCGAGGATTTCGTTGACGTTGCGGTCGACCCGGTCGGCAAGCCCGCCCCACTGGTCGCGCTCGATTACGTCCTCGAAGGCGCCGACCTGGAACCAGTCCTCGACGTCGACCGACAGCCCGTTGACTATCGGGCGCTTGGCGCGCGCCGACGGCTCAGGGAACGTAACCGCATTCACGCCGCAATGCTCCCCTGCTGCGGCCTCACGCGGCCTTGGATTGATCCATCTCGGTTTCGATCCACTCGATCAGCATGGTCAGCGTCTGACGGATCGTGCGCTCCTGCTCGAACACCTTGGCCTCGAGCCGCGCGATCTGCTCCTGCGCCGCGGCCAGCTCGGGCCGCACCGCGGCGCTCGCGCGCTCGTCGTTCTGGTTCGAAAGTTCGACGATCGCCTGCTGCAACTCGGAGATCTGCACGTCGCGCTCGGCGAGCAGGGTGTCGAGCATCTCGTGGTCGATGCGCGGCTCGTGCCGGAGCGGAGCGAGCTGCTGGACCATCGGCTCGGGCCGCGGCATCGGCTTGGGCGCTGCTTCGGGAAAGGCCTTCTCGGCGGTCATCTCGTCGAGCACCGCCTTGAGCATGCCGCCGTCTATCCGCGAGCGCTCCTCGACCGCGCCGAGCAGGAGCAGGCGATTGGCGACCTGGTTGACCCGCCGCGGAATGCCGCCGCTCGCCTCGTAAAGTTCGGTGAACACGCGCTGGTCGAACTGCGGGTTGCCGTTCCAGCCGACCTTTTCCAGCCGGTGCAGGATGTACGGCTCGATCTCACCGCGATCCATCGGTTCGAGATGGTGAGCGGCGATGACCCGCTGGCGCAGCTGCTCGAGCGCTTCGTGGCCCTGCAGCGTGGCGCGGAACTCGGGTTGGCCGAGCAGCAGCGTCTGCAGCAACGGGTGGCTGCCGAGCTGGAAGTTCGACAGCATGCGCAGCTCTTCGAGCGCCTCGACCGAGAGGTTCTGCGATTCGTCGACGATCAGCAGGCAGCGCCGTCCGGCGCGCGCCTCGTCGTGCAGGAAGCCCTCGATCGCGCCCAGGGCACTGGCCTTGTCGTGCCCGTCGATCTCGAGGCCGAAGCTCTGCGCGATCACGTGGACGATCTCTTCCTCGTCGAGCTTGCTTGTCACGATCTGCGCCACGGTCAGCTGCTGCGGGTCGATCGTGCCCATCAGGTGCGCGACCAGCGTCGACTTGCCCGCGCCGACCTCGCCGGTGACGACGATGAAGCCTTCGCCCTGGGCAAGGCCGTAGCCGAGGTAGGACAGCGCCTTGCGGTGCGTCGTGCTGCGGAAATAGAACGCCGGATCGGGCGTGAGCTGGAAGGGCTTTCCCGTCAGGCCGTAGAAATCGTCGAACATCGTAACTCTCCGTGGGGCCCGTCAGTTGAACGAATAGCGCAGGCCGAGCAGGGCCGAGGCGGACATGAAATCGGCGAGGTTCTCGCGGCTGATCCCGTCGAGACCGACCGCCGCAGTTCCGCTGAGCCCGCGGATCAGGTTGCGGCGGTAGGACAGCGCGGCGCTGTAGCCGAGCACGTCGCCGCCCGGATCGAGCTCGCTCTGGAACCAGCTGACGTTGGCATCGGCCGAGAGGACCGAGCGCGCATCGAGCTGGGTGCTGGCGTAGAGCGCGTACCAGGCGTGATCGTCGACGAGCCCGTCGAGCGCACCGATAGCTGTCCCGGCGGCGGCGATGTAGGTGCGCCGGTCATAGCCGGCGCCGACGCCGAGCTGGGTGCGGCCCAGGTCGACCGACGCGCTTGCCGCCACGCCGCGGCTGCGAAACACGGCCGAATTGACCGTCCCGAGCGCACCGGCGAAGCATCCGCCGCCCTCGAGGCTGGCGACGCAACCGCCGAGCTGGCCGCTGATCGGGTTGCGGAACGCGTCGAACTGCGTCGGCAGGGCCGCGACCTGGTTGACGAGCACGCCGCCGAAGCTGGTCACATTGTCATAGACCATGACCGCCAGGCTGGTGCGCGAATCCGGCGCGTAGGTGAATGCGCCATGGTAGGTCGTCGAGCCGTAGCGCTTGCCCACGTAGGCCTCGAGCGAGGTGCGCCGGCTCGGCCGCCACAGCACGCCGGCATCCCAGATCAGGCCATCGGTCTGGTAGGCGATCTGGCGCGGGGCGGACTTATCTGTGACGAAGCGGCCGTCGGTTCCGATCACCGGATTGCCGGCACCGTCGCGCACCGCATCGCGGCCCGACACCTCGACGTCCTCGTACCCGACGCCGCCGACCACGGCGACGTTGTTGCTGAGCGGCACGGTCACGTCGGCGCGCGCGTGGCGATCGCGGACGCGCTGGTCGAGGTTGGAGACGTTCTGCTCTATCCACCCGCCGCCGACGCCCACGCCGATCGGCGCGACCTCGTTCGGGCGTACGCCCGCGCGCGCGAAGGCCGCATGCGTGGTGCTCTCGTCGAATACGTCGACCTGCTGCGCGCCTGGAGCGAGCGCGACCGTGTCTGGCGCCTCCACCCGGGTGTAGCCGAAGCGGTAGTGGCCCTCGATCTCGACGGCCCCGGCCATCGTGTGGACCGAGGGACCGGCGTAGGCGGCATAGACCTGGCTGGTGGCGTCGTCGTCACCGGCGAATCCGCCGAGCGAGGCGGCACCGTTGCCTTCGACCCGCGTCTGCGCGGCGAGGCCGCCGGCTTCGAGCGTGAGTCCCTTGGCCAGCGCGAGGCCGGCGCGGGCGACGCCGCTGATCGTGTCGCCGTCGAGCGAGCTGTCGTCGTAACCGATGCGGCGCTCGTAGCGCAGCGAGACCGACGCGGCGCTGTTGCGGCCCGCGATGCTGGCGTCGACCCCCGCCGCCACCGCGGTGTAAGTCACGGTGTCGTCGCCGGGCTGGAGCTCCTTGGTGAAGATCTGCGCGGCCTCGATGTAAGGCACGATCTCGGCGCGCTGGCGCGCCTCGCGCGCTTCTTCGACGGCGGTCTCGTCCTGCGCGGCGGCGCTCGCGGGCAGTCCGAGCGCGGCGACGGCACAGGCGAGACGGAAGATGGCTGTCCTCATCGGATCATCCCCCGCTTCCGTAGTAGTCGCCGAAGCGGCGCCCGCTCGGGCTGAAGTTGGCCGCGTTGAGCAGGAGCTTGATGTCCGGACAGGCCGAAAGCAGCGACAGCGCGTCTTCGAGCGAGCTCTGCCCGGTCTTGTCCGCGCGGCAGATGACCAGCGCCTGCCCGCAGTACTTGGCGAGCTCGGCGGCGGGCGATGCGGCCAGCGCCGGCGGCGAATCGAAGATCACCATCCGGTTCGGCGCCCCGAGCGTGAGCCGCTCGAGCACTTCGGCGGTGCGGCCGCTGGTAAGGTATTCGCTGTCCGATGCGGTGCGGTTGCCCGCGGGCAGGACATATAGTCCCGGCACGTCGGTCGCGAGCACGCAGTCTTCCACGCGGATTTCCGGGTTGGCGAGCGCATCCATCAGCCCGCGCGCCTTGCCCCTGCCGCTCGACAGGCCGAGCAGGGAGAGGATCGAAGGCTTGGCGAAGTCGGCATCGACCAGCAGCACTTCGCTGTCCTTCTCGCCCGCGATCGAGAGCGCGAGATTGGTCGCGCAGAAGGTCTTGCCTTCGCCCGGCAGCGGCGAGCAGACCAGCACGCGCTGCGCGGCGCCCGCGATCGCGTCCATCCGCGCCGCGCGCGCCGCGAGCAGGACATGCCGCTTGACGATACGAAACTCCTCGACGAGCGCCGTCACCGGTCCGTCGGGCACGATCAGCGCCTGCTCCTGCAGCCGGGCGAGGTCGATGTGCTGCGGCACGGCGGTGAATTCGATGCGTTCCGCGGCATGCGCGACGGATTCAG
>Ga0307505_10001408_pt1 | contig 19586 bp, 18 predicted proteins | sample 23_S_MG_FD_202183 | JGI IMG/M metagenome (GOLD analysis project Ga0307505, IMG submission 202183) | Soil microbial communities from Populus trichocarpa stands in riparian zone in the Pacific Northwest, United States - 23_S | ecosystem: Environmental > Terrestrial > Soil > Riparian zone > Trees...
CGCCCTGCATCCCCATGGCGATGACGGCGGCGTTGGACCCCGCGATGCCACCACCGACGATGACGACTTTCGCTGGACTGACGCCGGCCACTCCGCCGAGGAGAATTCCCCGGCCCCCCTGGGACTTTTCCAGGAAGTAGGCACCCGCCTGGGGTGCCATCCGCCCGGCGATCTCCGACATGGGAGCGAGGAGTGGCAGCGAGCCGTCGGGAAGCTGGACCGTCTCATAGGCAATGGCGACGATCCCTCGTTTGGCGAGACCAGCGGCGAGATCGGGATAAGCGGCGAGATGCAGGTAGGTGAAGAGGATCTGCCCCTCGCGGAACATCTCGACTTCAGATGCCTGCGGTTCTTTGACCTTGAGGATCATGTCGGCCTCACCGAACACGTCTGCCGCGTGGGGAACGATGGTGGCGCCCTGGGCCGCGTACTCCTCGTCGTGGATCGTGGAGCCTTCTCCGGCCCCGGCTTCGACGAGGACCCGGTGGCCCCTGTCGGTCAATTCGCGCACACCGATCGGCGTGATCGCGACCCGGTACTCCTCTGTCTTTATCTCTCGGGGAACACCAACGATCAAGGGCTCACGCTGCTTTCCGACGACTCGACTACGACCGAGAGGCCATCACGCCGCTCCGCCGCTGCCTCGATCAACCCCATGAAAAGCGGATGGGGGTCGTCGGGCCTCGAGCGGAACTCGGGATGGGCCTGAGTGGCCATGAAGTACGGGTGGTCGATCAACTCGATGTATTCCACCAGATTGTCGTCGGGCGACAGGCCCGAAAGACGCATTCCTGCGCTTTCCAGGTCTTTGCGATATCGGTTGTTGACCTCCCAGCGGTGCCTGTGACGCTCGTAAACCAGCTCCTTGTCGTAGAGCGCCCTCACTTTTGACCCCTCGGCCAACTTGGCGGCATAGAGGCCGAGACGCATGGTCCCACCCATGTCCTCGACGTCCTCCTGGCTGGCCATGAGATCGATGACGGGGTCAGGGGTCGATGGATCGAATTCGGTGCTGTTGGCATCGGCCATACCCAACACCGACCTGGCGAATTCGATGACGGCACATTGCAGGCCGAGACACAGGCCGAGCATGGGGACATCGTTCTCCCGGGCGTGTCTGATGGCCTGGATCTTCCCCTCGACCCCTCGATAGCCGAATCCACCGGGGATCACGATGCCGTCGAGGTCCTCCAGGTAGGAGTTGGAGAGGAGACCGGTGAGCTCGTCGGATGGAATCCACCGCAGGTCGAGCGTCAGCCCGTGGGCTGCGGCTGCATGGCGGAGCGACTCGGCCACGGAGAGATAGGCGTCGGGGAGATCGACGTATTTCCCGACGATGCCCACGGTCACCTCGTCGGTCGCCGACGCCGCCTTGTCGACCATCGCCTTCCACAACTCCAGGTTGGGTGGCCCGGTCACGAGGCCCAACCGGTCACAGACAACGTCGTCGAGCCCACCATTGTGGAGTGTCAACGGCACGTCGTAGATGTCATCGGCATCCGGTGCTGCAATGACGGCCCGTGGCTCGACGTCGCAGAAGAGACTGATCTTCTTTCTGACGGATTCGTCGATGTCCCTGTCGGACCGGACGATGATCACGTCGGGGTGAATGCCTTTCGAGCGCAGCTCCGCAACCGAGTGCTGAGTCGGCTTGGTCTTGAGCTCTTCGGCTGCTGCGATGAACGGCACCAGGGTGACGTGGACGAACATCACATTGGATCGGCCGATTTCGTTCCCGAATTGCCGGATGGCCTCGAGGAATGGGAGGCTCTCTATGTCACCGACGGTGCCACCGACCTCTGTGATCACCACATCTACATCGTGCTCGCCCACCCTCCGGACTCGCTCTTTGATCTCGTTGGTCACATGAGGGATGACCTGCACGGTGTCCCCGAGGTAGTCACCGCGCCGCTCTTTTTGGATCACCGACAGATACACCGAGCCTGCCGTGACGTTGGAGGTGCGCCGCAGGTTCTCACCGGTGAATCGCTCGTAGTGACCGAGGTCGAGGTCGGTCTCTCCTCCATCGTCGGTCACGAACACTTCGCCGTGCTGGAACGGGTTCATGGTCCCTGGGTCGACGTTGATGTAGGGATCGAGTTTCTGGTTCACCACGCGAAGGCCGCGCGACTTGAGCAAACGGCCCAGCGAAGCGGCTGCGATCCCCTTGCCGAGGCTGGATACGACACCACCTGTGACGAAGACGTATTTGGCGGGGTCGGGAGACGGATTCCGGTTCTCGGGAGGCGGTTCAGTCGAGAAAAGGGGCCCGTCCATGACGGGACGCCACAGTAGCACCGGTCAAGCAACTATCCGAGCTTTGAACCGTTCTGTGAAGATCTCTCGCGACCCCTTCGCGGAAGATCTTCACAGAACGGTCTCTGGACCCCTACGCGCTGCCTCGGGCGCCCTCGAGGAGCTCGGCGGCGGCGGTCCTGCCGGCTTGACTGTCGGGGAGGCCGGCGAGCATGCGGGCGATCTCGGCCACCCGGTCGTCTTCGACGACCCGACGGACGCGAGCCGGCCCGTCGTCGCCCCGTTCGACGACGAAGTGGGTGTCGGCATGAGCGGCCACCTGGGGAAGATGGGTGACACACAACACCTGGCTGGCCTGCGCCAGCTCTGCGAGCTTTGCCCCCATCGCCAGGGCGGTCTTACCGCCGATCCCGGTGTCGACCTCGTCGAAGACGAGAGTGGTGGCTTCATGAGATCGGGTGGCGAGACGGAGTGCCAACACCAGCCGGGAGAGCTCGCCCCCGGACGCCACCACGGACACGTCCCCTGCCTCGAGTCTCGAGTCAGACGCAAAGGTCATGAGCACACGATCGACCCCTAGCGGCCCCGGTTCGACCTCTCTGAGCTCGAAATCCAGCCGCGCCGACGCCAATCCGAGGTCGCCCAGATGTTCCGTCATCCTGCCGGCCACAGCCGTCGCCACCTTCTGTCGCTCCCGGCTCAAAGCCTCCGCCTTCGCCCTCACCTCACCCTTGCCGTTTTCGATCATCTCGTCGACACGGTCGGAGTCCCGAATCAGCTCGTCCAACTCATCGGCACGACTTGCTACCTCTTCGCCGTATGTGATGACCTCGCCGAGCGTCCTGCCGTACTTCCTCTTGAGGTCCCCGATGGCGGTGAGCCGACCCTCCAACTCCTCGAGTTGGGCTGGGTCGAGCTCGAGACCCTCACCGGCGACCCTGGCAGCCCGACCGAGCTCGGTGACAGACGCGGCAACACCGTCGGCATCGTTCCCCAGGTCGGCCAAAGACGGATCGAGACCCACCGCCTTGCGCAGTCTGGAGACGACCTCCCCGACCTCGTCGGCCATCGACTCGACGAGTCTTGTGGTGTCTGCCAGATGCTCCCTGATCTCCTCGATGTTGCGTAAACGCGACACATCTCCCTCGAGGCTCTCATCGAGCCCTGGCTCGAGATGAGCGGCTGCGATCTCAGACGCCTGGTATCGGGCCAGATCGAGCTCCCTGGCCAGTGCGAGCTGGTCGCCACCTAGCCGCTCACGCCGGGCCAGGGCCTCCTGGAGGGCCCCCCAGCTGTCCTGGTAGGTGACGAGACACTGACGCCCTTGCTCATCCAGGGCGGAGTCCAGGAGATCGAGAAGTCGCCCGGGCTTGGTCATCGACAACTGGTCGTGTTGCCCGACGATCTCGACGAGCGAGCCCAGCCGCTCCTGCAAGATCGCCGCCGACACGATCGTGCCGTCGAGATGAGCCCGGCTCCTCCCGGTGCGCGGGATGGTGCGGGTGGCACCGACCTCGTCGTCGTCAATAGCGAAGAGCCCGTCGACCTGAGCTTCCTCACCGTAAGGCCCCACCGCACCAGAGTCTGCCTTGCCTCCGAGGATCAGGCGCAGACCCCCGAGGAGAAGGGTCTTGCCCGCCCCGGTCTCTCCCGTGACGACCGTGAACCCCGGGGACGGGTCGATGGAAGCGTCCTCGAGCACCCCGAGGTTGGCGACCCTGAGGTGCTCCAACATCATTCGAGGCCGAACTTCTCTCTCACCAGCCCGGGGAATGTCATTGCGCCAAAGGTCACGAAGCGGGCTGGGCGATGCCCCCTGCTTATGTCCACGGTCTCCCCTTCGGCGATCTGACCGAGGTCGGTCTTGTCGACATTCACCCTCACCAGTCGATCGGTGCGTGCGGTCACGCCGATCTTGGCGTCGGCGGGCAAGACCAGCGGCCGGTCGAACAACGAGTGGCTCGCAACCGGGGTGAGGACGAGGGCGTCAACACGAGGGTCGACGACCGGGCCGCCCGCGGAGAAGGAATATGCCGTCGATCCGGTTGGGGTGGCGACGATCAACCCGTCGGCGCGATAAGTTGCGAACTCCGTCCCATCTATGACGACGGTGAGGCTCACCAGACGGGTGCTGTCGACCTTTTCGACTACGACGTCGTTGACGCCCACAGCGCTCACCCCGCCGATCGCTGCCGACACGGTCAGCCGGGACTGCACTTCGAACTCACCGGTGACCAAGCGATTCACCACAGTCGATAGCTCGCCTGGCTCGGCCTCGGTCAGAAACCCGAGGGTTCCGAGGTTGAAGCCGAGCAATGGGACGTCGAAGGCAACAGCGTCCTGCACCGCCGACAACATGGTCCCGTCGCCGCCCACGGCGAGGATCATGTCAGGCACCGCATCGGCATCGCCGAGAACCGAGCCCCCGGCTCCCTCGATCTCTTGGGCGAGGCGGTCGGCGAACTCCTGGGTCGCAGGCCTGCCGCCGCGTACGTGGAGGGAGAATTTCACGCCTCGTCCGTGTCTTCGAGCAATCGGGAGAGCAGTTCGACCAACTCTGCCGCAGGCTCCGGGAGGTCGGCCGGGTCTATCGTCTCCAACTTCTCGAGAGCCAGGTTGATTTCGTCGATCTGTTCCGGGGAGAGATCCATGTCTTGTCCGATTATGACGGTTGGGTGTGCCGAAGCACTAGATCTACCGCTTCGGTGAAGTCGGCGGCAAGCAGGTCGACACCGGTCGCCGCTTCGGCCTCATCCCGAGAAGTGATCCCCGTCAGCACCAGCACGGAGCGCCATCCCGGCTCGGCGATCGCCATTGCGATGTCTGTGTCCAGCCGATCACCGATGACCCACGCCTCGCCAACCACTCGCTCCCGGATCAGGTTTCGCATCGGTTGATTGGGCTTTCCGGCCACCTCTGGTGCCGCCTCGGCCGACGCCGCGATCGCAGCGACGATTGCGCCGCATCCTGGAGCAAGGCCATGCTCGGTTGGGAATGTCGAGTCGTCGTTGGTGGCGATGAATCGGGCGCCATTTCTGACCGCCAGCATGGCGTCTCGGATGATCTCGTAGGTGAGCGATCGCGTCAGCCCGACGACAACGGCACCCGCGGCGACAGGGGCGTCGGTCATGTCGAATCCGGCCCTGGAGACCTCCGAGCGGAGCCCCTCCTCACCCACTACCAGGACGGGGCCATCGCCCGGCTCGAGCAAGGTCATCGCCGCCATGCCGGAAGTGAGAACCTGATCGCCAGTGACCTCGGCGCCTGTGAGAAGGGTGATCTTCTCTGCCGTGGCGTCCGGTGTGCGGGTGGAATTGTTGGTGATGAAATAGGCCGACTGGCCCGCAGCATTCAATCTCTCGAGAGCCAGACGCACCCCGGGCACGGCCTCTCCACCTCGATAGATCACGCCGTCGAGATCGCAGAGGATCGTCAAAGGCCGAGCATGTGGGCGAAGATCGCCTGGTAGAGCGTGGTCGTGCGCTCGACCGACTCGACCGAGACCCTCTCGTCGTGCCCGTGGAAGAGAGCCAGCATCTCCGAGAAGTCCATGCGGTCGTCGAAGAGGCCCACGCCGTAGGCGACCGTGCCCTTCTTCCGCCAGAACCGGGCGTCGGTGGCGACGTTCATCATCATGGGAAGGAGGCGACGATGCCCCTCGAGTAACTCGACACTTTCGGCAATCGCCTCCCACAGGGGGTTCCCCGGTGGGCTCAGGGTCGACTCGAAGTCCTGGATGGGGTCGATCTCGATGTCGTCACGCGCCCCACCCATCGCCTTGTACAAATACGAGTCGACAAAAGAGCGATCAACCCCTGGCAGGGCGCGGATGTCGATGTTGGCGGTCGCCTGGCTGGCGATGACGTTCGACTTGACCCCGGACCGAAGCACGTTCGGGCTGACTGTCATGTGTGTGACAGCGTGGGCGTAGCGAGCGAACAGGGGGTCGTCGACTGCGAAGGTGTCGATAGCCTCGTCGATGCGGTCGGGGTCGACGAGTGCTTCCTTGGTCTCGACGGGAAGGTCGAGAGCGGCGACGAACTCCTCCCACTCATGAGTGATCATCACCGGCATCTCCTCTGAGAAGATGCCATGAACGGCCTCGACCATCTTGCGAAGCGCGTTGTCGGCCCCATATGGAGCGGACCCATGACCCGGAGTCCCAACTGATCGGAGCAGCGACCAGAAAGCCCCCTTCTCTCCCGTCGCCACCGGGACGACCACCTGGCTGGCATATGACACCGGTGGGTAAGCGACTTCGGTGAGCATGAAGTCCACGCCGACGTCGCTCCAACGCTCTTCCGTCAACGGCATGGCACCGAGCGCTCCGCCGGCCTCCTCGTCGGCGAGGGCCATGAACAAGAGATCTCCGCGCGGCTTCACCTGACCGGTGATGTACGGGCGGGCCGCCACTGCCATGGCAGCGGTGACATTGAGCATGTCGACCGCACCCCGGCCGTATACGAAGCCGTCCACGATGTCGGCACCGAAGGGATCCTGTGTCCAACCGGAAGCCTCGACCGGGACAACGTCGATGTGTGGCGACAACCCGAGCGATGGAGCGTCGGGGTCTTCCCCCGCAATCCTGTAGATGAGGGACTGACGCCCGGGTGCCGGTTCGAATACCTCCCCTTCCACGCCGAAGTACTCCTGGAGGGTCGCTACCGAGCGGTGCTCGTGGCCGCTTTCCGCGGTCCCGTCGTTGACACAGGCGTTGCGAATCAGACGCCGGAGGAGGTCGACAACATCGGAGCTCATGCGGGCAGGGTATCCAGGAGGTCGTACATGGTGGGAGTCAACGAGTAACCGGCGGCGTCGACCAGGGGGACCCACCGCACATCGTCTGCATCGTCCGCGGCGCCAAGCCGACCGCCTGTCACCGAGGCTGCGAAGTCGACGAGCACGAGATGGTGCTCATCGTCGATGTGCTCACCGACCCAGACGACCTCACCCACGACCACATCGAGCCCCGTCTCCTCGCGTGTCTCGCGGCGAGCCGCGTCACGCATGGTCTCGCCACGGCGAACCTTGCCTCCCGGCACCGCCCAGAGCCCTCTCCCCGGCTCGCGACCCCTCTGCACGAGCAGGATCGAGCCTTCGGACACGACGACGACTCCGACACCTACCAGGGGGTGGTGGTCACTCGCGGTCATCGTCGTGATGCATGATGATGGAGCGGGCCGAGAACCCGCCGGACTCGAAGAAGTTCTTGGCGAGGCGGTGACCGGGGAGGACATGAGCGTCGAACTTCGTGATCCCTCGGTCCCGCAGCATGCGGAGGGCGACCTCTCTCATCTCCTCGCCGACCGCCACCTCACGAGCCTCCTGATCGACGTAGATGAGTCGGATGGCGCCGATCATCTCACCGCCGGCCTGGGTGAGCAGAGGCTCGACACGTGCAAGGAGAAAGCCGAAGGGATATCCGTCGACCTCCCCGACCAGAACGATGCTGTCAGAGTCGGCGAGCTCCTTGCGGAGCGAATCGACTACCGGCTCGTCGAGACCGTCCGCCAACGGCCACATCTTGTGCAGCCCTGTCATCTCGCGCTGCAGAGACCTGTAGAGCGATTCGATGGTCTCCAGGTCTTCAGGCCCGGCCTGGCGCGCCTCGACCCTCATGCCGGAGTAGAGCCGAATCGCCTGCTCAGCCCCCACACCGTGACCAATCTCATCGCCTCGAGGACGATCGGCATTCCCATCTTCGATGTGCCTCTGGTGCGATCCCGGAAACTGATGGGCACCTCGGTGACCTTCATCCCCGATTGGTGCGCCCGCCATGCCATCTCCACCTGAAATCCGTAGCCGGATGCGTCCGCCTTGGCGTAGGGAAGACGGCGAAGGGCTTCCGCTGCATAAGCGCGGAAGCCCGCTGTGGCGTCTCGAATCGGCATCCCCAGCATCGTGCGAGCGTAGAGATTCCCACCCCTGGAGATGAACTGGCGGATCGCGGGCCAGTCGGGTGTAGCGCCACCGGGCACATACCTCGACCCTATCGCCAGATCGGCCCCGCCCTCGACTGCCGCGACCAGTCGGGGAAGGTCCGCCGGGTCGTGGGAGAAGTCGGCGTCCATTTCGACCACGATTCGGGCGCCGTCGCCCAGCGCCCTATCGAACCCTGCCGCGTAGGCAGGGCCAAGCCCGGCCTTCTCGGTGCGATGGAGCACGGACACCTGTTCTAGGTCAGCCGCCAAACTGTCGGCGAGACGACCCGTGCCGTCTGGAGAGTTGTCGTCCACGATCAGCAGCCGATAGCCGTGTGCGACTATCTCGGGGACGATGTGAGCGAGGTTCTCGATCTCGTTGTAGGTCGGGAGAGTGACTGTGACGTCGGTGGGCGTCGTCTCAGTCGACACAGTCGAAGCAGATCATCTTGCGCTTGTTGGCGAGTTGGCTGGTGCGCTTCACCATGAAGCAGGACTGACAGACGAACTCGTCGTCCTTCTGGATCTGGGCATCGACGTTGAGGGTCAACTCTTCACGCCTCATGGCCCGAAGCTCGGCCACCTCGTCGACCAGCATCGCCTCGTTGGCCTCTTCGTCGAGGAGTTCCATTTCCTGGTTCTCCAGCTCCTCGAGAGCTTCGGCCGTCTCGTCGTCGTGGTCGTCATCGTCGTCTTCGTCGTCGTCGTCCTCGTCGTCTACATCGGATTCGATCTCTTCTTCGAAATCTTCATCGAGGACCACCGCCAACGTTGTTTCTTCGACATCGTCGTCGAGCGCGTCGTCGTCGAGGGCCGCTTCGTCTATGTCGTCGATCTCCTCGACCTCTTCGATGTCTTCGAGGTCAGCGGGTTCATCTTCGATTGGGAGGTTCTTCTCAGCCATTTCTCGGTTCTTCTCGGCCCTCGGGGCGCGGGAGTATGCCACATTCCTCAGATTTTGAGGCGTAGCGCCGCCGGGATAACCCTGCCACTCACCGGCGTATTCCCCAGGTAGTCGCCATCGGCCTCGACAGGCCAGGGCACATCCGTCTCGATCTTGAAACTGGACGCCGAAAACCTCCTCACGGCACGGTCGGTGAGATGGGTCCCCCAAATGATCTTCGGCACCAGGGCCGGGGCCCTTCGCTTGTTGCAGTTGATCACCTGCATGTCGAGAACCCCGTCGACCAGGGTCGCTTTGGGCGCGATGTTCCAGCCTCCGGCAAAGAATTGCGCATTGGCCATGATGACCGCCAGGGCCTCGCTCTCAAAGGTGCGGCGCTCCGTGGTCACCGACACTCGGGCCCGGGGGAATCGGGGCAAGCGGGCGGCAAATGCGAGCGGATAGCGGTAGGACCCAAGCCTTTTGCTCATTCTGGGCGCGGTCTGGGCCGCAGCTGCACCCACACCGATCTGGGCGACGTTGACGAAATGCCGCGTGCCCCACTCGCCCTCGAGAGTGGCCACGTCGATCGGATAGACGGTCTCGGTCGCCAGATGGCGGGCTGCTCCCAGCAGATCTTGGGGGATTCCGAACGTGCGGAGCAGATCACAACCTGTCCCCGACGGAAGGAACCCCAGCACGGGGGACTCGACATCGAGGCCCATGAGGACATTGGCAGCCAGGTTGACCGAGCCGTCACCGCCCACCATCGCCAGGTGGGTGACGCCAGCGTGGGCCGCTGCAGCCACGGCCTCTCTCGCCTCGATGGGGGTCGCCGGCGCGACCACGTCGGCTTCGACTCCTGCTTCGTGGAGCGCAGCTGTCACCTCGCGAATATCGGATCTGGCCCGGCCCGCGCTCTCGTTGACGATCACGTGCCAATGAGCCATCAGCCGACACCCTGGGCAGCCACCACCCCCCGATCCACCGCCGTGAGAGCGCCACCGGCATCGTCGGCCATCTCAGGGGCGGCATCTCTGAGCTGGCGAAGGAGGTCGGCGAGCTGACGACTGACACGGACGAAGTCACCAGGAGCCATGGTGGCTGCGGTGAGATCGTCGAATGTCGCACCATCGGCCCACTCGTAGGCCACGCGGCCAAACCCCGGGTCGGGGCGTCGCATCGGAGAAAGGCGGTACTCCCCCTCCATACGGTTCAGCTCCCGCCACAGACGCTCCACGTCCTCCCACCTCTCCATGAGCCGTTCGGTCGGCCAATCGGGCGCAGACACGGTGTCGGATCTCGGCTCGTAGACGAAGACCGACACGAGGGAGACGAGCTCGGGCATCTCGAGCCCGTAGAGAAGACCGCGCTCCACTGCCTCTGTCACCAGGAGATCGACCTCGTTGTAGACCCGGCGCAGCCTGGTTCCTCGTGAGGTGAGCGCCCATCCGTCGAGGTAGTCGAGCCGGCTCAACAGTTCCACAATCGCCCTGAACTCCTCGACGAGCCCGAAACCGGACGAACGCCTCATCGATCGATGCTGCTCGAGCCGAACACGGATCCGCTTTGCCCGACGCAGCGCGGACACGTGGTGGGCGGCGTCAGGACATTCGGCGACCGGGTGGTCCACGGTGAGGTGCTGCCGCGGCGATCGGTCGCTCTCCCTGGGAGGAAACTTACGAAGCAGACGGACGGTGTCCTGGATGAAACCCCGATCGCGTGGCCGGAATGGCTGGGGCAGGTCGAGTTGGCCCAGCTTCTCGCTTCGGTCGGGGATCTGCTTGTACCCGATCGTCGAGACCCGTCCAGAAGTAGAGAGGATGAGGTACCTGACCCCGCCATTCTTGGATGAGAGCCGCTTGAGGACGACATAGCGGCCGTCACGAGGACCCCCACGAACATCGACCACGTTCCCCGGGCCGAGGAGGGATGCGATGCCGTCCCGGCGGTGCGACGCAGGAGATGCCTCCACCATCGCCAGGTATTCCTCCACGTCACCGCGTTCGCACGCGGCTTGGCTCTCCTCTTTCTCCAATTGATGTTCGAGCGCTGCGATGCGCTCCCCACTCTCCACCTTGCTGTCCTCACGTTGGAAAGCGGCGAAAGATGCTCCCAGCAGCTCCATGGCCCGATCCTCGCTGTAGTTCGCCACGAGATTCGCGGTCATGTTGTACGTCGGCCGGAAACTCGACTTCAGCTCGTGGGCGCCCACCGATGCGATCTCGGTCACCTGGCGGAATCGAACGAATGGAGAGTGGAGAACGACACCGAAACCCTCCACGTCGATCCCGCGACGACCGGCGCGACCGGTCAGTTGGGTGTAGTCGCCGGGCTGGAGCAATTCGTGGGATTCACCGTTGAATTTGCTCAGGTTCTCGATCACCACCGATCGCGCCGGCATGTTGATGCCCAGTGCGAGAGTCTCGGTGGCGAAGACGACCCGGATGAGACCTCTCTTGAACAGCTCCTCCACTGTCTCTTTGAAGGCCGGCACCAGACCCGCATGGTGGGCGGCGACACCGGCCTCGAGGGCCCCAACCCAACGGTCGTAGCCGAGCACGACGAGGTCGGCGTCCGTCAGATGGGCGGTCCGCTCTTCGGCCACTCGTCTTATGAGTCGTCGCTCTTCGGAGTCGGTGAGCCTCACGTCCGACTCGGCGAGCCGGTGGGCGGCTGCGTCACACCCTGCCCGGGAGAAGATGAAGTAGATGGCCGGCAGCATCTTCGCCCGCTCCAGCTCCTCGACGACCTCGAAACGGTTGGGTGTCGCGAACCGCGTGCGTCGGCCTCGTTCCAGGCTGAGCATGTGATCCAGTCGCGGGTTGGGGCGGCGGCGGCCCTCCCGCTCGACGAACGTGGACAGGAGATTGGTGTTCCTCTCACCAGAACGCTCCTTCACCATGTACATCGATTCGAGGGGTACCGGGCGATGGTCGCTCTCAACGAGGACCGTTGGCCCTCTCCGCTCTTCGATCCAGTCGGCGAACTGCTGGTTGTTCGAAATGGTGGCGGAGAGGCACACGAATCGGACGTGTGAAGGGCAATGGATGATCACCTCCTCCCAGGCGGCCCCCCGGGACCTGTCCTGGAGATAATGCGCCTCGTCGAGGATGACTGTGGCCACATCGTCGAGACGGTCGGGATCGGCGTAGATCATGTTCCTCAGCACCTCGAGGGTGGCGACGATGACCTGAGCGTCCGGGTTCACCACGTTGTCACCGGTAAGAAGACCCACCTCGCCGACGGGGTACGCCGCAGACAGGTCGGCGAACTTCTGGTTGGAGAGCGCCTTGATCGGAGTCGTGTAGAAGACCCGTTGCCCCGCCTCCCTTCCGAGATAGGTGGCCGCTTCGGCGACCATGGTCTTGCCCGCACCGGTGGGTGCTGTCACCACAACCGACATCCCGGACGCAATCGCTTCAGCGGCTTCGACCTGAAATTCGTCCGGCGCGAACTCGTAGCGATTCCAGAACTCGGCGAGGCTCATTTCTTGAGGACCAGCCTCACCAGCCAATAGACGATCTCGTACATCAGATATAGGGGAACCGACAACGCAGCCAACGTCAGGATGTCCCCGGTGGGCGTGATCAGAGCCGAGCCGATGACCACGATCAGGACCGCCCATCTCCTTCCCTTGGCTAGCTGCTCCGAAGACACCAGTCCCGCGGCCGCAGCGCTGAACAGGAAGACGGGGAACAGGAAGGCGATCCCGAACGCGAATAGGAAGCGGAGAACGAACGAGTAGTACCGCCCGATCAGGAGGTTGTTCTCCACATTGTCGAAGATGCCGAGCAGGAACTCGAGACCACGGGGCAAAATCAGATATCCGACGGCAACTCCACCGGCGAAGAGAACCGCCAACGCACCGACAATGGGGAAGGCCCACTTCCGCTCAGTGCCCGTGAGCGCTGGCGTGATGAACGCCCAGATCTGGAACAGGACCACAGGCATCGCCAGGATCGCACCTCCGAAGAAGGCGATGCGCATCAGGACACCCCACTCCTCACCGACCTCGAGTGCTTGGAGCTGGTTGTCCGGCACTGCTGCGTAGAAGGGCGCCTCCAGCAAGTCTCTGAGCTGGTCCGCGAAGAAGAAGGCAACGATCGCTGCGACCCCCACCGCGATGCCGATCTTCAGGATTCGCCACCTCAGCTCTTCGAGGTGGTCGAGGATCGACTGAGGCTCGTCGGTCACGCTTTGGGCTCGTTCCCGGCTTCTGGAGAGGATTCAGGCTCTGGATCGACCTCGTCGGTCGCTGCTCCGCCTTCGTCGGCCATCCTGTTCATCTCCTCGAGATCGCGCATGGCGTCTTCGGGGGTTGGCCCGGAAACCGGCTTCGGCCCCTTCCATTCGTGGCCTTTCGGAGAGAACCCGGTCATCTCGTCCCTGATCTCGGTCAAGGGCTTCTTGACTTCGTCCAGTGGAGCCCTCAGCTCCCTGCCGACCTCCCTGATGTCGGCCACCTCCGATTCGAGGCCACGGGTGATGTCACGGGCCGCATTGCGCAACTCACTGGTCCAGCGACCGAGTGTGCGTGCGATCTCCGGGAGACGGCGCGGGCCGAGCAGAACGAGGGCAAGCAGGGCAATGACGAAGATCTCACCCGTCTGAAGCATGAGGGGATGCTAAAGGGTCGCCGCCACCATGCCCGCAGGTACCCGAACCTTAGGTTCCACGGTTCATATGTGGGTCCAACCAGCTGAAGTACACACCGGACGCACCCGACCCTGGTGAAGATCAGCCGATTCGTCCCATATATGGGGCCCAGAACCTTAGGTTCGGGGTCGGGCTGGTGGCGATGGGTGTCCCGGAAAAAGTAAGAAGGTGGCGACCGCCCGGATCGCCACCTTCTTCAGCAGAGCACCGTCCCCCCGGCGCTCAACCCTGTCTCAGCCGGCCAGCAGTCGGAGCGGATCCGGCTCCGTCTCGAGGGCGGCCATGAATGCCACGATCTCCGCTTCGGTGATCGGGTCGGGGTTGACGACCTCGAACTGAACACCAGTGGCGAGCAGGACACTCACGACACGGGAATTGGCATGCCGTCTCTGCTCCGACGTGCAATTCGGGCACTTGAAGCAATAGTCACCTTCCCTACCACCCGGCCGCAGCTCCAGCGCCACGTCTCGGGGTGTCAGGTGAATATCGCCACAACGATTGCACGTTGTCTTGATGGTGGTCATCTCTTGGTCTCCGGTCTCCGCATCGGTAAGAGAAGAAATCGGCACCTCGTGATACAAACTGAAGCGGAGGCCGGTAGGTCTTTCGACCCCTATCGATATTTGGCCAGCAAACCCGCCCCGATCTCGCCGATGCGAAGCCCGACTTCGGGACCTTCGACGAGCTTGGCATGGCCTCCGAGACGGAGCAGAAGCCGCGCCGGGACCTCCGCATCCGGGGAGTGGAACCGAATCCGCGTGGTGGTCGCTGACTCCTGGACCACCTCGACGGGGTAATACTCGAGTACCCATCGCGCTCCGGCATCGAGGTCGATGACACAGGTCACGTCGTCGCTCGACGGGGAATATCCGACACCGGGGGTTGGCACTTCTTCGGGACGCTCGAATGTCTCGTCGAGGATGTCCAACGCGCGGATCCGATCGACGCGAAACGTGCGGGAGCCACCCACCAGGCGGCAATGACCGTGCACATACCAGCGTCCCAGCGTGACGAAGACCGACCATGGCTCGATGTCGCGCTCAGTGGTCTCCTCCTTGCCGACCGACCGGTAGACGATGTGGACGACCTTGTGGTCGGCAGCGGCGTCACGCAGGGTCCCGACATACCGGGATTGGTCGAGAACATCCACCGTGAGCGTGGTGTCGGCGTCGGGCATGACCACCTTGCTCAGCTTGCGGACGGCAGACTCGAGAGCGGGGCTCCCTTCACCGGATCCGACGACGGTCATGCCCGACGCCAGCAACCCGAGAGCCTCGAAAGGAGTGAGCCTGGGCGCCTTGGAGAAGAAATCGGCTGCGTCGATGATCACCTCCTCCTCGTCGATGTATGCCTCCATCAGATCGCCGGGGCCGTAGCCAGGTAGCCCGCACACGAAGATCGTGTTGAGGTCTCTGGTCAGTTGCTCCTCGGTGTAGCCGAACCTCTCCATGATCTCCGAGACGTCCGCGGCCTCCCGGTCGAGGACGTACGGGATCAGGGCCAGGATGCGGGACAGACGTGAGACGGTTCGCGAACTGGTCATGGGATGGCCTCGAGCCGGGACAATGCCTCCTCCACGCGATCGGCGACTGCCTGTCTCATCTCCGGAGGCCCCAACACTTCGGCGGATGCCCCAAAGCTGAGCACCCATCCAACAAACGCCTCTCGATTGGACACCGCCACCTTTGCGGTGAGCTCTCTCTGAGGCTCTTCCAGACCCAGGCTGCGGGCTGCCCACCAAGCCACCTCCGCGTCGAAGCGGACCTCGGCCTCGATCTCGGGGTCCGCCCCCGTCTCCCATGGCTGGCTGGAAACCCATGTGCGGATGTCGAACCCTTTCGGCTTGGTGAAAGACCCAGCGTCTTCTCCGACCTCCAGGCCTTCGATCCGGTCCACCCGATACATACGTTGTCCGTCGGCGGTGTTTCCCACCAGGTACCAGTGGCCGCGACGATGGGCAATGCCATATGGATCGACGGGCCTGACATGGCCCCGGTATGAGAAGCGGACCTTGCGTCGATCACTGATTGCGCCGAACAGCTCGCCCAATGCCTCCGCTCCTTGCCCAAGGTCGGCCCCAAGAGGCTCGAGGCCGTCGCCGCGCTCCATGCCCCCGAGCTTGATGATCGCCCCGACACCCGCTTCGGTGCCATCGAGCCTGACAAGACGCGCAGCAACGGACAAAGCGAGACGCTCCTCTTGGTTCAAGCCCGGGTCGGGAATGGCGTATTCCTCGGGATCGACTGTGTAGCCCTCGTCGATCTCCCAAACGTCGAGAGGCTCCAGCTTGAGGGGCACTCCGAGTCGCCGCAACACCTGCTTGTCCCTCTCGAACATCCGATGGAACGCCTCGTCGCTCTGGTCTGCATAACCGTGCACCGTGTTGCGCACGTCGTTCGAAGTCACCGGTGCCGGAGACTCCAGCAGGTAGATGAGGAGGTTGAGCACTCTCTCGACGACGTTCTGCATATATGTGGCAATTGGTACTCGCTGTTCGACACTCCTCCAAACCTTTTGCCACCAATGCCACCCTGCATAGAGATTCGTCCCTGCGTAGGGTGGATTCGACGGTGTGCCTGAGGCACCCACCGCTGAACAATTGGAGGCTCCAATGAGAAAACGCCTGAGCGTGGTTCTCTCCGTGGCGATGATCGCCGCAGCTCTCGTCTACACGGCAGCACCGGTCGGTGCATCTGACCGATTCGACGACGTACCGGACACACACACTTTCCACAATGACATCAGTTGGTTGGCCGACGAAGGCATAACCATCGGATGCAACCCACCGGGCAACACTCTGTTCTGCCCTGATGATTCGGTCACTCGCGGGCAAACCGCGGCGTTCTTCGTTCGCGCGCTGGATCTGACGAGCACCGACGGGGCTACCGCCTTCACCGACACCGCCAACTCGACGTTCGTGAACGACATCGCCAAGCTGTCGGCATCCGGCATCACCAAGGGATGCAACCCACCAGACAACGACCAGTTCTGTCCCGAACGCACTCTCACCCGCGGTGAGATGGCTGCTTTCTTCGTGCGGGCGCTGGATCTGACGAGTACCGATGGAGCGACCGCCTTCACCGACACCGCCGGATCGACGTTCGTGAACGACATCGCCAAGCTGTCGGCATCCGGCATCACCAGAGGTTGTAACCCACCCGTCAACGACCAGTTCTGCCCCGATCGAGAGATAACGCGTGGCGAGATCGCTGCGTTCTTCAACCGTGCCTATCAAGCCGAAGTCGAGTTACAGATCCTCGGGATCAACGACTTCCACGGCAACATCGCCACCACAGGCGCCTGGGGCCCGGGTGATGCCGCCGTCGGACGCGCCGACTATTTCGCCGCGCACATCGACCAGGCCGAAGCCGGAGCCGATCACTCGATCCTGGTGTCAGCCGGCGACCTCATCGGCGCTTCCCCGCTGATCTCGGGTCTGTTCCACGACGAGCCCACCATCGAGGCGATGAACCTCATCGGCCTCGAGCTCAACGGAGTGGGCAACCACGAGTTCGACGAAGGCCCCGAGGAGCTGCTGCGCATGCAGAACGGTGGCACCCACCCCGTCGACGGCAACGGCGACGGCGACGGGTTTGCGGGAGCGGATTTCGAGTTCCTCTCCGCCAACGTGACTGTTGACGCCACCGATGAGACGCTCTTCGCTCCATACGCCGTGAAGAGCTACGAGGGCGTGGATGTCGCCTTCATCGGGATGACCCTCGAGGGCACACCGTCCATCGTCACTCAAGAAGGTGTGGCCGGGCTGACCTTCCACGACGAGGTCGAGAGTGTGAATGCGCTCGTCCCCGAGCTTCAGGGCATGGGGATCGAAGCCATCGTGGTTCTGCTCCATGAGGGCGGGTTCTCCGAAGGCGGCGAGGACGGCGACGACTGTGAGGGTGGTCTCACCGACCCGCTCAACAGCATCGTCACCGGGTTCGATGACGCGGTAGACCTCGTGGTCGCCGGACACGTCAACGACGAGTTCGTGTGTGAGCTGAACGGGATGTGGGTCACCATGGCCGACAACGCCGGTCGTCTCTACACCGACATCGACACCTCGCTCAACCGGTTCACCGGTGAGATGACGATCACCGCCATCGACAACGTCCCGACCTACCACGACGATGTGACGGCACCCGTCTCCTCGGTCACTGCTCTCATCGATGAGTGGCAGGCACTGGCAGATGTCGAAGGCAATGTCGTGATCGGGAATATCACCGCCGATATCACCGAGGTCTACGCCCCCGGAGGTGACTCGCCGATCGGCAACGTCATCGCCGACGCCCAACTTGCCGCCACCGACGACGCCGGAACCGGAAATGCCGTGATCGCGTTCATGAACAACGGCGGTGTCCGCGGCGAGGATGGGTTCGTATTCGCCCAGAGTGGATCGGAGGGCGACGGGAACGTCACCTATGCGGAGGCGTTCGCCGTGCAACCCTTTGGCAACAGCCTGGTCACGATGACGCTGACCGGTCAGCAGATCCACGATCTGCTCGAGCAGCAGTTCCAGGGACCGACCGACGCCGACTGGGAGATCCTCCACGTCTCCCTCGGTTTCACGTACACCTGGGACGCCGCAGCCGCTGTTGGTGACAAGGTCGACCCGGCCGACATCACGCTCGGTGGCGTGGCCATCGACCTGGGAGCCGACTACCGGGTGACGGTCAACAGCTTCCTGGCAGGAGGCGGTGACGGGTTCAGCACCTTGCTCGACGGGACCAACCAACTCGGAGGCGACGTCGATCTCGATGCAATGGTGGACTACATGGCCGATAACCCCGACCTGGCACCACCCGCCGTCGACAGGATCACGAGACTGAACTAGACAGGTACGAATAGATGAGAAAGGGGCGGCCAAACGGCCGCCCCTTTCTCGTTGCTCGCGATTGTCGACTCAGAGGCTGGCGATGAGCTTGTCCACTCTCTCGTCCTCCGACTTGAAGGGGTCCTTGCACATCACAGTGCGCTGCGCCTGGTCGTTGAGCTTGAGATGGACCCAGTCGACGGTGAAGTCGCGCTTCCGGGCCTTGGCCGCCTTTATGAAGGCGCCGCGAAGCCGGGCGCGGGTGGTCTGAGGGGGGCGGACTACGGCATCGGCGACTTTCTCATCGGTGACGATACGGTCGACCAGCCCGGCGCTCTCCATCATGTAATAGAGCCCCCTACTGCGGTCCACGTCGTGGTAGGCGAGATCCATCATGGACATCTTCGGGTCTGACATCGGGATGCCCCGCTTCGCCGAATATCTCTCCAGCAGCCTGTATTTCATCACCCAGTCGACCTCTCGGTGCAGGGTCATCGGGTCTTTCTCCAAGCCGGTGAGGAGGTGCTCCCAGCGGTCGACGGCAGCCTGCACCTGAGGCGGGAACCCTGGGCTGCGGGCAAAGCGCATCGCCCGGTCGAGATACTCCCACTGGATGTCGAGGGCACTCAACTCACGGCCGTTGGCAAGACGGAGCTTGCGGGTGCAACTGGTGTCGTGGGAAACCTCGCGTATTGCCCGGATCGGGTTCTCGAGAGTGAGGTCCCGGAACACGACGTCGCGCTCGATCATCTGCAGCAAGGCCACCATCGTCCCGACTTTCACGAAGGTGGCGTACTCGCTCATGTTGGAGTCACCGGCGATCACATGCAGACGCCGGTATCGCTCGGCATCGGCGTGAGGCTCGTCCCTCGTGTTGATGATGGGACGGGATCGGGTCGTGGCCGAGGAGACCCCCTCCCAGATGTGATCGGCCCGCTGAGCCACGGTGTAGCCGGTCCCGCGGGGGGTCTGGGTCAGCTTGCCGGCACCGACGAAGATCTGACGTGTCACCAGGAACGGGATGAGGACGTCGACGGTGCGATGGAAGTCCTTGTGT
>Ga0307505_10001409_pt1 | contig 19568 bp, 15 predicted proteins | sample 23_S_MG_FD_202183 | JGI IMG/M metagenome (GOLD analysis project Ga0307505, IMG submission 202183) | Soil microbial communities from Populus trichocarpa stands in riparian zone in the Pacific Northwest, United States - 23_S | ecosystem: Environmental > Terrestrial > Soil > Riparian zone > Trees...
TCAAGCTGCTGGGCGGCCTGCTGCCGCTCCACGACGCGGCGCGCCTCGCCGCGGGCCTCTACATGGCCGCGACCCTGGGGCTGGTCTCCGCGACCGCCTGGGAGCTCATGGGCGTGCGGGCGGTGCGCATGAGCGTGCTTCTGCTGATGGGTTGCCTGGGCCTGCTGATCCGCGCGCACGAGATGACGCCGGAGCTCGCCGGCCTCGCCGGCCTCGCGCTTGGGCTCTATGGCCTCACCCTCGCGCGGCGCAGGCCCTGGCTGGGCGCGGCGGTCGCGGGCCTGGGGATCGGCGCCGGCTATCTCGGCAACGGGCTCATGGGCGCGGGATTGCTGGCGACGCTGCTCGCCATGCTGCCCGCGTCGCCGGCGTGGCGCACGCGCCGCTACCTGGGGATCGCCGCGATCGCGCTCGTCGTGGCGGCGCCTTTCGTGTTCGCATGGCCCACCCCATGGCCGGCCGCGGGCGATTTCGGCCAGGACTCGGACCGCGGCGTGCCCTACTTCCTGAAGCTCCTCACCTGGTATGCATGGCCCGCGTGGCCGCTCGCCGCGTGGACGCTGTGGCGCACCCGGCGCACTCTGGCCGCGCGCACCGAGCTGCACCTGCCCATCGTCGCGTTCGCCGCATTCTTCGCGGTGGTCGCGGTGTTCGGGGAGTCGCGCGACCTGAGCGCGTTGCCGGTGCTGCTCCCGCTCGCCATCCTCGGCGTGGCGGAGCTGGAATCGCTGCCGCGCGGCGCGGCGAGCGCGCTCGACTGGTTCGGGATGACGACGTTCTTCCTGCTCGCGGCGCTGCTGTGGATCGGGTGGGGCGCAGCGCTCACCGGCGAGCCGGACTTCGTCGTGGCGTTCCTGCACAAGGAGGTGCCCGGCTTCGCCTACCGCTTCAACTTCCTCGCCTTCGCGCTCGCCGCGCTGCTCACCCTGGTCTGGATCGTCGTCGTCGCGCGGTCGTTGCGCTCCACTCGCCGCGCGCTGGTCAACTGGGCCGCCGGCATCACGATGGTGTGGATGCTGGTGATGACCCTGGGCGTGCCGCTCGTGGACCAGGCGCGCAGCTACCGCGCGGTCTCGGCGCGGCTCGTCGCCGCATTGCCGCCCGATGCGGGGTGCGTGGCCCGGCGCAACGTGGGCGACGCCCAGAGGGCGTTGCTCGACTACTTCGCCGGCCTGCGCACGGTGGCCGCGGACGCGCCTGCTGCCGCGGGCTGCGGCGTGCTGCTGGTGCAGGCGGCGCCGCTACGCATCCCCGAGCCCAGCCCCGCCTGGAGCGAACTGTGGCGCGGCTCGCGCCCCGGCGACCGCCGCGAGCTCTTCATCCTCTACAAGAAAATGTAGTCAGCCGGCCCCTAGAAAAAAATGGGGTCAGGTTAGTTTTTGAACCTGTCCCCTTTTCGATCTGGCGGCGGAAGGAAAAGGGGACAGGTTCAAAAACTAACCTGACCCCATTTTCTCGTCGAGGATCTCGATCCAGTGCCGCACGGGGACGGTTGTCCCCGACTGGATATGCGCCAGGCAGCCGATGTTGGCGGTGGCGACCTGGTCGGGCGAGCCGGCCTCGAGGTTGCGCACCTTGTCGCGCAGCAGGCGCTGGGAGAGCTCGGGCTGCAGGATCGAGTAGGTACCCGCCGAGCCGCAGCACAGGTGCCCGTCGGCGACGGGCGTGAGCGCGAAGCCACAATCGACAAGGATCGACTCCACGACGCCGCGTATCTTGAGGCCGTGCTGCAGGCTGCAGGGCGAATGGAAGGCGACCTTCGCCGCGGGCCGGTCGCGCAGGCGAGCGGCGAGCCCGCCCTTCTCCGCCGCGACCACTTCCGAGATGTCCTTCGCCAGCTCCGAGATGCGCGCCGCCCTGGCCGCGTACGCGGGATCGCCCGAGAGCAGGTGCCCGTAGTCGGCCACCATCGTCCCGCATCCGCTCGCGGTGATCACGATCGCCTCGGCGCCCTGCTCGACGTACGGCCACCACGCGTCGACGTTGGCCTTCATGAACGCGAGCGCGTCCGACTGGTAGTTGAGGTGGTAGGTCACGCCGCCGCAACAGCCCGCGCCCTCGGCCTCGACGAGCGAGATCCCGAGCCGGTCGAGCACGCGCGCGGTGGCCGCGTTGATGGAGGGCGCCATCGACGGCTGGACGCAGCCCGCCAGCACCAGCATGCGCCGCGTGTGGCGCGCGGCGGGCCACGCTCCCGCGGGCCGCAGGTCCGGGATGTTGTGCGCGAGCGACTTCGGCAGGACGCCGCGGAAGAGGCGGCCGAGCGCGAGCGCCGCCCCGAAGAAGCGCCGGTAGGGCAGCGTGCGCGCCATCAACCAGCGCTGCAGGCGGGCGCCCGCGGGGCGCGCGACGCGCTCCTCGACCAGCTCGCGGCCGATGTCGACGAGCTTGCCGTACTCGACTCCCGAGGGGCAGGTGGTTTCGCACGCGCGGCAGGTGAGGCAGCGGTCGAGGTGCAGCTGGGTGCGCTCGGTGACGGGCGCGCCCTCGAGCATCTGCTTCATCAGGTAGATCCGTCCGCGCGGGCTGTCGAGCTCGTCGCCCAGCAGGACGTACGTGGGGCAGGTCGCGAGGCAGAAGCCGCAGTGCACGCACTTTCGCAGCACCGAGTCGGCCTCGCGGCCCTTCGGCGTGTCCCGGATCCAGTCGGCGAGTTGCGTCTGCATGAGGGTTCAGAAGTCGTACATGCGTCCGGGATTGAGTATGCCCGCGGGGTCGAACGCCGAGTTGAGCCGGCGATGGACCTTGAGGATCGCGGGTGCGAGCGGCTGGAACACGCCGGCCGACTTGTCGCCGCCGCGGAAGAGCGTCGCATGGCCGCCGGTGCGGGCGGCCGCCTCGCGCAGGCGGGAGGCCTCCAGCGCTCCACGCAGCCAGCGCAACCCGCCGCCCCATTCCACCAGGGGCGTCACGCCCAGGTCCAGCGGGGGCGTCGTCTGCGGCACCGAGAGGCGCCACACCGGCGCGTCTCCGCTGAAGAAGGCGATGCGATGGTCGCGCAGCGCGGCCCAGAAATCGGGCAGGTCCGTGGCACTCTCGCCGCCCAGCTTCGCGCGCGCGGCCCGCACCGCGCTCTGCGCGCCGGCAAGGCGCACCAGCAGGCGGCCGGCGAACCAGGCCGTGGCCGTGATCGGCAGCGGCTGCCCGGCCCAGGCGTTGGCGAGCGTGCACGCCCTGGCCTCGTCCACCTGGAACGAGATCGTCTCCTCCGCGGCGGGACGCGGCAGCACCTTGAACGAGACTTCGGTGATCGCGCCCAGCGTGCCGAGCGCGCCGGCCATCGCGCGCGAGACGTCGTAGCCGGCCACGTTCTTGATCACGCGGCCGCCGAAGGAGAGGTCCTCGCCCTTGCCGTTGACGATCCGGGCGCCGAGCACGAAGTCGCGTACCGCGCCGGCGTAGGGCCGGCGGGGGCCCGAGAGGCCCGTGGCCACCGCGCCGCCGATGGTGGCGCCCTTCCCGTAGTGCGGTGGCTCGAAGGGCAGCATCTGACGCTCGGCGGCGAGCGCCGACTCGACCTCGGCGAGCGGGGTGCCGGCGCGCACCGTGAGGACGAGCTCCTTGGGCTCGTAGGCGACGATGCCCCGATAGCCGCCCATCTCGACCAGCTCGCCCTTCCGCTCGCCCCCGTAGAAGTCCTTGGTGCCCCCGCCGCGCAGGCACAGCGGGGTCTTCGCAGCCGTGGCGGCCGCGATGCGCGCGCAGAGGGCGGGAATGAAATCGCCGGCCATGTCAGAAGCGCGGGATCGAGGACCGCGGCACGGCGCCCGCGCGCACGTGCATGCCGCCCCACTCGGCGCAGCGGTTGAGGGTCGGCACGGCCTTGCCCGGGTTGAGGATCCCCGCGGGGTCGAACGCGTGCTTCACGTCGTGGAACGCGGCGATCTCGGGCGCGCGGAACTGCAGGCACATCTGCCTGAGCTTCTCGATGCCCACGCCGTGCTCGCCGGTGATGGTGCCTCCCACCTCGATGCAGCGCTCGAGGATGCGCCCGCCGAGCTCCTCGCTCCTCTCGAGCTCGCCGGGCTTGTTGGCGTCGTAGAAGATGCACGGGTGGATGTTGCCGTCGCCCGCGTGAAAGACGTTGCCCACGGTCATGCCGTACTCGGCCGCGAGCGCGTACACGTAGTCGAGCACGTCGGGGAGGCACCGGCGCGGGATGCTGCCGTCGATGGTGTAGTAGTCGGGCAGGATCGTCGCGAGCGCCGCGAACGCGCCCTTGCGCGCCTTCCAGAGCTGCTCGCGCTCCGCGGCGTCGCGCGCGACCCGGATCTCGTCCGCGCCGCCCGCTTCCATGATGCCCCGCACTCGCTCGAGCGCGTCGCCCGCCTCCTCGGCGCCGCCGTCGACTTCGGCCAGCAGCAGCGCCTCCGCGCCCACCGGGAAACCCAGCCCCATCGAGCGCTCGCAGGCCTCGATCACGATGCGATCCATCATCTCGAGGGCGGCGGGGACCACGCCCGCGCCGATGATGTCGCCCACCACGGCAGCGGCCTGGCGCACCGTCGGGAACGCGGCGAGCAAGGTCTCGATGCGCTCGGGCAGCGGCACCAGGCGCACCGTCACCTGCGTGATGACGCCCAGGTTGCCCTCGCTGCCGCACATGAGCGCGAGCAGGTCGTAGCCCGGGGCGTCGAGCGCCGCGCTGCCGATCTCGAGCAGGCTCCCCTCGCCGTCGATGGCACGCAACGCCGCCACGTTGTGCGTGGTGAGCCCGTACTTGAGGCAATGCACGCCGCCGGCATTCTCGGCGACGTTGCCGCCGATCGAGCAGATCAGCTGGCTCGACGGGTCGGGCGCGTAGAAGAGGCCGTGCGGCTGCGCGAGCTCGGAGACGTGCAGGTTGCGCACGCCCGGCTCGACGGTCGCCGTACGCGCGAGCGCATCGAGGGCGATCACGCGCCGCATGCGCGCGAGCACCAGCAGCACGCCGTCGCGCCGCGGGATCGCTCCGCCCGAGATGCCGGTGCCCGCGCCGCGCGACACCACCGGCACGCCGAGCCGCGCGCACGCGAGCACCACCGCGCGCACCTGCTCCTCGTCGTCGGGGATGGCCGCGGCGAGCGGGGTCTCGCGATGGGCGATGAAGGCGTCGGTCTCGAAAGGCTTCAGGCGCTCGTCGTCGTCGATCACGTCGAGCGGCGGGCGGATGGCGGCGAGGGCCTCGCGGACGGCGCCGAGCATCAGAATCGCGGCAGCTCGGGATGGGGAAGCGCGCCGCCCTTCACCCGCATCGCCCCGTACTCGGCGCAGCGGTGCAGCGTCGGCACCGCCTTGCCCGGGTTGAGCAGCCCCTCGGGATCGAACGCCGCCTTGACCGCGTGGAACTGCGCGAGCTCCGCGGGCCTGAACTGGCTGCACATCTGGTTGATCTTCTCCACGCCCACGCCGTGCTCGCCGGTGATCGTGCCGCCCACTTCGATGCAGAGCTCGAGGAGCTCGGCCGCGAACGCCTCGGTGCGCTCGAGCTCGCCGGGAACGTTGGCGTCGTAGAGGATCAGCGGATGCAGGTTGCCGTCGCCGGCGTGGAACACGTTGGCGCAGCGCAGGCCGTATTTGTCCGACATCTCGCCGGTGCGCTTGAGCACGTGCGCGAGCGCTCCGCGCGGGATCGAGCCGTCGATGCAGTAGTAGTCGGGCGAGATGCGCCCGACCGCCGGGAACGCGGCCTTGCGCCCCGACCAGAAACGCAGCCGCTCGGCCTCGCTCGACGAGACGCGGATGTCGGTGGCGCCGGCGGCGCGCATCACCTCGCTCATTCGCGCGACCTCGTCGGCGACCTCCTCGTGCGTGCCGTCGGATTCGGCGAGCAGGATGGCCTCGGCCTCGAGGTCGTAGCCCGCGTGCACGAACTCCTCGACCGCGCGGGTCGCAAGACGGTCCATCATCTCCAGGCCCGCGGGCACGATGCCCGCGCCGATCACGCGCGCCACGGCCTCGCCTGCGCTCTCGACGTCGGGGAAGGACGCCATCACCACCTGCGCCGTCTCGGGCTTGGGCAGCAGCTTCACCGTCACCTCGAGGATCACGGCGAGCAGGCCCTCGGAGCCGGTCATGAGGGCGAGCAGGTCGTAGCCCGGGGCGTCGAGCGCTTCCGAGCCGAGCGTGAGCACGTCGCCCTCGATGGTGATCGCGCGCACGCCCACGATGTTGTGGACGGTGAGGCCGTACTTGAGGCAGTGCACCCCGCCCGAATTCTCCGCCACGTTGCCGCCGATGGAGCACGCGATCTGGCTCGAGGGATCGGGAGCGTAGTAGAGCCCCAGCGGCGCCACATGCTGCGAGATGCGCAGGTTGGTGACGCCGGGCTGCACGCGCGCAAGCCGCGCGGCGGCGTTCACGTCGAGCACGCGGTTGAAGCGCGCGAGCGAGAGCAGGATGCCGTCGGCGAGCGGCAGCGCGCCGCCCGAAAGCCCCGTGCCCGAGCCGCGCGCGACCACCGGCGCGCCGGACTCGCGCGCCACGCGCAGCACGGCCGCGACCTGCGCCTCGTCCGCCGGCAGCGCGGCGACGAGCGGGGTCTCGCGGTACGCGGAAAGGCCGTCGCACTCGTAGGGCTTGAGCGCCTCGCGGCCGGTGAGGATCGACTCCGGGGCGAGCGTGCGCGCGAGGCGCGCGGCGATCCCGGCCTGTCGGGTCACCCTCGCCTCGGCATCGATTTCGCGAACCGCGCTCATTCTGCAATCATAACCGGATGGATCCCACCCTCTATTACCTGGCCGCGGTTGCGCTCGTGATCGTTGGCCTCCTCGGCACCGTGCTCCCGGTGATCCCCGGATCGCTCTTCGTGTTCGGGGGCCTGCTGCTCGCGGCCTGGGCCGACGGCTTCGCGCGCGTGGGCCCCGTCGCCCTCGTGATCATCGGCGTGCTGGGCCTGCTCTCCTGGTTGGCGGATTTCGTGGCCACGGTGCTCGGGGCCAAGCGTGTCGGCGCGAGCCCGCAGGCGCTGGTGGGGGCCACGCTCGGGGGCGCCTTCGGGCTCTTCCTCGGGCTGGCCGGCATGATCCTGGGGCCGTTCGTGGGCGCCGTCGCCGGCGAGCTGCTCGCCCGCCGCGAGGTCGTGCGCGCCGGCAAGGTCGGGCTCGGCACCTGGCTGGGCCTGGTGGCCGCCGCGGTGGTGAAGGTGATCATCGCCTTCATGATGATCGCCACCTTCATCGCGTTCTACCTGCTGAACGCGCCGAAGGGTTGACTACGACATTACCGCGAGCTGCTGGTTGGCCTTCTCGAGGCGGTCGACGAGGGTGTTGAGGAAGCGCTCGTCGAAGAGGCGCCGGCAGGTGAGCGAGGCCGCGCGCAGGTCCTCGGCGCGGATCTTGAGCACGATGCAGTCCGAGGTCGTGGTCACGGTGGCCGAGCGGTGCGGGGCGTCCTTGTGCGCCAGGTACGACATCTCCCCGAAGCAGTCGCCCGCGGCGAGCACCGAGACCTTCTTCTTGCCCACGGTGACGGCCACGTAGCCGCCGGCGAGGATGAAGAACGAGTCGCCCTTGTCGCCTTCCTTGATGAGCGCGGTGTCGGGTTTGAACTTGGCCCACTTCGAGATCTTGAGGACCTCCCACAGCTCGTTCTCGGGGAACTCGCGGAAGAACGGCAGGTTGCGCGCGAGCTGGAAGCGCTCGGTGTCGGACTGGTCGCGCTTCTCCTCGGCCTTCTGGTCGTGCTTCCACGTTTCGGCCAGCGCCAGGCCGAACTCGTCCCAGGTGGCGTAGCGCTGTGCCGGATCCTTGGAGAGCGCCTTCATCACGATCGCGTCGAGCTCGGGCGAGAGCGTGTCGCAGTGCACGCTCGGCGGGTCGGGATCGGTGTTCACGATCTGGTAGATCACGCTCATCGTGTTGGCGCCCGAGAAGGGCAGCCGCGCGGTGAGCATGTAGTACATCACCACGCCGAGGGCGTAGATGTCGGTGAGGTGCGAGGCCTGGGCGGTTCCCGTCACGAGCTCCGGCGCCATGTACGCGGGCGAGCCCACGTTGGTGATCACGGTGCGGTCGGACACCTTGTTGATCGCGGCGCCGAAGTCGGCGATCTTGATCTCGGTGCCTTCCATGTGAAGGATGTTGCCGGGCTTGATGTCGCGGTGGGTGAGCCCGAGCGTCTGGGCGAAGGCGAGCGCGCGCACGCACTTGAACGCGATCTCGGCCACCTCGCGCGGCTCGAGCAGCGCGTCGGCGTCGCAGAACTTCTCCAGCGTGCCGCCCTCGACGTACTCCATCACGATGTAGCTGTATTCGCCCTCGACCACCGCGTCGAAGATCTGCACGATGTGCGGGTGGTGGAGCTTGCCCGCGAGCCCGGCCTCGTTCAGGAACATGCTCTTGTAGAGCGCGCCGTCCTCGCTGCTCTTGAGCGCCTCGGGGTAGATCAGCTTGATCGCGACCTGGCGCTTGGCGAACGGGTCGTCGGCGAGGTAGACCTTGCCGCTCGCCCCCTTGCCGAGCTCCGAGAGGATCTGGTACTTGCCGATGGACTGGCGGGTCCCCATGCGCTTGCCGTCCTGGATTGTCGTTGTAGCCACGCCTAATTGTGCTTGATCGCCACCGTCTTGAGTGTGGTGAACCCCAGCAGCCCCGCCAGGCCCTTCTCGCGCCCATGGCCGCTGCGGCCGAAACCGCCGAACGGCAGCTCCACGCCGCCCCCCGCCCCGTAGTCGTTCACGAACACCTGGCCCGCGCGAAGCTGCCGGGCGAGGCGCAGCTGCCGGGCGCCGTCGCGCGTCCAGACCCCCGCGACCAGGCCATACGGCGTGCCATTCGCCAGCGCCACCGCCTCGTCCTCGGTATCGAAGGGCATCGCCACCAGCACCGGCCCGAAGATCTCCTCCTGCGCGAGGGCATGCGCGGGGGGCACGTCGGCGAAGAGCATGGGCGGATGGTAGAAGCCGCCCTTGGGCGCGTTGGCGGCGAGCGATCCGCGCGCGACGCAGCGCAGCCCGTCCGCCTCGGCGCGCGTCACGTAGGCGCGCACCCGCTCGAGCTGGCGCGCATTCACGAGCGGCCCCACGGGATGGTCGCGGTCCGAGGGGCCGCAGGTGAGCGCGCGGAAGGCGTCGGCCAGGCGCGCGAGCACCATCTCGTAGGCCACGCGCTCGACCAGGAGACGGCTGCCCGCCGAGCACGTCTGGCCCGCATTCTGGACGATCGCGTTCACGATCACCGGGATCGCGGCATCGAGGTCGGCATCGGCGAAGACGACCTGCGGGGACTTGCCGCCGAGCTCGAGGGTCACCGGGCAATGGTGGGCGGCCGCGGCCTGGGCCACCCGCGTGCCGGTCACCGGCGAGCCGGTGAACGAGATGTGGTCGATGCCGGGATGCGCCGAAAGCGCCGCGCCGGCCTCGTCGCCCAGGCCGGTCACGACGTTGAGGGCGCCTGGCGGAAGGCCGGCCTCGATCGCGAGCTGCGCGATCTCCAGCAGCGCGAGGCTCGCGTCCTCAGGGGGCTTCAACACGCAGGCGTTGCCGGCGGCGAGCGCCGCGCCGACGCTGCGCCCGAAGATCTGCGAGGGGTAGTTCCACGGCACGATGTGCCCGGTCACGCCGAAGGGCACGCGCATCGCCATCACGGTGTAGCCCTGCGGGTACGGCAGCACCTCGCCCGCGACCTTGTCGCACGCCCCGGCGTAGAACTCGAAGTAGCGCGCGGTGTTGGCGATATCGCGCTGCGACTGGGCAAAGGGCTTGCCGACGTCGCGCGACTCGATGCGTGCGAGCCGCTCGCCCTCGACGGTGATGAGCTGCGACAGGCGCATCAACGCGCGGCCGCGGTCGGCGGGGGCGAGCGCTCCCCAGGCGCCTTCGAACGCGGCACGCGCCGCCTTGACGGCGGCGTCGATATCCGCGGCGCCGCCACGTGCGATCTCGGCGAAGATTTCACCCGTCCCCGGGTCGACCACCGGAACGGTGCGCCCGTCGGCCGGCCGTACCCACTGGTTGCCGATGAAGTGGCAGGCCAGGGTCTGGGCGGTGAGCGGCAGGTCGCCGGCTTTGTTCATGGCGGCGATTATAGGGGGTCTGGCTCCAATTTCTCTTTCGCGGACCTACGTGCACGCCGGCAGCTCGTTTCACTCGCTGTTCGTCGTTCTGCGGCATGCCCGAAGGGCAGGCGAAAGAGAAATCGGAGCCAGACCCGCCTGTCCGATTTGGTGCGAGGGGCCGCAGCTCGCGGCGCGAGCTTCGACCGGGGTGACCCTAGAAGAGGCCGGTTATCTTCCCATCGTCGGTCACGTCGATGGCGCAAGCCGAAGGTACCTTCGGCAGCCCCGGCATCGTCATGATGTCGCCGCAGATCATCACGACGAACTCGGCCCCGGCGGCCAGGCGCACCTCGCGGATGTTCACCACGTGGCCCGAGGGGGCGCCGCGCAGCTGCGGGTCGGTCGAGAACGAGTATTGCGTCTTGGCCACGCAAATCGGGTAGTGGCCGTAGCCGGACTCCTGCAGCTTCTTGATCTGGGCGCGCACCTTGGATTCCGCGGTGATGTCGGAGGCGCCGTAGATCTTGGTGGCGATCGCCTTCATCTTGTCCCAGAGCGGGGCCTGCTCGTCGTACACGAACTTGAAACTGTTGGGCTCCTCGCACAGGCGCACGACCTCCTTCGCGACGTCCACCGCGCCCTTGCCGCCGTCGGCCCAGTGGCGCGCGAGGATCACCTTGGCGCCGTGGTGCGCCATCTTGTCCTGCAGCAGCTTCACTTCCGCGTCGGTGTCCTCGGTGCGGTGGTTGATCGAGACCACGCACGGCAGCCCGAAGTTGTTCCTGATGTTGTTCACGTGGCGCTCGATGTTGGTGATGCCCTTGGCGAGCGCGTCGAGGTTTTCCTTGCCGAGCTCCTTCACCTCGATGCCGCCGTGGTATTTGAGCGCGCGGATGGTGGCGACGAGCACCACCGCCGCGGGCTTGAGCCCCGCCTTGCGGCACTTGATGTCGACGAATTTCTCGGCACCCAGGTCGGCGCCGAAGCCGGCCTCGGTGACCACATAGTCGCCGAGCTTCAGGGCCGTCTGCGTGGCGAGCACGGAGTTGCAGCCGTGCGCGATGTTGGCGAACGGGCCGCCGTGGATGAACGCGGGCGAGTGCTCGAGCGTCTGCACGAGGTTGGGCGCGAGCGCGTCCTTGAGCAGCGCGGCCATGGCGCCGTGCGTCTTCAGCTCCTTCGCGAGGATCGGCTTCTGGTCCCTGCTGTAGCCGCACACGATCTTGCCCAGGCGCTCCTTCAGGTCCTTCAGCGACGTCGACAGGCAGAAGATCGCCATCACCTCGGAGGCGACCACGATGTCGAAGCCGTCCTCGCGCGGGAAGCCGTTCGCGGGCCCGCCGAGAGCCACCGTGATCTGGCGCAGTGCCCGGTCGTTCATGTCGAGCACGCGCTTCCACGCGATGCGGCGCACGTCGAAGCCGAGCTCGTTGCCGTGGTTGATGTGGTTGTCGATCATCGCCGCCAGCAGGTTGTTGGCGAGCTGGATCGCGTTGAAGTCGCCGGTGAAGTGCAGGTTGATGTCCTCCATCGGGACGACCTGCGCATAGCCGCCGCCCGCGGCCCCGCCCTTCATGCCGAAGACGGGGCCGAGCGAGGGCTCGCGCAGGCAGATCACCGCCTTCTTGCCGATGTGGTTCAGCGCGTCGCCGAGGCCCACCGTGGTCGTGGTCTTGCCCTCGCCGGCAGGCGTGGGGCTGATGGCGGTCACCAGGATCAGCTTGCCGTCGGGCTTCTTTTTGAGCGACTCGCAGTAGTCGAGCGAGATCTTGGCCTTGTAGCGGCCGAAGGCGCTCATCGCCTCGTCGGGGATGCCGAGGCGCTTGGCGACCTCGGAAATGGGCTGCATCTTCGCCTTCTGGGCGATATCGATGTCGGAGAGCATGGGGTTCCTTCAGTGGGGCGGATTTGCCGCGAGTATAGGAAGGGGCGAGAATCGGCCACCTTGACGCCTGTCAATTCGCCCGCCGCCATGCACCCCCACGAGACCCTGATCCGCGAGTTCTACGGCGCCTTCGCCCGCAGGGACGCCGCCGCCATGGCGCGCTGCTACCACCCCGAGGTGTTCTTCTCGGACCCGGTGTTCCCACGCCTGCACGGGCCGGAGGCGGGCGACATGTGGCGCATGCTCCTTTCCCGTGCCACCGACCTGGAAGTCGTCCTCGACAGCGCCTCGGCCGATGACCAGGGCGGGCAGGCGCAGTGGACCGCGCGCTATACCTTCAGCCGCACCGGCCGCAAGGTGGTGAACGTGATCACGGCGCTCTTCGCCTTCCGCGAGGGCAGGATCGTGCGACACCACGACAGCTTCTCCTTCTGGCGCTGGGCCTCGCAGGCCCTGGGGCCGGCCGGAGCCGCGCTGGGATGGCTCCCGCCGCTCAAGTGGAAGGTGCGGAAGGACGCGGCGAAGTCGCTGGCGAAGTTTCGCCTATAGCCCGATAAGTAACGACGAGCACGTCGCGCCACGCGGGCCGCGCTGCATCCAGCGGCCGCACGGGTGTGACGCCATGCATCACGCGCGAGTCGTCGACGAGCGCCGCGTCGCACGCGGTCGTCAGCGTGAAGCTGCCGAGCTCGCGGCCGTCGGGCGCGTGGACCGTGGTCGTGCCGCTCTGGATGTTGGCGCGATCGACCAGCATCACGATCACGTAGTCGACGCCATCGCGGTGCACGCCCTCGGGCGTGGGCTGGCCTGCGGCGTCCGGCCGCGCCTCGATCCTGAACTGGTGCGCCTCGATGTGCCAGTCGACGCCGGGCTCGAGCTGTCCGAAGAGCTCGAGGCCGAGCGTCACGATCGCGCCGAACGTGGCGCCCGCGGCGACCGCCGGCTCGATCGGCTCGAACCAGCGCTCGATGCCGCCCACGAGCTTGTTGTACTCGAGCCCCTGATAGTGCGGTTGATGCGCCTCGCGGCGGAAGCCGCGCTCGCCCGCCCGGGCCGAGAGCGTCGCGTGGCGCCGTCGGCGATAACGGTGACCGTCGGGCAGGTGCGTGTCGAGCGCGAGGCCGTTCCAGCTTGCGGCGAAGGACTCCCAGTCGCCGAGGCCCGAACGCTCGAGGAGCGCCCGGAGCTCGGCCGCCGGCACGAAGCGAAAGCCGTCGCGGGCGATCGGATCCGAAAGCGCGTTTATCATCGGGGCAAGGACCTGCACCCGCGGAGGATCGCATGAACGGCCTGATGATGGACGTGCCGCTGCTCGTGACCCACCTGATCGAGCATGCCGACCGGCACCACGGCGACGCGGAGATCGTCTCGCGCCGCGTCGAGGGCGGCATCCACCGCTACACCTACCGCGAGGCGCACGCGCGCGCCCGCCGCCTCGCCAACGCGCTCAAGCGCCTGGGCGCGAAGCCCGGGGAGCGCATCGCGAGCCTCGCGTGGAACGGCTACCGCCACTTCGAGCTCTTCTTCGCGGTCTCCGGCGCCGGGATGGTGATGCACACCATCAACCCGCGCCTCTTCCCGGAGCAGATCGCGTGGATCGTCAACGACGCCGAGGACGGCTGGCTCTTCGTCGACGCCACCTTCCTGCCGCTCATCGAGAAGCTGCGGCCGCTGCTGAAGACGCTGAAGGGCGTGGTCCTGATGACCGATCGCGCGCACATGCCCGCGACGGCTGCGGACCTCCTCTGCTACGAGGACCTGCTCGGCGCCGAGTCCGCCGACTTCGCCTGGCCGGAGCTGGACGAGAACACCGCGTGTGGCCTGTGCTACACCTCGGGCACCACCGGCAACCCCAAGGGCGCGCTCTTCAGCCACCGCTCGACCGTGCTGCACGCCTACGGCACGTGCCTCCCGGACGTGATGGGGCTCTCGGCGCGCGACTGCGTGCTCGCGGTCGTGCCCATGTTCCATGCCAACGCCTGGGGCATCCCGTACTCGGCACCGATGGTGGGCGCGAAGCTGGTGTTCCCCGGCGCGGCGCTCGACGGCAAGTCGCTGCACGAGCTCTTCGAGGGCGAGAAGGTCACCTTCTCCGCGGGCGTGCCGACGGTGTGGCTGGGCCTGCTCCAGTACATGCGCCAGAGTGGTGCCAAGTTCTCGACCTTCGAGCGCTCGGTGGTCGGTGGCTCGGCCTGCCCGCCCGCGATGATCCGCGCCTTCCGCGACGAGTTCGGCGTGCAGCTCTTCCACGCCTGGGGCATGACCGAGATGTCGCCGCTGGGCTCGTTCTGCCGCCTGCGCAACAAGCACGCGGCGCTGCCGCAGGAGGAGCAGCAGCACATCCTCGAGAAACAGGGGCGCGTGCCCTTCGGCGTGGACTGGAAGATCGTCGACGGCGACGGGAAGGACCTGCCGTGGGACGGCAAGGCCTTCGGCGACCTGCACGTGCGCGGACCCTGGGTGGTGCGCGATTATTTCCAGGGCGCCTCAGCGCGCAAGGGACCGTCGCCCCTCGAGGACGGTTGGTTCCCCACCGGCGACGTCGCCACCATCGATGCCGACGGCTACATGCAGATCACCGACCGCAGCAAGGACGTGATCAAGTCCGGCGGCGAGTGGATCAGCTCGATCGACCTGGAGAACGTCGCGATGGCGCATCCCGCGGTGCTCGAGGCCGCCGTCATCGGCTGCGCGCACCCGAAGTGGTCCGAGCGCCCCCTGCTGGTGATGGTGATGAAACCCGGCGTCGAGGTCTCGCGGGAGGAGCTGATCTCCCACTTCGAGGGCAAGGTCGCGAAGTGGTGGATCCCGGACGACGTCGTGTTCGTGCCCGAGATCCCGCACACGGCCACCGGGAAGATCGCGAAGACCCGGCTGCGCGAGTCGCTCGGAACCCACGTGCTGCCTTCGGCCGCTGATTAAAGCTGAATCGCAGAGACGCGGAGAAGCACAGAGGTCGCGGAAACAAAAAAGGGGGTGTTCGGGCGAGTTGGAACAGCGTCGACTTGGCGGGCAAGTGAGGGAGGAAACGCAAACCCAGGCCGATCAGGTCTCGTCTCTCTGGGCACGCGAATCTCGGATCGGGTGAAGCCAGTCACGCGAATTCCGATACGCCCCGAACGCCTATCGGACCACAGCCACGAGTTCTGACCGATCTGGTTTTGCCCTTCCTCCCTCACTTGCCCGCCAAGTCGATGCTGTTCCCTTTCGCGCGAAAACTTCATCGCTTTTGCCCTTATCCGCGACCTCGGCGCTTCTCTGCGTCTCTGCGATTCAGCAGTATGAAGTTCGCGGCTAGCCGCTCGGCTTCACCACCGGAGTGCCGAAGAACTCCTTGATCAGGAATTCCTCGAGGCCGGGCTGGTCGGCAGGGCGCGCCGAGAGCACCACCACGCGCCCCAGGCGGTGGGAGTCCCACTGGAAGTCGCCGGTGTAGTGGGTGCGGATCAGCTCGATCATCCGGCGGATCATGGCGAGCTCGACGTTGCCGCCCGTGCCCGCGTCGACCTCGATCACCTCGCGCCACTTCCTCTGGCTCTCGCGCCGGAAGCCGTTGAAGGCGAACTCGCCGGTGCGCACGCCCTTGCGCAGCACCTGGAACACCCCGCCCACGCCCTCGTGTCCCGACAGCGTCTGCAGGTTGCGCTCGGCGGGATCGGTGGGCTCTTTCGACGGCGCGCCGCGCGCGAGCGCCGCGTCCGCCGCCGCGCGCTGCGCTCGCCGCGCCTGGATCGCCGCCATCATGTCCACCTGCGGCTCGGGCGGCTGCGGCAGGGGCCGCGGGCCCTCGATCGGGACCGGTAGCGGCACCGGGGGAAAGCGCGGCGCGAGCGGCTCCGGGCGCCGCGCGATCACCGGAGGCTGCGTGGGAGCCGTGGGGCGCGGCGACGCCTTGGGCGGTGCTGCGGGCGGCGTTGAAGGCGTTGGCGCCGAAGGCGCCGACGGCTGCGCCACGGGCGCCGCGGGCTCGGCCTGCGGCGGAGCGAGCACTACGTTCAGCGGCGCCTGGCTCTCCGGTCCTTTCGGGTCCGCCGGCGGCTTGACCTGCACGAAGAAAAAGATCGCGGCGTGCAGCAGCACCGAGACCACCGCCGCGACGTCGATGGCACGGATGCGCACGACCACCTGGATCTCACGCATCTCGCGCGGCCCTCAACCACGCTTCTCCCGCAGGATCACGATGTTCCCGGCGACCGAGATCGCGATTCCCGCCCAGGTGAGCGCGTGCCAGCGGAACGACTCGAACGCCGCCGAGATCACCAGCGCGACGATCGGGACCATGACGCCGATGTAGCCCGAGCGCGCCGCGCCGATGCGCTTGAGGAGCGTGAGGTACCCGGCGAACGCGATGATGGATCCGAAGACCGTGAGGTAGAGCAGCGACAGCACGTACGCCGCCGTGGGCTCGAAGGTGAGCGCCTTGCCGCCGGCGAGCCCCCACGCGAGCGAGAAGAGCGCGCCGTAGAGCATGCCCCAGGCGAGCGACTGCCAGAGCGGCAGGTGCGCCTGCTGGTTGCGATGCGCCACGAGGCTCCCGAACGAGGAGAGCAGCACGGCGCCTGCAGTGAAGATCGCGCCGAGGACGAAGTCGCCCGGCCCCTGCACGCGCCCGAACTCGGGCCAGAACACCAGCGCGATGCCGACGATGCCGAGCGCCGAGCCCACCGCGACGCGGCGCGTCATCGGCGTGCCGAAGAAGAGCCGCATGCCGAGCATGCCCAGCAGCGGGCTCGCCGAATAGCCCACGGCGACCAGCCCCGAGACCACGTGCTCTTCGGCGTAGTAGACGAAGATGTAGCTCACGCTGAACATGAGCGCCCCCATGAGCGCGATCCACGCGTGCTCGCGCGCCGTGTACCTGAGCGGCATGCGGCGGGCGGCGCAGTAGGCGAACACCATCAGCGAGGCGAGCAGGAAGCGGTAGAACACGCTTGCCTCGGGCGCCACGCGGCCCAGCTGGAAGGTGATCGCGATCCAGGTGGAGCCCCAGATTGCGACGCAGAGCACGAACAGGTTGAGGTTGGTCAATGAAATTGGGCCCCGGGCCATTGTCCGCATCCGCGGACGCCCGGGGTGACGTTAGTGCGCGAGCCCGACCTGGTCGAGGATGAAGCTGTAGGTGAACGCGAGCTCCTTCAAGGCGTCGTAGCGGCCCGAGGCGCCGCCGTGGCCCGCTTCCATGATGGTCTTCAAGATCACGGGGTGGCGGTCGGTGCGCACGTCGCGCAGCCGCGCGACGTACTTCGCCGGCTCCCAGTACATCACCTGGCTGTCGTGCAGCGACGTCTCCACGAGCATCGCGGGATAGGCGCGCTTCTTCAGATTATCGTAGGGCGAGTACGACTTCATGTAGCGGTAGTACTTCTCCTCGTTCGGGTTGCCCCACTCGAGGTACTCGACCACGGTCAACGGCAGCGAGGGATCCAGCATCGTCGTGATCACGTCCACGAACGGCACCTGCGAGACCACCGCCTTGAAAAGGTCGGGCCGCAGGTTGGCGACCGCGCCCATCAGCAGGCCGCCGGCGCTGCCGCCCTGGATCACCAGCTTGTCGGGCGCGGTGTAGCGCCGGCGCACGAGCGACTCGGCCACCGCGACGAAGTCGGTGAAGGTGTTCTTCTTCTTCAGCAGCTTGCCGGCGTCGTACCAGGTGCGCCCACGGTCGCCGCCGCCGCGCACGTGCGCGATGGCGAAGATCATCCCGCGGTCGAGGAGCGAGATGCGCGAGGAGCGGAAGCTCGGGTCCATCGGGATGCCGTAGGAGCCGTAGCCGTAGAGCAGCATCGGCTGGGCGCCCGTGCCGCGTTTGTCCTTGCGGTAGACGAGCGAGATGGGGATGCGCGTGCCGTCCTTCGCCACCGCGGTGAGCGCTTCGGAGGCGTAGTGGGCCGGGTCGTAGGGGCCGAGGACGGGATTGCGCTTGAGGAGCTTGCGCGTGTGCTTCTCCACGTCGTAGTCGAACCACGACATCGGCGTCACCAGGCTCTCGTAGACGAAGCGGAACTGGCGCGTGTCGTACTCGAGGTTGGTGCCCGGGTGCGCGGAGTACACCGCCTCGTCGAAGTCGATGTAGTGGTGCGCGCCGGTCGCGAAGTCCGTCACGCGCAGCCTGATGAGTCCCTTGTCGCGCTCGACCAGCACCCAGAAGTCGCGGAAGACGTCGACCTCTTCGAGCATCACCAGCGGCCGGTGCGCCACCAGCTGCTTCCAGTGCTTCGCGCCTGGCGCGTCCTCGGGCACGGTCACGAGGCGGAAGTTCGGCCCCTTGTCGTTGGTGCGGATGAAGAAAGCGCCTTCGTGGTGGTCCACGTAGTACTCGTGACCCTTGCGGCGCGGCTCGACCACGCGGAACTCGCCGCGCGGCTCGCCGGCCGGCAGCACGCGGGCTTCCGACGTGTCCTTGCTCACGATGCCCAGCACCACGAAGCGCTCGCTGCGGGTTTCGCCCACGCCGATGTCGAAGAGCTCGTCGCGCTCTTCGTACACCAGCTCGCTCGTGCCGCCGAGCGCGTGGCGGTGCAGGCGGTAGCTGCGCTTGTTGGTCTCGTGCTCCTCCACGAAGAAGACGGTACGGCTGTCGGCGGCCCAGGCGAGTGAGGTCACGCGCTCCGCGGCATCGGGCAGCATCGTGTTCGCGGCGAGGTCGCGCACCTGGAGGCGGTACTGGCGGAAGCCCACGAAGTCGACCGTGTACGCGAGCAGCGTGCCGTCGGGGCTCACGTCCATCGCGCCGACCTGCGTGAACTTGTGGCCCTGGGCGAGCGCGTTCACGTCGAGCATCACTTCCTCGGGGGCCCTCATCGTGCCCTTGCGGCGGCAGTAGATCGGGTACTGCTTGCCCTCGACCTCGCGCTGGTAGTACCAGTAGCCGTGGCGGCGGAAAGGCACGCTCTCGTCGGTTTCCTGGATGCGCGCGAGCATCTCGGCGTAGAGCTTCTCGCGGAACCCGTCGAGGGGCTTCATCACGGCGCGGGCGTAGCGGTTCTCGGCCTCCAGGTGCGCGGTCACCTCGGGATTCGCCCTGTCGCGCAGCCAGTAGTACTCGTCCACGCGCCGGTCGCCGAACTTGACGAGCACCCTGGGCTTCTTCGCCGCGCGCGGCGGTTCGAGCGGCTCGGCGGCCACGGCGGAGAGGGATGCGGACAGGAGCATGGCGGCTACCGCGGCGAGGAGGGGCACCAGGAGGGGGACGAGTGCAGGGGAGCCCCGGATTATACGAGGGTGGACGTCAACGGCGCCCACGTAGTTCCGTTGAAATGGACGTGCACCATCGCACAGCCCCACCAGGAGAACCAACAATGATCGCGAGAACCATCGCGGCCCTCGTCGCCGCCGTGGCCCTGCCCGCGGCCGCGCAGACGGCCGCCGCGCACCCCGACACGGGCCAGGGCAAGGCTCCGGCCGTGGCGGGCGCCACGAAAGCCGATGACAAGGTCACGGCGCGCAGCCGTGCCCGCGTCGCCAAGGCGCAGAACAAGGACTCGAAACGCATCGGCATGCGCAAGAAGACCCCGCAGAAGAAGGCGACCGCCACTTGACTGGCTAGCGCGGAAGCATCGCCTCGCCAGCGCCCCGCGGGCAGCGGTCCGCGGGGCCGTTGGTTTTGGTATTCTGGGCGTTCCCTCCGGAGCGTCCCATGTTCGCCCTCAAGTCTGCGCACGGCGCCAGCGACGCCGAGCGTCTCTCCGAGCTTCTCGCGCAGGCGCGC
>Ga0307505_10001410_pt1 | contig 19519 bp, 10 predicted proteins | sample 23_S_MG_FD_202183 | JGI IMG/M metagenome (GOLD analysis project Ga0307505, IMG submission 202183) | Soil microbial communities from Populus trichocarpa stands in riparian zone in the Pacific Northwest, United States - 23_S | ecosystem: Environmental > Terrestrial > Soil > Riparian zone > Trees...
TCGCGATCGAGCGCCAGGCTTCGGTTCCCAACGGCCTCACCTTGCCGCCACAGCCCGGGCTGCCCGAGGGCGGCTGGTGGTGGAACCCGCAGGAGAGCGGCCGCGGCTTCTTCATCGAGTGGCAGGCCGGATCGGTCAACATCGCCGGCTACATGTACGACGAGCAGGGGCGGCCCACGTGGTACATCGCGGTCGTGCCCACGCCCGATCCGCTGCGAATCACCGGCAACTGGTGGACGTTCGCCAACGGACAGGCGATGGGGCAGCCCTATCGCCCGGCCACCCGGACAAGCGACAATGCGGGCGCGCTGGACGTGCAGTTCACCAGTGCCACGACGGCCACGATGACGTTGCCCGACGGGCGCCAGATCAACCTGGTTAGGCAGGCGTTCTGACGACACCGACGACAATCGATAACAAGGGAAATGAAAAACATGGGCAATTGGGCGCGCACCCTATGCTTCGGTTTCGTGATGACGCTGCTGGCCGGCGGTGCGCTGGCGCAGGCGCCGGGCATCAGGGCCAGCCTGACCTACAACAGCCCCGGCGGGCAGCTCGTCCTGGACTTCGACTGCGAAGGCCAGACCACCTGTGTCGGCAGGTACTTGTTGACCCTGAACGCGCCGGCGTCCTGCGGCTATCAGGCCGACACCATCACGATCACGGGCATGTCGCTGGCGGCGACGGGAGCGATTTCCGGCACGGCGCTCCTCAGGAACGTGTTCTCGTCGGGCACGACCTGCCAGGACCGCACCTTCAGCGACGGCACGGCGGCGGTCACGGGCACGTGGAACGGGAGTTCCGGCACGTTGAGCCTCGATTTCAACGGCGCCAGGTTCAACGGCACGTTCACCGGCCAGTCGGCGCAGGCGCCGCAGACGCAGAACATCCGGGGCCGGCTTGCCTACGACAACCCCGCCGCGCAGCACTTCACCCTGGACTTCGACTGCGAAGGCCGGGACCCTTGCGTCGGCAGGTATTTGCTGGCCCTGAGTGGGCCGGTGACCTGCGGCTACCAGACCGACACCATCACGATCACGGGCCTGTCGCTGGGGGCGCCGGGACCGATTTCCGGCTCGGCGCTTCTCAGGAACGTGTTCCGGACGGGCACCACCTGCGCGGACCGCGTCTTCAGCGACGGCACGGCGGCGGTCAGCGGCCAGTGGAACGGGAGCTCCGGCACATTGAGCCTCGAGTTCAATGGCGCCCGGTTCAACGGCACGTTCACCGGCCAGTCGGTGCAGACAAGGGTCGCGGCATCCATCGGCAGCAGTACGTCGACGGTGCAGGCCGATATCCTGTTCCGCCCGCAGGACATCGGGACCGCGGGCAGCGTGTACGTGCTCGCGGTGGCGCCCGTGACGGTCGTGCAGGCGGCGCTCCTCAAGGATTCGGGCGAGGCATTGCCGCCGCTCGGCTACGCGAAGACGAAGGAGGGCAAGGACACGTCGGTGGCCTGCGTGCTGGCGCAGATCAACCAGGCAGGGCAGCTGCAGGCGGTCTCCGCCTCGAGCCTGCGGGCCTACGTGAGCGGCGTCCTTGGCGCACAGGGGCAGGCGATCCAGATCGTCAACAACGTGGCGACAGTCCAGATCGGGGGTACTACTTTCTACGTCGGCTATGGCGCGAGCGGGCAGTCGATGCTCAGTAGCGGTACGAATCGTGGCGTCGTCACCATCCCGGGTTCGCTCGAATGCCGCCCGCAGCCCCCGCAGACCGGGTGGTGGTACAACCCGTCCGAGGGCGGGCGCGGCTTCTCGATCGAGGCGAAGGGCAACCGCCTCTTCATGGCGGCGTTCCACTACGAGCCCGATGGCCGTGCGACCTGGAACTTCGCCGGCGGCAACACCTCGATCGACGGCTCGCTCTTTACCGCCGACTTCATCTCGGCTTCCGGGGGGCAGACGCTCACCGGAGCCTATCGGCTGCCGGGCCTGGCCAATGCCGGCACGATCACCTTCGCCTTCTCCGACGCAACGCACGCAACGATGGTGTGGCCCGGCGGCACGGTCGCGATCGAGCGCCAGTCGATCGTGCCGGGAGGGCTCACGACGCCAGCGCAGGCGGGCCTGCCCGAAGGCGGCTGGTGGTGGAACCCGGCGGAGAGCGGACGCGGCTTTTTCATCGAATGGCAGAACGGCTGGGTCGACATCGCCGGCTACATGTACGACGGCGCGGGCAGGCCAACGTGGTACATCGCGGCCTATCCGACACCGAACCCGATGCTGATCGAGGGCAACTGGTGGACCTTCGGCGGAGGCCAGTCGATGGGAGGCGCGTATCGGCCGGCCACGCGCACGAGCGACAACGTGGGCGCGCTGCGAGTGGAGTTCAGCGGCCCGGCCACGGCGACCATGCAGCTACCCGACGGGCGGCGCATCCCGATCGTGCGGCAGGCGTTCTGAGGGCCGTCTGCCTGCTGTCCAAAGCGCGGTGTCACGAGTGAATTCGGCATTGCCCAAGTTTCTTTGGTGGTTGTCGTGCTATACAAGGCATCGGTTCTTCAGCTGCCTGCCTGGGCGCGTCGATCGTTCCTTCCGATGCTCCAACAACAACGAAGGAAACATGACGATCGCCCGCACCGCGCGCCCCTCGAGGGCCGCATACCTCTCCTGTTTCCTGGCGCTTCTCCTTTCCCCAGCCCACGATGCGCTGGCACAGGTCGGGTCCGTAACGGTCAAGAAGGGCCACGCGTACATCCAGTCCTCGGCGACCGCGGTCGCGCTCGATCCGGCGACGAACAACTACGGGTGGGGAGCGGACGTGGACGGCACGAACATCGGCGGAATCGCGCCGCCGATGGTCACCGGGCCCATCAACACCCAGGCCTTGGGTGCCGGGCACAACAACGGGCGCCTCGTGTACAGCGCGGGAGACCGCGGCTGGCGCTGGGGATCGCCCCATGCGAGCGACTTCGGCAGCGCGACGCTCGCGCAGCTCAACTCGTTCTTCGGCAGCGGGACCTATACCTTCACCGTGAACGGCGCGACCGTGCCGCTCCAGCTCACCGGAGACGCCTATCCCAACGTGCCCGTGCTCACGCTCACCGGAGGGGCCTGGAAGGACGGCAAGTACGTGGTCGATCCGGCCCAGCCGGTCACGATCACGACCAACCCGTTCACGGCCTATGGCCAGCATCCGGATAGCCTCATCTGCATCCTCAGGGTGGGCGGCGCCTTTGCCTTGCCGTTCGCGAGCGTCGGTCCGTTCGGCTGCGCCTGGGCCGCAGCCCGGCAGTTCCGGTCGCAAGTGCCCAACTCGAATGTGCTGAGCCACACGATCCCCGCCAACACCCTCACGAGCGGGCAGGAGTACGTCATCGGCGCGGACTTCATCTCGATGGTCGACGTGCAGCCGAACGCGGCGCTGCCCGGCAGCGTGAACGCCGCGTACTACGAGGTGTTCACGAGCCTCACCCTCAAGGCCGAGTCCGCGGTCTTCCCGATGGTGGTGACGGGCAGCATTGGTCCGGCGGTCGCGAACATCACGGCTACCATCCAGTACCGGCCGCAGGACGTGGGCTCCACGGGGAGCGTGTATGCCTTCGCCGTGGCGCCGCAGACGATCGTTCAGCCCGGGCCGCTCAAGGCTGCTTCCGATGCGCTGCCGCCGCTGGGCTACGCGAGGGCGCGTGCCGACGGCAAGGCCACGGGTGTCGCCTGCGTGCTCGCGCAACTGAACGCCTCGGGGCGGCTGGTCGGGGTGTCGGCGTCGAGCCTGCAGGCCTACGTCTCGGGCGTGCTGGGCGCCGCGGGCCAGGCTATCGCGGTCCTCGACGGCGTAGCCACCGCGAACATCGGCGGCACCACGTTCTACGTGGGTTACGGCCCCAACGCACAGGCGATGCTCAGCGGCGGCGTGAACCGCAACGTGGTGGCCGTGCCGGGCTCGATCGAGTGCAAGCCGCAGCCGCCGCAGACCGGATGGTGGTTCAACCCGGAGGAAGGCGGTCGCGGCTACTCCATCGAGGCCAGGGGCAACCGGCTTTTCTTCGCCGCTTTTCACTATGACGCGAACGGCAAGGCCACGTGGAATTTCGCGGGCGGCGCCACATCGATCGACGGTTCGCTCTTCACGGGCGACTTCCTCGCCGCGTCCGGAGGGCAGGCGCTGACGGGCACCTATCGCTTGCCCGGTCTCGCCAACGCGGGAGCGATCACGCTCGCCTTCTCCGACGAGTCGCACGGCACGATGAGCTGGCCCGGCGGTTCCGTGGCGATCGAACGCCAGCCGATCGTGCCGGAGGGACTCGACGTGCCGCGGCAGACCGGATTGCCCGAGGGCGGCTGGTGGTGGAATCCCGACGAGAGCGGGCGCGGCTTCTTCATCGAGTGGCAGAACGGCTGGGTCGACATCGCCGGTTACATGTACGACGACGCGGGCAATCCGACGTGGTACATCGCGGCCTACCCGACGCCGAACCCGATGCTGATCACCGGCAACTGGTGGACCTTCGGCGGCGGGCAGTCGATGGGGGGCGCATATCGGCCGGCCACGCGCACGAGCGACAACGTGGGCGCGCTGCGGGTGGAGTTCACGGGGCCGGCCACCGCGACGATGCAGTTGCCCGACGGGCGGCGCATTCCCATCGTCAGGCAGGCGTTCTAGCGGACATTCGGCAGCGACCGCGGCAATATTCACGCGCAAGGTGCCGGGCGCGCGGTTTGTCGCTGCGCCGCGGACGGCGCAGAATGGCCGCCACGGCGGTGATGACGCTACCAGGCGGAAGGACGACGAACTTGCAGGGGCACCGGTTCTGAAGACCACGCGAGCCATTTCTGCAGCGTGCCTGCTTGGCGCGCTCGCGATGGCGCCGCATGCGGCGGCCGCCGGACCCGCGGCCGAGATCGTCACGCTGCAGGGCAAGGGCGACTATCGCGACGCCGCCGCGGTCGACTGGCGCCCCGCGCGCGTGAAGCAGGGGCTCGAGCCGGGGCAATACGTCCGCACGACGCAGCCCGAGAGCAAGATGGGGCTGCTGCTCGCCGACCAGACGCAGATGACGCTGCAGGGCGTCTCGATCGTCCAGGTGAAGTCGCCCGAGACCGCGGGGCCGCGCCGCTCGATCATCGAGTTCGGCAAGGGCACGGGACGCTTCCAGACCAAGACGCCGTCGAAGGACATGCGTGTGGGAACCCCCACCGGCCTCGCGGCGATCCGCGGCACCGAGTGGCTGGTCGAGGTCGACGACGACGGACGCAGCGCCTTTACCGTGGTCGAGGGCGAGCTCGAGATTTCCAACGAGCTCGGCTCGCTCGCGGTCGGCGCCGACGAGCAGGGCATCCTCGAGCGCGGCAAGCCGCCGTCGAAGCGGCGCCTGCAGAACGCGCGCGAGCGCGTGCAATGGGTGAGCAGCTTCACGCTCGATGCGTCGCGCTACGGCGCGGGCGAAGCGGACCGCGAGCTTGCGCAAGTCGAGGCCGACCTCTATTTCGGCCGGGCCGCGGCGGCGCTCGAACGGCTCGAACGTGCGGCGGCACGGTTCCCGGGCGATGCGCGCATCGCCGCGCTAACGGTCCGCGCAGCTCTTCTCGCAGACGACTTTCCGCGCGCGCGCGCCGCAGCGGCCGAGGCGCTCGCGAAGCATCCCGACAACCTCGAGTCGCTGCTCGCGGCAGGCGAGGTCGCGCGCCTGGACGGCGACGCCGTGGGTTCCAGGCGGGCGTTGCGGCGCGCCACCCGCATCGCGCCCAACGACTGGCGCGCGTGGCATGCGCTCGGTCAGGTGCAAGCCGAGCGCTCGCACCCGCGCGCCGCGCGGCGTGCGCTGCGCGAGGCCGACGGCCTTTCGCCCGGCAACGCGCAGGTGCTGGGCGAATGGGGTGTGGCCGAGGCCAACGCCTACAACCTGCCGCGCGCCCGCGAGCTCCTCGACCGCGCCCTCGGCGCGCAGCCGGACGACTTCGCCACCTGGACGGGCCTCGGCATCGCGCGGCTCAAGTCGGGCGACACGGCGGGCGCGCTCGACGCGCTGCTGCGGGCCACGATGCTCGAGCCGCGCCATGCGCGCGCGCACGTCTATCTCGCCGTGGCGTATTGGCAGCTCGCTCGTGCCGACGACGCGCTCGCGGAGCTGCGCACCGCGTCGCTGCACGATCCTCGCGATCCGCTGCCGTGGCAGCTCACCGCGATGATCCAATCCGATTTGCTGCGGCCGGGCGACGCGTTCGCCGCGGCGCGCGAGTCGATCGCCCGACTCGCGTACGTGAAGTCGCTCGACGCCGTGGCCAACGACCTGCGAGGCGGCGCCAACCTCGGCGCCCCGCTCGCGCAGCTCGGCCTCGAGGCCTGGGCGCTCAAGAACGCGCACGACTCCTTCGACCCGCTGTGGGCCGGTAGCCACCTCTTCCTCGCCGACCGGCTCCCGGGCAAGTTCTTCGGCAACAGCGAGTTCGTGCAGGGGTTCCTCACCGACCCGCTCGCCTTCGGCGCCTCCAACCGCTTCCAGTCGCTCGTCGCACGCCCGGGGCATTACGGCACGCTCGCCCTGCGCGCAGGGGGCGGCGGGGAGTCGCGCTCGCTCGAACCGCTCGCGAGCGCGAACGGGCTGATGGCGGAGGGGCGCCTGGCGTATTTCGTAGAGGCGTCGCGCCTGCGCGAGTGGGAAGAAGATGGGAGCGCGCGCGAGCGGCTGCCCTCGGTCACGATCGCGTTCGGCGCGAAGCCCCGCGACGACCTGGGATTCTTCTTCTACGGCAACCGCGTGATCCCCGAATCGCGCGTCGGGGATGGCAACGGCTCCTTCGACCCGTACAGCCTGGTGGACGGCTCGGCGCGTCGCATCGACGCGGGCGCGCACTATCGTCCCGGTCCCGATTGGCAAGTGTGGGTGAAGGGCGGGCACGGCCGGGAGGACACGCGTGTGCAGGAGCGCACCGTGACCTCGTCGATCCTCGGCCCGCTCTTGCGCGAGTCGACGCTCACGAGCCAGCCGAGGCGCCGGGACCTGGGCCTTCGAGCGACGCGGCGCGTGCCCGCGGGCTTCGAGTGCTACGCCGTGATCGAGGCCGCGGACTGGGACTCGGTCGATTTCCTGGAACGCGATGCGGCCGATCGCACGGCTCCCGCTTCGCCGCGCTTCGTGGAGTCCGTGCTGCAGGATATCCGCGACGATTCGCGCTCGGCCGCGTTCGGCGGGCGCTGGCCGGTGATGGCCGCCCTCATGCTCGAAGCGGAGGTCGACCACACGAGCTACGACAAGGAGAACGCGATCCTCGTGCGGCGCGACTACATCGGCCAGCGCGTCGAGACGAGCGACGACCATTCGCGCAGCGAGTGGTCACCACGCGTGGGCGCGGTGGTCCGGCCGGCGGCCGGCGTGGCGCTGCGTGCGGCGTGGCAAAAGTGGCTGCGGCCGGCGTCGACGTCGAGCCTCAAGCCCTCGTCCACCGCGGGCATCACCCTCGACGAGCGCTACGTCCTCCCCGGCGGGCGTTTCGAGCGCGCACGCGTCCAGGCCGAGTGGGAGGCGCGTCCCACGCTCCTCGTGACCGCGTTCGCCGACCGGCAGGAGATCGACAATCTCTACTCGCCCCTCGCGGGCGTGCTCAACCTTCGCCCGGACGCCTCCAACATCGAGCGCCTGCGCAACCGCAGCCAGTACGCCCTGGTGTCGGTGATCGACGACCTCGGCGGCGATCCCGCGATCGCCGCGGGAAAGCTGCGCGAATCCGGCGTGGCGGTGAACGCGCTCGCCACGCGGAGCCTCGCGCTCTACGCCGAGGGCGTCTGGGCGACGAGCGAGAACACGGGCACCGCACATGCGGGCAAGCGCTTGCCGCTCATGCCGCGCAACCGCTATGCCCTCGGCGGGACGTGGTTCTCGGACGCGCGCTGGAGCCTGGCCGCGCAGGCGCTGTGGCGCGACGAGCGCTTCGTAGACGAGGGAAACACCGTCGGAGTCGCCTCAGGATGGAGCGGCGCTGTGCAGTCGCATTGGGAGCGGCGCGACAAGCGCCTGGCCGTCACGCTTGTGGTGTTGAACATCGGCGCTCGCGGCGTGGATGAGACCGTCGCCATCGCGGTGAACCTGCGGTTTTGATGGCGCGCCGCTTCCGCGAGCTCGTCTCGCGCCATGCCGACGCGGCGATAGCGGCGGCGGCGTTCCTCCTGGTGACTGTGGCGGCCGCGTGGCTGCCGACCTGGAACGCGCTCGAGCGGCGCGTGTTCGACATCCTCACGGTGGCCAGCGCGAAGGGCGAGCTCACGCAGCCGATCGTGCTGGTGGCGATCAACGAGGAGGCGTTCAACGCGCTCAAGTTGCGCTGGCCCTGGCCACGGTCGCTGCATGCCGAGCTCGTCAAGCGCATGGCCGAGGGCGGCGCGGCGGTGATCGCGCTCGACATGCTGCTCGCCGAGCCCTCCGAGCCCGCCGAGGACGCGGCGCTCGCCGAAGCGATCAGGAAGGCGGGCAATGTCGTGATGGCCGCCGACTTCATGTACGCCGAGACCGCGCTCGCGCGCGTCTGGCAGCGCACCGACCCGCTCCCCGCCTTCGTCGAGGCGGGCGCGATTTCCGGGCTCGCCACCGTTCCCTTCGACCCCGACCAGTTCCTGCGCCGGTTCCCCACAGAGCCCGACGCCCTGTGGCGCCAGGTCGTGAAGGTGCTGCAGGTGAAGGCTCCCTCGCATGCCGTGCCGGCGTTGCCCGAGGAAGGCGCGCTCATCCGTTACCTCGGCGCCGATGCGGTGTTCGATCCGATCCCCTATCACCTGGTGCTCGAGGCGACCGCGGCGGAGCTGAAGACCGTGTTCGAGGGGAAGATCGTGATCGTCGGGCGCGACCTGCGCGCGACGCCCGAGCTGGGGCTCGCCCAATCGGATCTTTTCGCCACCCCGTTCCTGTCCTCCTCGGGTGCGCTTACTTCAGGCATCAAGGTGCACGCGACGCTGGTCGACAATGCGCTGTCGGGCGCCTGGCTGCGTCCGCTCGGCGTCGCGGGAAACGCGGCGCTGGGTGCCCTCGCGGCGGCCCTGTCGTTCCTGCTCATGCGCCAGTGGCGTCCCGTGTCCACCGTGGCATTGGTCGCGGTATGCGCGCTCTTCGCGGTCCTCGCCTGGTACCTCTTTGCGCGCCATCGCCTCTGGATCGCCGTGGCGACGCCGGTGAGCATCGCCGTGCTCGCCTACCTGGCCTACGGCGTGCGCGCCTACGTAGGCGAGACGCAGCGCAAGCGCGAAGTGCAGCGCGCGTTCTCGCGCTACGTCTCTCCCGAGCTGGTGGCCCAGATCATGGCCGACCCCAGCCGGCTCGCCCTCGGAGGCGAGCAGCGCGAGATCACGGTGCTCTTCACCGACCTCGCCGGGTTCACCAAGTTGACCGAGAAGCACCCGCCACCGGTGGTGCAGCAGGTGCTCTTCAGGCACTTCACCGCCATGACCGAGGTGATCCACGCGCACAAGGGCACGGTCGTCCAGTTCATCGGCGACGCGGTCATGGCGTTCTGGGGCGCGCCGCTCGACGACCCGGACCACGCGCTGCACGCGGTGCAGGCGGCGATCGACATGCAGCGGGCGATGGAGCGGCTGCGCGCCGAGTTGCGAGGGGAGGGGCTGCCCGAGATCCACATGCGCGTGGGCGTCAACACGTGCGTCGCGATCGTGGGCAACATGGGCTCCAGCACCCGCCTCTCGTATACCGCGATGGGGGACGGCGTGAACGAGGGCTCGCGCCTCGAGGGCGCGAACAAGTTCTGGAAGACCTCGATCCTCGTGAGCACCGACACCGTGGCCAAGCTCGCCGGCGCGATCCCGATGCGCCGCGTCGATCGCATCCGTGTGAGCGGCAAGACCGAGGCGGTGGACGTGTACACGCCCTCGGAGGACGCGAGCCTCATCCAGCGCACGGAGGCGGCGTTCGCGGCGTACCTCGCGCGCGACTGGGGCGCGGCCGGGCGGCTCTACGGCGAGATGCTGGGGGAGAACCCCGAGGACGGGGTGGCGCGCCGGCTGCTGGAGCGGATCACGGCGTGGCGGGCGAACCCGGCCGAAGCCAGCGCGGACGGCAGCGTCGCGCTGGACAAGCTCTAGGGGGAAATTGGGTCCCCGCCTGCGCGGGGATGACGCGCCGCCCGGTGCGGGCGGCTAGGCCGCGCGAACCGACATGACCGGCGTCGCCTTGCCGGTGCGCTTCCTCTGCTCGCAGGCGTGCAGGAATTCGCGCAGCAGCGGCTTGCCGTCGATGAGAGACGGGTCCCTCGGGTCCATGAACTCGGGGTGCCACTGCACGCCGACCACGAAGCTGTGGCCTTCCCAGCGCACCGCCTCGACGATGCCGTCGGGCTCGCTCATCGCCTCGGCGACCAGGCCCTCGCCGATCGACTTGATCGCCTGGTGGTGGATCGTGTTCACGCGCGTCGCGACCACTCCGGGGTACAGGCGCGAGAGCCATGTGTTGGGCAGGATGCGCATCTCGTGGAAGGCGTGCTCGTACTTCGCATCGTCGCGGTGGCAGCCCGAGCCCACGCACTGCGTCGCGATGTCCTGGTAGAGCGTGCCGCCGAGCGCCACGTTGATGAGCTGGTGGCCGCGGCAGATGCCGAAGACGGGCTTGCCCTGCGAGACGAATTCGTGGAAGAGCTCCATCTCGTAGGCGTCGCGGATCTCGTCGCCGGCCCAGAGCGGGTTCATCGGCGACTCGCCGTAGCTCTTCGGCGACATGTCGGCGCCGCCCTGCAGCAGCAGCCCGTCGAGCGCGTCGACGTAGTTCTTCACCTTGAGCGCCTTGGGGAAGTGCGGCGAGACCTGGCTGCCCATGCTCACCTCGGGGATCATGAACGCGAGCACCTCGCCTGACATCACCCAGTTGGCCACCGATTGCTCGAGGTACTGGACCGACTTGGCGGGAAGGAAGCTGCGCGACGGATCCGGGTAGAGGAGCCGGGCCGAGACGCCGATCTTGAGGGGTTCCATCGACCTCATTGTGCCATCAGCCGCGCAGGTGCAGCTCGAAGAAGTCCAGCGTCCGGGTCCAGGCGAGCTTCGCCGCGGCCTCGTCGTAGCGCGGGGTGGTGTCGTTGTGGAAGCCGTGCTGCGTGCCGGGATACATGCGCATGGTGTAGTCCACCTTGTTCGCCTTGAGCGCTTGCTCCCATGCGGGCCAGCCGGCGTTGATCCGCGGATCGCTTTCCGCGTAGTGGATCAGCAGCGGCGCCTTGATTCTCGCGGTGTCCGCGGCGCTCGGCTGGTCTCCATAGAACGGCACCGCCGCGGCGAGATCCGGGATGCGCGTGGCCATCATGCCGACGACGCCGCCGCCGAAGCAGAAGCCCGTGGCGCCGATGCGGCCGTTGCACTCCGGCCGCTTCTCCATCACCGGGTAGGCCGCGAGCAGGTCCTCGTTGCGCTTGGCGTTGTCGAGCTTTCCGAACGCCTCGCGCGCCTTGTCCTCGTCGCCCGGATAGCCGCCGACGGGCGCCAGGGCATCGGGCGCGAAGGCCACGTAACCGGCCACGGCGAAGCGTCGTGCGACGTCCTCGATGTAGGGGTTGAGCCCGCGGTTCTCGTGGATCACGATCACGCCGGGCGCCTTGCCGGCCCTGGCCGGGCGCGCGAGGTAGCCGCGCATCCTTCCCGAGCCTTTGGGCGAGTCGTAGTCGATCATCTCCGCCCGCATCCGCCCGTCGTCCTTCTTCACCTGCTGCGCCCAGGCGAAGTCGGGGGCGAGGCTTTGCAGCATGGCCGCGGCCGTGACCCCGCTCGCGGCGAAGGCCCCGGCGCGATCGAGGAAGTCCCTGCGGCTCACGGTGCCGTGCACGTAGCCGTCGAAGAGCTCCAGCACCTCGGGGGGAAAATCGCTGGCTTTCTTTCGTTCCATCGCCGATCTCCTTAATATGGGAGCCCATGAGGCACCTGAGCGCGCTCGACGCGCTGTTCCTGCAGCTGGAGACGCCGGAAACGCCGATGCACGTGGGCAGCCTCATGCTTCTGGAGCCGCCGCCCGGCCGCTCCCGCAAGGACGCCCATGCGGCAATACGCAAGCACCTGGCGAGCCGGATTCACCTCGCCCCGGTCTTCACGCGCAAACTCGCTTTCCTCCCGGCAGACATCGGGAGCCCCGCTTGGTTGCACGCGGGGCCGACGGACCTCGATTACCACGTGCGCCGCATGCGCTTGCCGAGCCCCGGGAGCGAGTCGCAGCTCGATGCCGCGGTGGCGCGCCTGCACGAGGAGCGGCTCGATCGCTCGCGCCCTCTCTGGCAGGTCACTGTGATCGAAGGCCTCGCCAACGGCCGTATCGGCTACTACTCCAAGGTCCACCACGCCGCGCTCGACGGCCAGGGCGGCATCGCCGTCGCCCAGGCCATCCTCGACACCACCCCGAAAACCGGGGCCAGGCCCGGGCCTGGCCCAGGTCTGGCCCCGGTTTCGGGGCGGCTGCCGCCCACGATGGCCAAGCTGCTCGGCTCGGCGCTGCGGCACACGGTCGCGCAGTACGGGCGGATCGTGAAGTCGCTGCCGGAAACCGTGGCGGCGGTGGTGCGGGGCGGCGCGGTGGCACTCACCTCCGGCGAGCTGCGCAAGCGCGGGCTCGCGACCGGGCCGCGCACGCGCCTGAATGCCGCCATCGGGCGCGAGCGCGTGTTCGCCACCGCGCGCATCCCGCTCGCCGAGGCCAAGGCGATCGCGCGCCACTACGACGCGAAGCTGAACGACGCCGTGCTCGCGATCTGCGCGGGCGCCCTGCGGCGCCAGTTCGCGCGCGACCGCAAGGCGCTCGCCAAGGCGATGATCGGCGCGGTGCCGGTGAGCCTGAGGGCGCCCGGCGACACCACCGCGGCGAACAACGTCTCGATGATGCTGATCTCACTTGCCACGCAGGTCGCCGACGTGCGCAAGCGCATGGCGGCGATCGTGGCCGCGAGCACGCGCGCCAAGCGCCTCACCGGCAGCATGAAGGGCGCGATTCCGACCGACCTGCCGTCTCTCGGCTTGCCGTGGCTGATGGCGCGCATCGCCCCGCTCTACCGCCAGGCCGTCACCGCCGAGCGCATCCCCGTGATCGCGAACCTGGCGATCTCCAACGTGCCGGGGCCGCAGGTGCCGCTCTACCTCGCCGGGATGAAGCTCGAATCGTATTACCCGGTATCGATCGTCACCCACGGCCTGGGGCTCAACGTCACCATCGTGAGCTACGATGGCTCGCTCGACTTCGGCATCGTCGCCGCGAAGTCCGCGCTGCCCGGCGTGCGCGGCTTCGCCCGCCACATCGAGGCCGCGCACCGCGAGCTCATGAAGACAATCGGGAGGGAGCGAGGATGAGCGGCCGCGTGCAGGGCTTGAGGCCCCCGGGTCCGTTCCTGCTCGCGCTCGAAGGGCGCGCGCCGTGGGAGCTGGGCGCCACGCTCGCCTCGTGGCCGATGCTGCGACGGGTCACGCGCGGCGACGGGCATTCCGTCGTGGTCTTTCCCGGCCTCGGCGCGCCCGACCTCACCACGCTGCCGCTGCGCACCTTCCTCATGGACCGCGGCTACGATCCGCACGGCTGGAACCTGCGCTTCAACTTCGGACCGCGCAAGGGCGTGCTGGAGCGAAGCCTCGAGCACGTGCGCCGGCTGCGGCGCGCAAGCGGGCGCAAGGTGAGCCTGGTCGGATGGAGCCTCGGGGGTGTGTTCGCGCGCGAGATCGCCAAGCGCCTGCCGCAGGACGTGCGCTGCGTGGTCACGCTCGGAAGCCCCTTCACCGGGCACCCGAAGGCCAACAACGCGTGGCGCTTCTACGAGATGGTGAGCGGCCACAGGCTCGACGACGACGTCGCGGTCGCGCGCGTGCGCGGGACGCCGCCCGTGCCCACCACCTCGATCTTCAGCCGCACCGATGGCATCGTCGCGTGGCAATGCTGCCTGCAGCCCCAGGAGCGCCGCGCCGAGAGCATCGAGGTTCAGGCGAGCCATCTCGGCATCGGCATGCACCCGGCCGCGTGGTTCGCGGTGGCCGACCGGCTGCGCCAGCCCGAGGGGCGCTGGAGGCGTTTCCACCGCGAGGGCTGGCGCCAGTGGGTCTACGGCGATCCGTACCGTGGCGAAAATCGCGGTTGACGGGCTGGAGCTCGAGTACGAGTCGCTCGGTGAGGCGGGGCGCCCCACCATCGTCCTGGTGATGGGGCTGGGCGTGCAGATGGTGCTGTGGCCCGACGCGTTCTGCGAGATGCTGGTGGCGAAGGGCTTCCGCGTGGTGCGCTTCGACAACCGCGACATCGGCCTTTCCACCAAGCTCGACCATCTCGGCATGCCCGACATCGGGCGCCAGGCGATCCGCTACTTCCTGCACCTGCCGCTCAGGGCGCCGTACGTGATCGAGGACATGGCGCGCGACACCGAGCTCCTCCTCGATGCGCTCGGCATCGCGCGCGCGCACCTGGTCGGCGCCTCGATGGGTGGGATGATCGTGCAGAACCTCGCGGCTCGCGCCCCCGCGAAGGTCGCGAGCCTGGTCTCGCTCATGTCCACCACCGGCAGCCGCCGCCTGCCCTCGCCGCGCCCGCGCGCGATGCGCGCGCTGCTCCTGCCGCCGCCGCCGGAGGGCGACATCGAGGCGGCGACGCGGAGGTTGATGCAGCTCTTCCGCATCATCGGCAGCCGCACCTATCCCGCGGAAGAGGGTTACCTGCGCGCCCTGTGCGAGCGCCATGTGCGGCGCTCCCACCATCCGCCCGGCGCGGCACGCCAGCTGCTCGCGATCGCGGCAAGCGGCGACCGCACCGAGGTCGTGCGGCGCATCAAGGTGCCGACGCTCGTGCTCCACGGCGACGAGGATCCGCTGCTGCTGCCCCGGTGCGGCGAGGCGACCGCGCGGGCGATCCGCGAGGGCGGCGGCAGCGCGAGTATCGCGATGCTGCACGGCATGGGCCACGATTTTCCGGTGCAGGTGCTGCCGGAGCTCGCCGAGCGCGTGGCGGCGCATTGCCATGCCCATGCGTGAAGCGCGGGCGCTGCTCGCAGCGTTGCTGGTGACGAGCGTCGGCGCGACGGCGGCCAGCAGCTTTCCCGCGAAGAACCTGGCGTTCGACCGTTGGGACGAGGCGCGCGGCTGGCCCGAGGGATGGGGCGGGCTTGGGTCGAAACACTTCACCGTGGCGCGCGATTGCGAGGCCCGGCGAGAGGGGCGATGCACCCTTCGCGTCTCGGGCGGCGAGGGCGCACCGCCCGGCGAGTTCCAGCCGCTCGGGCAGGCGGCAAGCGCGGCGCCTGCCGCGGGCCAATACCTCACGCTCACCGGCTGGATCCGCACCTCGCAAGTCGAGAGCGGATGGGCGGGGCTATGGGCGCGCGCCGACGTGGAAGGCAAGCCCGTGATGCTGGAGAACATGTTTCGCAACGGGCCCAGGGGCACGAGCGAGTGGCAGCGGTTCGAGATCCGCCTGCCGGTGGCCGCCAATGCGACCGTCGTCGCGTTCGGCGTGCTGCTCACCGGCCGCGGCACGGCGTGGTTCGACGACCTGCGCATCGCGGTCGACGGCTCGACCAGGGTGGGGCCGGCGGAGAAGACCCAGGTGGTCGATCCGCCGCGCCCGCCCGTGTCCGCGCGGCTCATGGACGACGTGGCGCTCGCGCTCACCGATTCGCAGATGCCGAAGGTGCGCGAGCACTGGCGCGAGGAGACGCGGCGCGTGGCGCAGCCGGTCCGATCGCTCACCAGCGACGACTTCTCCGACCTGCAGTTCCTGAAGCCGCTGCTGGCGGGCCGGCGTGTCGTGCAGCTGGGCGAAAGCGCGCACGGGGTCGCCGAGTTCAACTGGCTCAAGGTGCGGCTGGTCAAGTTCCTGCACCAGGAGCTCGGGTTCGACGTAGTCGCGTTCGAGAGCTCGCTCTCGGCCTGCGATATCGCCGACGCACGCATCGGCAAGGCGCCGCCCATCGAGGTGATGCGCGACTGCATCTTCCCGGTGTGGCATTCGTCCGAGACGCTGGGGCTGTTCGAGTACCTCGATGCGGCACGAACGGCGGGGCGACGCATATCGCTCGCCGGATTCGACACGCAGAACAGCAGCCGGGAGTCGCGCCCGGAAGTGACGGCGCGGCTCGTTCGCCAGGTCGCGCGCGTCGATGGCGAGCTGGCGACGAGGATTCGCGCATACGAGGAGCAGCTCGGCACGCCCGGCATGGCGCCGGAGCTGGCGCGCGAGATGAAGCAGGCCTACGCGAGCGCGGTCTCGTTGCTGGAGAGCCACCGCGAGGCCTTGCGCAAGCTGGAGGCGGCCCGCCCGTTGGAGGTCGACCTCGTTCTGCAGGAGCTGCGCTCGCGCGTGCGCCTGGCCGAGCAGCTCGGCGCGTCGCGGCGCGACGGCGGCCGTGTGCGCGACGAGGGCATGGCCGACAACCTCGATTTCCTGCTGAAGGAGATGTATCCGGGGCGCAGGCTCGTGGTGTGGGCGCACAACTTCCACATCGCGAAGGAGCCGTACTTCCCCGAGGGTCCGCGCGCGATGGGGTCGTGGGTGGCCGAGCGCCGCGGCGCCGAGGTCTACACCATCGGCCTTTACATGGGCCGCGGGGTGGCGATGCTCAACAACCGCTCGCGCTACGAGATCGTCGCACCCGCGCCCGACAGCCTCGAGGCGATCATGGCGAGCGCTGGGTGGCGCGCGTCATTCGTCGACCTGTCCGATCCGCGCACGCCGGCCGACTCGTGGCGGCGCATGCCGCTCAGGGCGCGCGACTGGGGCACCGCTCCGGTGACGCTCACGCCGGCGAAGACCTACGACGGGTTGATCTACATCGACACCGTGACGCCGCCCGAGTACCTCTAGAGCAGGCCGACCTGAGGTAGGCGATGAGGTCGCCACCGCGGCAGCGCGTGCCTGCGAGGAGGGCACCGCAAGGATAGGCCGCTCGAGTCCGCTAGACTCCGCCCATGGCGCTCTGGATCCTGCTCGCGCTCCCGTTCGCGGGAAGCGTCCTCGCTGCCCTGCTTCCCACGCACGCGCGCACCACCGCGGCGGTCGGCGCAGCCGCGGTCGCGCTCGCCGGCGTCGTGCTGCTGGCCGGCGCCTTTCCGCACGTCACCGGCGGCGGCGTGCTGCGCGAGAGCTACGCATGGATGCCGTCGGCGGGACTCGAGCTCACGCTGCGCCTCGACGGCTTCGCGTGGATGTTCGCGGTGCTGGTGACGGGCATCGGCTTGCTGGTCGCGATCTACGCGCGCTACTACATGTCCGCCGCGGACCCGGTGCCGCGCTTCTTCTCGTTCTTCCTCGCGTTCATGGGCTCGATGCTCGGCATCGTGATGTCGGGCAACCTCGTGCAGCTCGTGTTCTTCTGGGAGCTCACGAGCCTGCTGTCCTTTGCCCTGATCGGCTACTGGCACCACCGGGAGGACGCGCGTCGCGGCGCCCGGATGGCACTGCTGGTAACGGGCAGCGGCGGGCTTTGCCTGCTCGCCGGCGTGCTTCTGCTGGGCAAGGTGGCGGGCAGCTACGACTTGGACGTTGTGCTCGCCTCGGGAGACGCGATCCGCGCGCACCGCCTCTATCCGGCTATCCTTGCGCTCGTCCTGCTGGGCGCGTTCACGAAGAGCGCGCAGTTCCCCTTCCACTTCTGGCTGCCGCACGCGATGGCCGCGCCCACGCCGGTATCGGCCTACCTGCACTCGGCCACGATGGTGAAGGCGGGCGTCTTCCTGCTCGCGCGCCTGTGGCCCGCGCTCGCCGGCACCGAGGCCTGGTTCTGGACGGTGGGACTCGCCGGCCTCGCCACCCTCCTGTTCGGCGCCTACGCCGCGATCTTCGAGCGCGACTTGAAGGGCCTGCTCGCGTACTCGACCATCAGCCACCTCGGCTTGATCACGCTGCTGCTGGGGTTGAACAGCCCGCTCGCGGCGGTGGCCGCCGTCTTCCACATGATGAACCACGCGACCTTCAAGGCTTCGCTCTTCATGGCCGCGGGCGTGATCGACCACGAGACCGGCACGCGCGACATGTCCAGGCTCTCCGGGCTGTGGCGCGCGATGCCGATCACGGCGACGCTCGCCATGGTCGCGGCCGCCGCGATGGCGGGCGTGCCGCTGCTGAACGGATTCCTCTCCAAGGAGATGTTCTTCGCCGAGACGGTGTACATCTCCGCGCTGCCGGCGGTGGAGATCGGGCTGCCGGTGGTCGCCACCGTCGCGAGCCTCTTCGCCGTGACCTATTCGCTGCGTTTCGGATACGGCGTGTTCTTCGGCGCGCCCGCCGAGGGGCTCCCGCGCGAGCCGCACGAGCCCGAGCGCTGGATGCGCGTGCCGATCGAGCTGCTGGTCCTCGCATGCCTCATCGTGGGCGTTTTCCCGCAGGCGGTCATCGGGCCCGCGCTCGACGCCGCGGCGCGCCCCGTGGTCGGCGGCCAGATGCCGGAATACAGCCTCGCCGTCTGGCACGGCTTTACCAAGCCGCTGGTGATGAGCCTCGCCGCGCTCGCCGGCGGCATCGCCGCGTACGCCGCGATGCGGCGCCTGCCCGCCTCGCGCCGGTTCCTGCGTCGGCTGCTCGTGCCCGGCCTCGAGGGCCGGCGCGTCTTCGCGTTCGCGCTGCACGCGCTCGAGCGCGGCGCGCGCGCCGTCTCGCGCTTCACAGCCACGCGCCGCCTGCAGCCGCAGATGTTCCTGATGGTCGCCCTCGCCGTGGCCGCCGCGTGGGCGGCGCTGCGCGAGGACGGGATCGCGTGGGGCGACCGGCCACGGGTACCCGCGACGCTGGAGTTCGCCGCGCTCTGGGTCGTCGGCATGGCCTGCGCGGTGGGAGCGGCGTGGCAGGCGAAGTTCCATCGCCTGGCCGCGCTCATCATGCTCGCCGTGACGGGACTCGTGACGAGCCTCACCTTCGTCTGGTTCTCCGCGCCCGACCTCGCGCTCACGCAGCTCGCGGTGGAAGTGGTGACCACCACGCTCTTCCTGCTGGGCCTGCGGTGGCTGCCCAAGCGCGTCGAGGCCGACGACGCGCGCAGCGGGGTGCGCGCGCGCTTGCGGCGGGGGCGCGACCTCGTGCTGGCGCTCGCCGCGGGCACGGGCATGGCGGCGCTCGCCCATGCGATGCTGACCCGCCCGGCGCCGCAGAGCATCTCGCCCTTCTACCTCGAGCGCGCGCTGCCCGAGGGCGGCGGCACGAACGTGATCAACGTGATGCTGGTGGACTTCCGCGGCTTCGACACCATGGGCGAGATCACGGTGCTCGCGGCGGTCGCGCTCACCATCCACGCGCTCTTGCGTCGCTTCCGTCCGCCACGGGAGAGCGCCGCGCCGCCGAGCCAGCAGCTCGTCGCCCTCCGCGCGACCGACCTCGACACCGCGAACGTCCCCGCGGCGCGAGTGCCCGGCTACCTGCTCATGCCTGCGGTGCTGGCGCGCCTGGTGCTCCCCATCGCGATCCTGGTCGCTGCGTACCTATTCCTTCGCGGGCACGACGAGCCCGGCGGCGGGTTCGTGGCAGGCCTCGTGGTCGCCGCGGCGTTCATCACCCAGTACCTCGTGGCCGGCGCGCGCTGGGTCGAGGAGCGCCTCCTGCTGAACCCGCTGCGCTGGATCGGCGTGGGGTTGCTCCTCGCGGCCG
>Ga0307505_10001411_pt1 | contig 19517 bp, 5 predicted proteins | sample 23_S_MG_FD_202183 | JGI IMG/M metagenome (GOLD analysis project Ga0307505, IMG submission 202183) | Soil microbial communities from Populus trichocarpa stands in riparian zone in the Pacific Northwest, United States - 23_S | ecosystem: Environmental > Terrestrial > Soil > Riparian zone > Trees...
ACGGACCCCGCCAGATCCAATCCGCGACGGTCATTTGCGGCAGGGGATTAGTCGGTTCTGTGACCCCGACCTTCGTACCCATAACTTCCAGTCTTGAAACAGTTGGTGACGATTCACGCATGCCAGGCAGGCTCGTCATCCGCATGGCTTGTTCAAGAACGGGTTCGAATATCGTGCGCTCTTTCAACCATTCGTATGCCCCGTTGTGAAGTTGGAGCAGGAGTGCGTTACGGAGCATCAGATACAACAATGCCGAAGGCGGCGTGCCGCCCATATCCTGGGTAATGATCTTTTGCGTGTCCTCTGCGGTCGCCAGGAACTCTATGTAATTAACGGCCAGAGGATCGGTTTCCGAGACAGGTCTATTCTCGACCAAATTCGGCGAGTCAAGATTGGAAGTGTAGTGCTGCCACAAGACATGAAGGCTTTGCATTTCGCTTACTGGGGCCGGGTCCGCAGCAACCCCCAAATTTAGCTGCAGATAGGTCCGTGCGATGGCGGGCATTCCCAGCATGTGTGAATTCAATTCGCCGGCAAACCTTCCTCCGTCTTTGAAATTCAACAAATTCCTAAGGTACTCATGGCTGTATCCGATCCGTTGGTAGAATTCCACGGAAGTCGGATGAAGACCCAGTATCTTCATCAGCACTTTTCCGGATTCGGTGCCTGGCTTACCCACGAAGGGCAATGCGCTCAGGTTGTTGGTCCAGATATTCTGCAACGCGAAAAGTAGGCTGTGCAGTCTTCGCAGAAACGCGATTTCTTCCTGGCCGCGTGGAGCGATGGTGATAGGGCCGGAGCGCTCAGAGTACCTCCAACGCGAGAAGTCACTGGTTAGGAGCACGCCGTAAGGCTGATCGCCGATGCGCACCGCCGGCAAAGGTCCTCTGCCGGTCACGAAGCGAGTAAAGAATGATCGCGCAAGCCGGGCGGTTTCCGGCGTTACGACCGGAGCCATCCAGTTTTTCATCCAGTATCCTAGTGTTCCGGGAAACAGCGCCGTGCTCATCGCTATGGCTTCCAGTACATCGGTCTGATCGGCGTGTTGAATCGTTGACACCGACTCGTATGAGATACCCAATGCATCGGCAAAAAAACGGGCGTCGGTCTGACTCTTTCGTGGATCGGGATCGTTCTCGTTGAATGCAGGTGGATCGATGGCTGTAAAGAAAGCCAGATCGTCGTAGGGATCGTTGTCCGAATACCCAGATCCGTCTCGCTCGGTATTATTGGTCGGTGTGCCCTGCGGCAGGATGCTGAATCCTTTCGGGCTGTAGTGGTGGTTGTCGATCAACTCCTCAACCATCGCCGCACCATCGTTCGCGCTTGCGGAAAGAAAAACACCAAGCACGAGAACTCTTGCAAATCCAAGGCGAGCTTCCGTTTCATTGACCGGTACCTTGAATCCCATTCCCTTTTCCACGGCCTTGTCGAAATCAGACATCCAGTCGAACGAGCTGCCGTAGACTAGCGTGTCGTCTTCGGGTCGGTTGACGAACGCGTCTTTGGCCACGAGTGGATCCGGGCCAAGAAACAAGGTATCGGGTATAACGTTTCCGACGATCTCGCGCGGTGGTCCCTCGTTATTCGAAAGTGAAAGGACGAAACGGTCCGGCAATAATTGAGTACGAGGAGCTCGAGTCCAGCCGTCAGTTGAGGTGAGGTCATGCACCGGGAAACCGGTAATGATTGTTCGAACGGCAGCGTTCACACGATCAAACCACTCGCGCTTTTCCGCGATGAGGCTGAACGCATCTCCGTCATTGTCGGCGATGACTTTTTCGAGTGCCGTGCGAACCGCTTGCGGAAGATCGAGAGCGAGGAGTTTAACGAAGAACTGGGGATCTACATCAACCAATAACTCAGGCAAAGTCTTCGTCGCTGCGCCGGCAACCAGCGAATCCCAATCGCTCGGTTTGGTGCGGCTTGCGACCCAGGCGGCCCGGTACCCGCCAAATAGTTCAACGATGTGACGCCATGCTGCCCGCCGGCGGTTCTCGCGCTCTTCGCGAAGGTGCTCGGCCGTTAACAGCTCCGTCCAATAAAGCTCACCGGCGAGGACCTCACGATCAGACAAGACTTTCTCATGGGTGTGGACAAGGATGTCGTCGGGATATATCCTGACCCACAACTCCATGCCCCTGTTACTCGGAACCGGAACAAAGATCGTTTCGATGCGAACGGGAAACAGCAAGAAAGGTGTTCCGTCGTCGAGGTTTCGCAGCGCCGCTCGCGGATGCGGATCGCGCTCGTATAGTCCTACGATCGCGTCATGCAGGTGCCCCTCACAATCACTACAGCTCTCCGCTAAGCGCCGTCTACCTTCTTCGATCTCCGTGCGGTGGGATTTCAGATCGTCCAGATCAGGGAAAGTAGGTTGCAGGAGGTCCGCCAACTCGCTCTGCAATGCACCGAGCTCTTCTCGAAGCGTGTCTATTTCTCGTTTAACATCTTCCTGTCTTCGCCGCTGGTTCTCTTCGTCTCGCTGTAGTGCCTCTAAAGCCTCGCGAGCCGTTCTAAGACCTATATTTAGATCGGCCAACACGAGTTCAAGCCTCGCCAACTCAGCTTCAAAGTTTTCAATTTTATCCGATGGCGGAACATCCTGTCGTCGAAGTTCCGCGATGATCCGACGCAACTCCTCGATTCGCGACTGCGTCTGCGTAAAGTTCTTTTGCAGGTGCTCGAGCAATCGCTTCTGTTCGGCGAGATTCGCAAACCAATCCGAAAGTTGACGGAAAGTTGTTCTCAATGTTGCCAGACGAACGTTAAGTCGCTCGATGCGTGAACGGAGAGTTGAAGCTTCGCGATCGCGATCTGGGTTAAAGACCGTCGGTTGCTGTTCCGCACGCCTCAGTTGCTGATCTTTGCGATGGAGAGCAAGCCTCGCCCGGTATAGATCTTCGTCGCACTGCCTGCACTTCTCGCGCAGCCGCGAAATCAATTCCAGTTTTTCTGTGAACTCAGGCATATTTTTTTAACCGGGCGGCGTCGCCAGATCCAACATCTCACTCGCGTGAACAGCCACCATTACCGGAGTTTGAAACAGGATATAAGCCATTTGCGCCGAGCTGTGGCCCCAGCGGTGCTCGTTCATTTCATTTGGGTTGGGATTAGGAAACGTCGGAGCAGGCGTTCGCTTCACAAACAGAGGTTCAGAATCGCCGAATCGGTCCCAGGCCAGGTTGTTCCATGTATCGCGCGAATCAGTCAGCGGGTCGGTATCGGTTTCGTTAGGCTCGTACGAAATGTCCATGCCGAAACGCGGCTCACCGGGTACTTCCTGAATGACAAAGAACCAGCCACGCGTGTCACCCGGAAAATCTCTGCTTGGCATCGTTCCTTTCGCTTTTTCAACTGTCAGGTCAAAGCCGAAGAATCGAAGGTCGGGGTCAATCTCCGCCTTAAAAAGTGGAAACTTAAGCTGGATGTTGAATTCCGTTTCGGTCAGATCCTTTTCCTGAATGACGTTGTTACCGTGGACATCGCCAAAAGCTTTTTGGGCGTAGATCACCGTGTTGGGATAGCGTTTTAACAGATCACCTCGAATCACGAGTACGACCTGTTCTTCACCCGGCAATACCTCCGCCTCCGGATTGACGGGTTTATGCGATCCGAGCTGGGTCGTTGATTGCCAGGAATGGATCTTCGTAATGTCTTTCAAGCTTTCGGCATCGGCCGGAGTATCTGGATTGTTTACACCTTTTACTTCCCAGAACTGCCGGAAGTAACTGCCTCTCATGTCCGTAGGATACTCACGCCAGAGTAGCTCACGGCCCATCTCGTGATTCAGTCCCACCATGTAAGACTCGATGAACCTCGGGTTAGTTTCCAAGAGCGAGATCGTGTTAGGTGGGATGAGTTGTAGATTCGGGATCAACAATTCTTTATTGATGTCCCGAAGATAGCTGTACATAGCATCCTCTAGATCCGGATGAGCCATGGCGTCGACGATGTCTTCGGGTTTAGTGAAGCTTCGATCCGGAATTTGAACGAGCCCTGCCAGCCTGAATGGAAATGCGACTCTCGCATCGATCGCCTTGGCTACTTTCCGGTGCCCTGCTTCTAGGTCGAATGCTGGGGGGGGCGGTTTATCCGCCACGCGGATCACTAAGCGGTCCTGCAACTCGATCGCCGCGCTACGGAAATTGCGAGCCTCGATACTGTCGGACTCAGATGACCGACCCGGAGTCGCCGGCGGGGCATCGGTTTCACCGTCCAACACAACGCTGAAACCCGGCTGGGGCGGGACCTGCTCGATCGCGTCGCGTTCTTTTTCGGGATCAACAAGGGTTTCCGCTGCCTCGTTAAGATTGTGATGTTGGTGTAACCAATAGTAACCACCTCCTGCCGCCGCCGCGAGTACGAGCACAACTACCCACGCGCCGGTGAAAACGGCGAGCAGCAGCAATAGTCCGAGCACCAAAACCAGAAGCCAAAGACGGTTCTTGATCAGCCAAAGCAGCCACTCGGAAAACTTTCGTGGCTGTATCCGGTCAGCGAGATCCTCGACCGAGGGAATTCCTTCAGGTAATTCGCGCGGAGGAGCCGGAGTTATTCGGCCGTCGTTGACTGCCGCTACCAGCTCGGAAAAATCGAACGCCTTATCATTGTTGCCCAGTCGCCTCGCCAGTTTACCGGCAGGTCGGGCGAGGCGACGAAACGCGGAACTGAACACCGGCGTTGCCAAGCGGCTTTGGCCAATTTGGTGACGGACCGTCGTCGGACTACCCATTATCCTCGCGTGAACCGACGCGCTGACGGCGAGCAGCTTTGCCGGCTCCAGCTTGTTAAAGAAGTGGGTCGTGTAACGCATGCTGATCTGGAGGAAGAACTGGAAGTTTCGGATCTTGCGATTCGCTTCATAGACCTTCTGCACCTGCTGCCAGGCCTTTTGCATGAACTTTTCCTGGCCTTTCTGTACAACTTGGGTGCCGAACCCTGCAGGTACGCGATTGCGAGGATCCCGATTTATGTCGTGATACCAGCCCGCTTGCGTTACGTCGAGCAGCACCTTGTCCGTCTTGCGTTGACGAGCATGGTTTTGACCATAAAACGGTATGGTCACGACCGGGTCGTTGAGAAAGTCTTCGTCGCTACCGGCAACTGCATCAACATCGGCTTCGATCTTTTCCGGCAGGTTTACAAGGATCTGCAATTCCTTCTGAAAATCGTTTGACGAAAACACCTCGGGAAGAGGCTTTGTCCGATCTGTTTTTAGTGCCCCTTCCAAACCCTGAGTTCCGGGATTGGGGGACGGCAATCCTGGAGGTTCGGCACCAGCAAAGGGTCGGACTCGACCCTGTTCGTCAACCATGACAAAACCCGGGTCTGAACAATCCATCGACCGGATCCCTATCCGGGCGTCGAGAACCCGCGGCTCGAGGATCTTTACCAGTGACTCGAAATCCTCTTCGGCCCCGGTGCGGAAATACCAATCAAAGTAAAACGGCAACTCGACGGCCGTGGTGGCCGCATCCCAAGACGGCTTTTGCGCCGGGATCCCGGCGGTGGATTTTCCCAGGCCCGCCAGTCGGCCCGCCTCAAAGGCCGGAACGAGAAAAGCGTGATAGTTCAGGTTAGGTTCTAGATGGCGTGGAGAGAGCAAGCGGCAGTAGATCTTGTCAGGATCAGTGGAGACGACATCCCGTAGGGAGCGCAAGTAAAGTTCGAGATCTGAAAGCTCGCTGCCCGGGATCTCCTGCTCAGTGTGGACGTGAGCGAACAACCAGGTTTCGTCAGACGGTGGAAGGGCTGCCGCGCTTTTCACGTTTATTACTGGGAGCGGCAGCCGGCGATCATCCCGCTCAAACTCATCCTCTTTAAGTACCAGCAGAAGGATCCAAGGGCGCAGGTGTTCGCCCTGGGGTTTCGCCGGTGTGTAACGCCATGCAAAATCTTCGTCGTAAAACTCGATGAACGGCAAGTAATTCGGTTCAACGTTTGTGATCCAATTGCGCGGATCGGTGCGGACGATCATGTCGCGTTGAATTCCAACGATGTCGCCCGGCCCGATCAACGCAAAATCTTTAGGTGTCTGGGGGGTCGTATTTATGGACACGCCGATCGGCACCGAAGCTCGGTCACCAGGCGGCAGCGCCGTCGCGGGATCACCGAGCGTGTCTACCTCTCTGATATGGGCGGAGATTCCGCGGCGAGCCCATGACTGAAATTGATATTTTGCGACCTCGAGTGCCATAACGTTATCAGTTGAGATTCAACTCGAAATTCGAAACTACCTGCAGGCTTCCAACGAGAGCCGGGTTCTGCTCGATCAGCTCTTTTTGTCGCTGATACGCCTCTGCCTGGGTCGCGAATACAATCGCTCCGGTGCCATTCGCCAGATGCGACTTCAAATCGGCCGTGTTTGCGATCGCGAAGCCTTCTACAGGCAGAGCCACTTGCTTAGGGGCATTCAAGGAGAGCCGATTTTTCTGATGCGATAGCGTGGACTGTCGCACCGAACCTCCTTTAACGAGGCGATCGTAGGCTCGCACGACGAGGTCTACGAGGCCCTTGAACACCAGGCCGTTACGTCGCAAATAACTCAGCTCGTATATCACGGGGCGGGTAACCGGTGTGGCCACGAGCAGGTCGTCGGTCGCAGTTAGTTTGAAACCACTGGGCAAGTTCTCAAACGAACGTCGCGATAACTTTTCGCTGTCAGTTAACTCGCTGAAGTTGCCCGGGGCGAACTGTTCGCGCATTCCCTGATAATCCGCCGGAATGTTAGCACTCCCGGAGACCGCGTTAGAGATCTTGAATTTGTTCGCAGCAAGCGGCTTCTTATTTCCAAACTTTTGAATTAGATAGTCTTCAAGTGGCAGCGAGCGTTGACTAAAGGTAAGAACACCGGCTGGGTGGATCACGAGCAGTTCGGTCCCCGCCGGAGGTATGATCTCTCGCACGCTAACGTGCAGATGATTGTTTGATGGGAGTTCCGCCCGCCAGTTACGTGTGTCATTGAACTCCCTCTGCAAAAGCGCAAGCAGGTCTTCGGTAGCCGGAGCGATCGCCGGCGGCGGATCGCCCCAGGTGACATGAAAGCCGACCGTGATCGAGAAGAACAGGAAGGATAAACTCGCTTTGCCTCGGGCATCCCAGGGCGTCGGCCCGGTTAGGGTAGCTGAGACCCCTATTCCAGCGATAACAGACGAGCCTCTTCGCAGCGCAACACCGCCGGTGAGTTTGGCTTCGAAGCGAAACGGATCAAACTGGAAAAGGACGTCGTAGCCTAAGAACCCATAAATATTAAAACCCGCCGCCTCGGCGTAGAGCTCAACGCGAGCGCCGAACTGCACCGTGTTTGACGTCACGGCGAAATACGATTCGACCTTCAGCCTTGGATTGTCATCCGACAGCAAGCTGATACCGATCCGTGCCATGTTACGGAATCCGTCGGGCAATGCAGGAATGGTAGGTATGTCACGAAAGTCGGGATGAAATCCGCCGACACTAAGTGCAAAGGTTTGTTCCTCACCCCACGAGACGAGAAAGGCCATGCTTCCGGTGATCGAATAGATCAGCAGGCGCGAGTCGTATAGGTCGGCGCGGAAGAAAATATATCCCCGATCAAAATCGACGACACCAATAAAGTTCACCTGCAAACGGAGCAACGGCGAGTCTTCTTGCGGGAGTAAGGCCTTCAGCACGCCTACGAGGGCGAACATCGGGCTCGGCAGATCCAGCAGCAGCCCGAGCTCGACGGTGATGATCGACGGGCTTCCCCAGCCGAGCTTGGCCATCGGGCCGATGACGAAATGGCCTTGCTTTTGAGGGAAGAATTGCTTGATGTCGCTGATTATCCGCGTGATATTCGCGATAATGTTTTCCGGAAAGAGGATGCTTTTGACGGCGTTGGTGCGGATGCCTTCCGCCAGTGCCGCAACATTGATCATCCGGTTGAGACCAAAGATACCGCCCACACCGTTGAGCGTAAAACCAAAGCTCAACTGGATAGGTGTAAACTCCGCCGTAATAATGATCAACAGTGAGAAGCCCTTTGAGCCATCGGGCATCTTTGTATTAATGATGCCGATGGCCTTGACGGAGAAGAGGCCGTTAAAGTCCAGTTCGAGCGCTCCCGCATATTCGCCTTTCTCATAATCCAGCATGAGAAAGCCCCCGCCTTTAAATCCGCCGGCGTCGAGCGACAGTCCAACGCCGTTCGGCGGCTTGAAACCTAGGTCGAGGTTTACTGGACCGAGATTCCCGTCGGTGCCGGGAAAGGTGAAGGTTGACCTTAGCCCGAGCCTGTCGACGACGATCGTCAGTGGACCCAGATTGGCCCGAATGCCCGCGCTGACATCGATGCCTATCGCATCGCTGCTGGGTCGGATAGCAATGCTTAGAGGGCTAATACTTATCGGCCCGACTTGGACGTCTAACGGTAGCTCGATCTCTGGGCCTCCACTCCCTTTTATCTGCAGGCCGCTCTTGAGGCTGTAGAGGAACGCGAGGTCAAAGGCCAGCTTGTAGGAGGTGTCCCCTATTAATGTCGATAGGAAACCATCTTCACCAAACGAGACCTCCAACTCCCCTGAGCTGATACTGGTCTGAAAGGCGAAGTCGAGCGAGGAATCTCCGCCGCCGCTCAGATAATTCAACTCGGCCATGCATGTGGCTTTGGAAGCGCGAAGAAGGCCGATATCGGTCAATGAAATTAGGGTGAGCTTCTCATCGGGCGGGGTGGGCACGGCGACAACGCTAAGAGCAATACTGGCGTCAACGTGGTTTGACGACAGAGCCGAAAAGTCCCCCGGCGCCGAAAGTAGCCACTTGAAATCGTCCTTGAATCCTCCGGAGACTTTACACTCCAGCTTCCAAAGTGACGACAAATCCAAACCGATCGTGAAGTTATCTGGGATAGGGAATTTGTGCAGGACGGATAATCCCTTTTTGGAACCATCATCGAAATGCTCGATCTTAAAAAAATCAGATTCGATAAACGCAGGTGTGGCGGGGCTGGCCGGGTGGAAAGTTACCTCGACGTTATTCCTGGTAAGCCACTTGCTCAGTCTTTCCAAAAGAAGTTCCGCTCGAAAATCATCTTCGCCCCAGCGGTATACCGCCTTCATGTGTTCCAACGGGGAACCGATGAGTTCGGGCAGCCGATTGAAGTGGATCTTCTCCTGTAAAACTGTTTTGGGGAATGTAGGGGCGCCGAAGGTAACGGGTTCCAGCTCGAGCACCCCGATCAATTGCAGTAGCTCAGCGCTCATTAAGCGGCGGTCAGCGTAAATAATCGCCAACAGCATCGCGAGGCGTTCGAACAACTGATCGCAATAATCTCTCAATTGCGAAGCGAGAGGATCCGTAAAGGTTTCAGAAATCGCGCGGGCATCATCGCGAAGTTGTTTTATTGCTGCAGAAATGATCTTGATCTGCTCGAAGGCTTCCGACGCCTTCAAGGCAACAGAAGCCATGTCATCTTCATCCAGCGCCGCCCTCAGCTCCGCTGCTATAGAAAACAACAAGGTTACGGCAGTTCTGCACTGATCAATATTTCCGGAAATGGCGGAACCAGACAAGGTGCCATCAGGGAGATCAACGTCCAGCTCTATCTCTACGAAGGCCTGGATTCCGTCATCTTCCAGAGCAGCTAAAAGGGGCTGCAGGTAAAAGCTGGCGTTCTGAATTAAAGCTTCTAATGTTCCGGACCTTCGTTCCATACTCGTAAGCCCTAAGTCCTTGGCAAAAGTTGCGGGTTGAGCCGTAGTAATTGCAGGAGCTCTTCATAGCTCAGATTTAGAAACTGCAGTGCAAGCTGTCGATGTTGCTCCACGTGTCCCGCGAGTTCTGGACTGCCGTACTTTATCAAGGCTTCAAAAATATCGGTCATGACGGCCCGCAGGGGCCGCTCTTGAATGAACGCGGGTAGGGGTTCTGTTCGCGCGGCAATTGCCTGTCGTAGTCGCTTCATCAGCTCCGGCCCATGACTGCGATGCCAGGTTGCGGCAAACCGCCTATTGACCTCCATCAGATGCCGTACCTCGGCTACGTGCGAATTTATGATGACGGAAAGGTTGGCCCCGCCTTCGATAGACGACAACTCGGCTGCGGTGGCGGCGAATAGATCGGGAATCGCGGCGGCTGTCGATTGAGCGTCCCGATCGATCGGGTCCCCACCATCGGATATCAGGGCAGGTTCGGTCCATATCGTGATCTTTAGAGCTTTCTCTACTTCGTCGATCTTGTTCGCACGCGCCCCACCGACACTTGTGGCCACAAACAGCAGCCCGACGACGTGATTCTCCTTGTTCACAAACACGGAACCTGAGTCCCCAAACACCGCCATAAATCCCCTAAAGTTGCCAGCAATCGGCTCGATCTGTAACTGGTTTTTCCAGGAGATATTTTTGTATTGAAAATCCAGACTAGCGTCGGTGACAATGCCTTCCGTTATACCCGTCTGCGCCCCCCTTTTCCATACTCGGTAGTCTGCGTTGAGGATGTCGGTTGGGTTGATCTGAGCGGTACCCTTGATCGGGCCGATATCGACAATATACGGATCGTACTTTCCTTCGTCGGGATCGAATTTCGCGACGGCGGCGTCTACAGTGAAACCGTGATCTGCGTCTGGACCGTTCACCATCTTGGTTTTTTCCGCAATCCTGTGGGAACTGCAACTCCATGAGCTCTCGTAATACGTGGGATGATGCACTTCCATGTCATTTGATCCGGAAAAAATCACGTGTGCATTGCTCAGCAATACTTTCTTCTGGCTTATATTGTCGATAGCGAGGCAACCTAACGTCCCTGCACTTAATTTCACACGACGAGTGACGGTTGGACCGCCTCCCCCTTGGGGATTGATAGTGGTTCTCAAGGGAGAAGAAGCGGCCTGAGCCGGGCTCGCCTGCACCGACTCCGTCGAGGATTCCTCCACTTCGATCCGAATCCCGCCCCAGGTCCGGTCGTATTTCCGCGAATCCTCGGTTATTTTGATCCACGTGCCGATGAAATCGTTCGCGAGATCCGGGCTGCCCCAACCGGTGGCGTCGACTCCAGGTATCGTGAAGGTGTTCGGGCCCGTTACCGCGATCGAATAAGGGGGAATACCTTCGTTCAAATGATTATCAAGCTTTTCTACGGTAATGTTTTGGATCGTTAAGATAACGATCTTGTCGTTCTTCACAAGGCCATGGTTTGGCGAGTGAATAATGACCGGATTCTTCATTTCGACTCTCGTGATTCGGCCAGTTGGCGCGATGCTCACCTTCCGCCAACTCCAGCCCGTGGGGGTACCGCCAAAATCCGATGGTTTCGCTCCGACCAGGATAAAGTTGTCTTTGTCGGTCCTTTCGACCTTATAGATTTGAGATTCGAGTGGTAGGCGACCCTTGCCTATTTTGACGCGATCGCCATTTCTCAACCCGTGCCCGTTTGATCCGATTGTCACTTTGTCTGTTGTGCCGACAAATTCGATTGTGCCGGTAGGGCAGCAACAAAGATTGTCTAAGGTACTCACGTTGATCCATCTGGCGGAATTTGGCGCATAAGGGATTCTCACCGGGGGCACATCAAGCCCGTTTTCGATGATCGGAATGGTGAAGGCGTCGCTGTTCTTGACGGTGACCGAGTAGGGGAGACTTGTAATGGAGCCGGCGCCCCTTACTCGGATGACGGCGTTATTGAATAACCCGTGTGCGGGGGAAGTGATCTCCATGTGGGTGACGGTCGGACCAGTGGAGATTCCCACTGCGTTCTCAATAACTCCAGCGCGACAATCGTCTACGGTAATTTCGCTTTGAATATTGACTGGCTCTTGCCATTCCAATACATCGGTCGGGACGTCATCAATAAATGCCGGAATTATTTCCTCAGCGCGAAGGGATGCGAGCGGAAGTTTGGATTCCACATATACCCTAATTGCCAATTTGCCGACGGCCCGCCCATCAACAAATTTGGGCCCCAGTCCGACGGCCCTGACCTGGGGAATTTTGAAAAGCTCTGGAGCGGCCTTCTCTTTTGTCCGAAGGTAGTATTGATCGTCTGGCATGGTGCTTCATCCAATATGCGAAAGGCTAGCTGCCAATGGAGGTCGCGTCGCTCGCGAGGCCTCTACGGTTATTGTGCTGAGCTGTGCTGAGCGCCTCCAACCGCACCGCCCGCATTTTCAAATTCATAGCCAAGTCGTTCGTGAACCCCTGGGTTCACATCCACTAAAGACAAAAAGGGATATGCCGGTTAGCGACGCATCATATATACAGCACTCCAAGCTGTCAATGAGAAAGCGGCGAACACATCTAGCCCCGAATAAACTATCGGGCACCGCTTTCAGCCATGTTTGCGGGCTCCGGCCCATTCGAAGAAAGATACTCGTTGATGTCCGTGGAAAGCGAGTCGATAATTCGACATCTCGCCTCGGATTTTCCGGATTCTTCACGGTCAATCGTCTTGTTCGAGGCTGAGGAGGTTCTCTTGTAGGCATACGTTTTTCTCGACGGGTTTCAATAGGTATTGACCGAATCGCCCATTTTCTTTCCGCTTACAAAAGAACGCACCGATTTTGCTAAAAAGTGATCAACTCAGAAGCGCTCTTTCACAAATAAAGAGCGATAGAAGCATCGAACAAGAACTGGTAACGCGGAACGTACTGTCCCTATTCCCAGGGGCATGCTTGGTCGCTCGGACAGAGGACTCGGTGATGGCGGAGCGGAATTCTTTATGTCGAAAGCTTGCGAAAGTCGTAACGTAAAGGCGCAGGGTTGGGGTAGCCGAGCTTTCGTGGAAATCGGGGGCCGCCGGATCTGCAACCTCCGAGGAAACGAACCAAAGGTAAGTGTCCACGGCACTACCCAGAGAAAATAGTGCTTGCCTTTTTTGTCGAGGGAGCTTAAAGTGTCGTTCGATCGATAAAGCAGTATCAGGTGTTTTTGCGTGTTTACGGAGAGCGTTCTTTCATGCGAATCATGACCCTCAGCATTCTGCCGTGAAGCGGAGTCGATCCCGTTCCCGTTCCCGCTCTTCCGATTCTCCCGCTTTCCTGAACTCCCGAATTACACTTTGCTTGTTCATTCGACCCATATGAATGGTCCGTTCACTGCGGTTTTTCGTGCGACGGCTTCGCGCTTCTCCGCATTTTGGTCTTCACTGTTTTCCCCAATTTTCCGGACTATAGCCGAAACGATGTTGCTGAAAACTTGCATTGCCTTACTCTCCGTTGGGTTCCTTGCGCACCTGCTCGACTCGTCGGCGTTTGCGCAGAGTCCGACCACGGGCCGTATTGCCGGTTCAGTAAAGGATCAAAACGGTGCACTCCTTGTCGGCGCCGAAGTTGAAGTGGTCAATAAAGCGACCGCGGGACGGCGGAGAGTCACCGCCGACAGCGAAGCCCGCTACGTAGTGCCACTGCTGGCACCCGGTATATATTCCGTCAGGATCGTATACAGCGGTTTCGCTGACGCTGTATTTGACCTTGTTCGCGTTGCGGTCACTGAAACGACTCAGTTGAATGCCGTACTGGGGGTTGCCGGCCCTGACGCTCAATCCGTATTGAGTGATCCGTTGATCCAGCAAGACGGGCCTCAGCGCGGTCGTGTTGTTGACTCACGCTCGGTATCAGAGTTACCACTCGCGACGCGCAACTTCACGCAGATTCTTGCGCTCTCGCCAGGGACAGCTGTGTCCCTACCCGATAACGCGGCGCTTGGCCGGAATTCACAAAATGTATCGGTCAATGGAGCGCGCGTTACGCAAAATAGTTTCGAGGTCAACGGTATCGATGCGAATAACCTGGCCACGAATGCCGCTTCACTGGTAGCCGTTCCGGCGCCTGAAAGCATCCAGGAGTTCAAGGTTCAGACGTCTCTTTATGCGGCGGTTTATGGGCGCGGGGGCGGCGGTAATATCCAGGCGATCACTAAGACTGGGGGCAATAATTTTCACGGCGCGGCCTATGAATACTTCCGCGGCGCCTCGCTCAACGCCAATAACCCGTTCCTTAAAGCCGCCGGTGTTTCCCGCCCTACCCTGGAACGCAACGTTTTCGGTGGACTACTCGGAGGTCCGATAACGGCTGATAAATTATTTTTCTTTGTCTCGTACCAAGGAACGCGCGAACGAAATGGTGCCTCGCCTAATAGTCTGACATCCAGCGTCTTCATCGCTCCTGGCCTGACCGACGATCGCTCAGAACAAACACTTTTGACGACTTTCCGGCCGCGTATTTCGCCCACCTCGCCGCCGGCAACCTCGATCCATCCGGCTGCGCTGGCTCTCCTGAATACACGACTTTCGGACAGTCTATTCCTGATTCCGACGCCGAAGGCGGACGGCCGTTTTTCAGGGACGGCCCTCTCCACCTATCGTGAGGACCAGTTCAATGCGAACAGTGACTACAACGTAAGTGAACGCGATTGGCTCGCTGGAAGATTTTTCTTGTCTAATTCGCCGCAGTTCTTTGCGCTTCCCACGGGCGGCGCAAACGTTCCCGGATTCGGTGCCGGTCAAGTGCAGAACAATCGTTTGGTCTCGCTTCAGTACCTTCGCACGCTCAATTCGAAGACCATAAATGAAGCACGAATCGGCTACAGTTTTATTCGCGGGGACACGTTGGGGCAGGTACCTGTCAAGGACTCGGAGGTTGGCATTACTCGGCCCAATGCCGATGCTTACCCGGGCCTCGGGATAATTAGGATCGGCCCCGAGGGAACGAACGCAGTAACGATCGGGAACGCCGGCACAAATGTCGATACCGAAAATGTGCAATCGTCGACAACACTAACCGATATTCTCTCGGTTACGCGCCACGGGCACAGTATCCGCATGGGAGCGAACTTCATCTTTTACCGGAATGATCTTGTCGCTAACAACAACCGGCGAGGCACGATGACTTTTCAGAATTTCAATAATTTTTTGCTAGGCCGGGCCAATAGCTCCGTATACGGAGATGGTATCGGCACTCGTAGTCTGAGAGCGGCTGACTTCAGTTTCTTCGTCCAGGATGACTGGCGGTTTTTCGCAAACGCGAACCTTAATCTCGGGTTGCGTTACGAATTGGATCTTCCCCCTTTTGAGATCAGGGGCGCAATGTCGACTTTCGATCCGGCGCTTTACAGACCGAGAATGCAGGTCGACGCGGGGGGAATCCCGGTCGGACCGCCGATCGGCGGATTCGTGCAAGCCGGGAATGTTATTCCCGAATTCGATTTACCCGAGATTCCAAATGTCGGCAGGCGCATCCTGACAAGTATCGACAAAAACAATTTTGGTCCGCGCGTCGGTTTTGCGTACTCGCCTCTGGGTCGGGTCGTCGTGCGCGGCGGGTATGGCATCTATTTTTCGCGACCATCGAATGCGTATATCGGGATCTCGATCAACGCTCCGCCGATGTATACCATTCGTCGCAGTCCGGCGGGTTCTGTCGTGCCGTTGTCGAACCCTTTCTTTCCCCTGCCGTCGCGGGATCAATTTCCGACAATTATCACTGGCGTCGATCTTGTTGGTCAGGTGTTCGATCGCGATCTCCGGACAGCTTATTTCCAACAGTTCAACGGCGGCGTTCAATATTCCTTGAACAAAGATCTATTGTTGGAGGTGGCCTACGTTGGGTCGCGCGGGGTCAATCTGATCCGCGACGTCGCGATCAATCAGGCGAGACTCGCGACCCCGCAGAGCCCGATCACCAACAGCGTCACCGGGCAAGTGATCATCACAAACACCCCAGCGAATGCAGCAGCGCGCGCCCCCTTTCAGGGCATCGCGGTGGGGAATTTTTTGCAGATCCAGTCGACAGCCCAATCAAGCTATAACTCGTTACAGATAAGTTTGACTAGACGTCTCTCGAAGGGCTTGCAGTTTCTGGCTTCCTACACCTACGGGAAATCGCTCGACAACGCTTCGGGCGGGAGCGACAGCACGGGGGAAATGCGAGATACGATCAATATCGCCGGCGACCAGTCCGACAATCGGGCAAACAGGGGGGTGTCTGACTTTGACCGGACCCACCGTTTCGTCTTGAGTTATTTATGGGATCTGCCGTCTCCCGGCTTTGTTAAACGGTCAACCATTGGTCGGTGGCTATTCTCCGACTGGCACGCGGCGGGGGTGGTGACGATTATGAGCGGCTCGCCGATTGATATTTTTGACGGCGGGGCGGGTTCCTTCTATGGTTTGAGCGGCGGCAATAACGGCCTTATGCGCCCCAGTTGGGCACCGGGTGCGACTGCACTCACCGCGACCCGCAACGTACCCGCCGGATATTTCTTCAACCCTTCGGCGTTTGCCCGGCCTATCGTTCTGCAGGGTCGGATTATCCCGAGCTCGAACGGGAGGGCGACCGCCGGTGCGCTTGGGACCGACTTTGGCAACGTCGGCCGCAATGTCCTTCGCGGCCCGTCGCAGAAGAATATGGACCTTTCCGTCACGAGGCGATTCTCTATAAGTGATTCGAAGAATATTGAGCTCCGCGCCGAGGTTTTTAATCTCTTCAATGTTGCCAATTTTGCAACCCCGATCAGTAATCTGAGCGCCGTCCCGGCATCATCGATCGACCTGGTTACCGGGCAAATTATCGGCGATCCGGGTGATTTCGGCCGGATCCTTTCGACGAGCAGCAATCCGCGTCTGATCCAACTGGCCGTAAAGTTCAATTTTTGATCGATAATGAAAACCGGCACGGGCGGCTGGTTGATCGTCGTGTGGGCGCGCAAGGCAAGAACTTTTTGGGCGGATGAATGACTCCCAAAGATGTTAACATCCGGCCCGATCACTTACTTCAATCGTCTATCGGAGTTTTTGCCAATAATCTTGACATCGCGTCCGCTCCCGAATAGAATGCTCGTCAAATTTGATCTGTTCGATATGTAGCTGATATGTAGCAAGGAATGTTTGAGACGCCTTGGTACCTGGCGCCAGAACTCCAATTATCTCCTGCGTCCTAAGGATTATTACGAAGTTTCGTCTGAATCCGGATCCGTTCGGTGCTTGCGGTAGAGGACCGTCGCCCGTGGGATAACGAGTAACGAGGAGCCCGCAAATCCGGGTCCGAAAGACTGAAGGGGTTAGGACCGGCTTCGCGGAAAAACATGTCTCCTTGTGCTTCGCGTTAATTTCAGATGCCCGAAAAATGCTTCGCGGCTCTTACGCAAAAGCGAGGAGATTGTTCCACGCTAGAAAGGAACTCTATGCAACGGATTAGAATAACCCGAGACGAGGGCAATAATGTGCTCTTCGAAACCGTCTCGGTGGACAGAAGCGAGAACGTGTTTTATATCAATCTGGACCCTCTGGAGCCGCATTGGCCAGACCTTGCCTCCAATCAGGTTGGGCCGGCCCCTTCGGCTCCCTCCAGCCAATGCCAACCCGACCCTTTGGGCGACAAAAACGTGGTTTTTTATCACTGCCAGATCCCAGGGCATGAGGTTGAGCAGGGGGTGATCAAGATTTTCGAACCACTCGTCGAGGCCAACCAGACTTTGAAACCCGCTATCATCGGCCAGCCGATCAGCGACCAGCAGGTGGTGCAGGGAGGAATGTCCCCCTATCAGGTCACCGACGAAGTTTTTGAAGTTGTCGGCCCCGGCGGCGTCGTTATTAAAGACGGCGCTGGCGTTGGTCCGGGACTTCAGTTGATTCCGACGAAGGATGATACCGGAGTGTTCGTGGGCGGTGTGCCCGCCCTGTCGGGCACTTATAATTTCACTTTTACTGTAGTCGACGCGATGGGTGGGAATCTCCAGCAAGTCCAGTACACGATGAAAGTGACTTGAAGGCGTTTGGTGTTGCCGGCACCCCGGAGCGACAGGAACAGGATTCATATGAAAACAGGGAAAGGCGGTGTAGTTGAAGATCCCCACTATTTTAACGGACGTACGAGCCGCGTCGGGGCCCGCGTCGAAGTCTTGTGCTCACCCGCGCTAGCTTTACTGGGAAACCGGGGCGCCAGGTCGGTCGCGATCGCCGCAGGGGTCGTGCTTGCCTCGCTGCTGCCACTCTCCTTCTTGACCACCGCTCCGGTCGAAGCGCAACTGGGTAGCCCTGCTTTCGAAAACCCGCCGGAACTGATCTCCAGCAAGAAGAGGTTGCGGGGGGTTATGGAAATCATCAATGGCGAATTTTCCGTCCCCGGCATGAAGACGGAGCAATACAGGCAGTTTCGTGGGAGGCACCCGGACAGTCCTCCTGTTCCGGGAACATCGGTCGGCCCGGGTCCGACACTGCGGGCTCGTCTCGGGGACCAGGTGCAGATATCGTTCCTGAACAAAGTTGATGAGAGTCAGTTCCCTTACACCTTTGTCACTGGTAAGGACAAACCTCCGTTCTCGAACCTAGGGTGCGATGTGGTGGGTCTACCCGTCCCTCCGACCAACAAATTCGCCTACCCAGCGAACGACATCTACCCGAACTGCTTTCACGGCTCCAACACGGCCAACATACACTTTCATGGCACCCATACTACTCCGGACGGTTTGGGCGATAATGTCCTGGTGCAGGTGCTGGCCGAGCATAAGCAGCCGGACTGGACCTTCATCCTTAACCCGATGTTCGACTCGGGTAAGATCCCTCAAAAGTGGGCGGACCTGCCAGCCTCATTCCGCAATGCGCAGATCGCGATGGTTAAAAAGCGTGAGGATGAGGACAGGGCAAGAGCTCTCAAAAACAATCTGCGAGAGCCCGAGCCGATGTCGAAGAAAAATCAAGAACTGATCGCCGCCGGTCTGTGGCCGGAATATTTCATAGGAATATTTCCCAACTTCTTCGATATACCAGATTACAGTTCCGGCAAGTACAAGGCGGGTCAGGCGCCCGGCACGCACTGGTATCACGCCCACAAGCACGGCTCGACCTCCTTGCATATCCGCAACGGCCTCGCCGGGACGCTCGTCATCGAGTCGAGTCAGGAGGGCGGGTACGACCATTTCATCAGGAGATTTTACGGTTGGGGGGATACGTACGGCGCTCATGAGAAGATTTTCGTCTTCCAACAATACGACCCGACGCAGAATCTTGAAAGGATGCCGCGCGTGCCGGGCAAGGGGAGCAATCAGGTCCTCATCAACGGTAAGCTGACCCCGACCATCACCATGAGACCGGGGGAGGTACAGTTGTGGCGTTTTGTGAACGCCACGCAGGGGAACACCGCTGGGGTCATTAACATAGGGAATAACAAAACCGGGCCGTTCAACGCTTCCGAATTCAAATTCGTGCAGACCGCCCAAGACGGGGTACAGTTCGGCCCCGACAATTACAAGACGCAACCCTATCTTAACGGGGAGATACCGAACGGAGTGTTACCGTTCAGCGTTGTGGACGACGGACTCATTTTGGCGGCGGGGAATCGCGCGGACGTTCTGGTCCAGGCGCCCCAGACGACCGGCACGGTACCTTTCAGATCCGGGCAGAGGGTTTTGTTCTTCGTCACTGTCGCGGGTGACCCTGTGACCCCGGAGAAATCTTTTCCCGACTCCTGGCCCGAGATGCCGAAGTTTTTGAACGACCTGCCCAAACCCGGCCCGAATGACATTAAGAATCCGAATTCGCCAGTGAAATTCCAGTGGGAGGAAGGCAGAGCA
>Ga0307505_10001412_pt1 | contig 19511 bp, 19 predicted proteins | sample 23_S_MG_FD_202183 | JGI IMG/M metagenome (GOLD analysis project Ga0307505, IMG submission 202183) | Soil microbial communities from Populus trichocarpa stands in riparian zone in the Pacific Northwest, United States - 23_S | ecosystem: Environmental > Terrestrial > Soil > Riparian zone > Trees...
GAGGTCGACTCCGGTCTCGACATCGATGCCGTCCGTCAGGTCTCCGAGGCGGTCGAGAGTATGCGCTCTCCCGACCTCGGCGTGTTGATCATCACCCACTACAGCCGGATCCTCCGTTATCTGACGCCGGACAAGATCCACGTCATGATCGAGGGCGAAATCGTCGACAGCGGGGGCAAAGAGCTCGCTGACGAGTTGGAGGCAGGAGGCTACGAGGCGGTCCGTGAGCGTCTTGGCATCGAACGCGTCTCCGACGACTCAGACCTGAGAAAGCCCGCAGACTTCTTCACAGACACCCCCTTCGACGTCTAGGACCCCTGAGGAGCCCGTTCTGTGTCAGATAGATGGGCTGGCAGACCGTTCTGTGAAGATCCTTCGCGAAGGGGTCGCGAGAGATCTTCACAGAACGGTATTTGTGATGGCTGATCGCGCAACAGCCGAGGCGTGGCTGGCGGAGATGACCCATCTTCCGACGGCGTCCGGGGTCGAAGACGCGGTGGCCGATTGGGTGGTTGGGTGGGTCTCCGAGCGGGATGACCTCGAGATCGACCGTGACAGCGGAGGCAACCTCTTCGTCACCCAGAAAACCCTCGGGCGCCACGATCCAGTGTTTGCCGTGGCCCATATGGATCATCCTGCATTCGTCATCACCGACGAGACAGGAACGTACGAGTTTCGAGGTGGTGTCGACGCCGCCTACTTCACGGATGCCCACATCGAGGTGATCTCCCGTGTCGACGGTCCGGTTGGGCGGGTTGTGTCCCACGATGCGGAGACGTCCACGGGCAGGGCCGAGTTTTCCGGAAACGTCACCGCCGGCGACATCGCGCTCTGGCGGTTCGAAGATACGACCCCGGCGGAGGGCCGGTTCCGCGCTCCCGCCTGTGACGACCTCGCCGGCGCCGCCGCCGCCCTCGCAGCGCTGGACCGGGCAAGAGACGAAGAGGACCTGGGCCATTTCGGGGTCATGCTCACCCGTGCTGAGGAAGTCGGCCTCATCGGTGCGATCCACGCAGCTAAACATCGCACCATCCCTTCGGGGGCCCGCCTGCTTTCGATCGAGACCTCCCGCGAGTTGCCCAACGCACGCATCGGTGACGGCCCCATCATCCGCATCGGAGACCGGGCCACGGTCTTCGACCGGGATCTGTCCAATCTCATCTCCCAGGCTGTCGGAGAAGCGGGAATCCGCCATCAGCGGCGCTTGATGGACGGTGGAGGCTGCGAGGCGACCGCCTTCGGCGCCTACGGATACCAGGCGACCGGGCTCTGCCTGGCACTCGGTAACTGGCACAACCGGGGAAATCTCGCCGAGGTCGAGGAAGGCAACCACGACGCCGCGATCCCGATGGTCGAGGAGATCTCAATCGACGACTTCCACGGTCTCGTCGATCTGCTCCTCGTGGCGGCACACGCTGTCGATGGCGACGACCGGACCACGGCGTCGCTCGACCGCCTCTACGAATCCAACCGCCGATACCTCGGTTAGCGTTCTCGGCCATGGAACATCGCATCGAGAAAGACTCGATGGGTGAGGTGAAGGTCCCCATCGATGCCCTCTACGGGGCGTCGACACAGCGGGCCGTCGACAACTTCCCCATCTCCAACCTCCGTTTCAGCCGCCGCTTCATCTGGGCGCTCGGGCTTCAGAAAGGCTCTTCGGCGAGCGTTGCGGCCGAGATGGGCCATCTCGACCAGGCCAAGGCGGACGCCATCCGGCGCGCTGCAGACGAGGTCATGGGTGGCGACCTGGACAACCAATTCGTCCTCGACATCTTCCAAACGGGATCGGGAACATCGACCAATACCAACGCCAATGAGGTGATCGCCGCCCGAGCCGACCGGATCCTCGGCGAAGGGGAAGTCCATCCCAACGACGACGTCAACTTCGGGCAGTCCTCCAACGACGTCATCCCCACTGCCATCTATGTGGCTGCGGTGGCGGCCATGCGCGAGGAGTTGCTCCTCGCGCTCGGTCGGCTGGCCGAATCGCTCGAGGCAAAGTCAGCTGAGTTCGCCGACGTCGTGAAGTCGGGACGCACCCATCTGATGGACGCGACACCGGTGACGCTGGGCCAGGAGTTCGGGGGATTCGCCGCCCAGGTCCGCAAGGGAGTTGAGCGTGTCGAAAAAGTCCTTCCCGAGTTAGAAGAGTTGGCGCTCGGTGGAACGGCGGTCGGGACCGGGATCAACGCACCGGAGGGATACGCGGCAGCGGTGATTGCGCTGATGGCCGAGCGAACCGGGTTCCCCTACCGCGAGGCCGACGACCACTTCGAAGCTCAGGGATCGAAAGACGCCGCCGTCATGGCTTCCGGTGCTCTGAAGACAATTGCGACGTCGCTGTTCAAGATCGCCAACGACATCCGTTTCCTCGGGTCCGGCCCCACGTCCGGCTTGGCGGAAATCAGGCTCCAGGCCTTGCAACCCGGGTCGTCGATCATGCCAGGCAAGGTCAACCCGGTGATGTCGGAGATGATGATGATGGTGGCCGCCCAGGTGATCGGCAACGACACTGCGATCACTTGGGGAGGGGCGAACGGGAACTTCGAGCTCAACGTGATGATGCCGGTCATCGCCCACAACCTGCTCGAGTCGATCGAGCTGTTAGCCAACGCCGCGGACACCTTTGCCACCAGGGGCGTCGACGGGATCGAGGCCAACGAGCAGCGTGCACGCGAGTTGGTAGAGAGAAACGCGATCATCGTGACCGCGCTCAACCCCCACATCGGCTACGACAACGGGGCCAGGATCGCCAAGGAGTCGGTGGCAACGGGTCGGTCGGTCCGGGAACTGGTGTTGGAAGCGGGCCTGATGTCAGAGGCCGAGCTCGACGAAGCGCTCGACTTGAAGGGGATGACCGAGGGCGGTCTCCGCTAGCTCTCTAGTCCGCCGTTGGTTGCTCGAGGGCTTCGAGGAGGGTGTTCCAGGCGAGTGCGGCACACTTGATCCGAACCGGGTATTGACGTACTCCCTGCAGGGCCTCCAGGTCTCCGAGCACCGCTCCGGGACGCTCCGGATCGAGGCCGAGGTCGGCGGAGTCTTCGATGGACATCATCGTCCTGAAACCCTTGACCAGCCCATCGATCTCGGCGCGGGTCTTTCCCTTGATGGCCTCCGTCATCATCGAAGCAGACGATTGGCTGATCGAACACCCCTGTCCCTGGACGGCAACACCGGTGACCACGTCGTCCTCGAGGAGCACCTCGATGGTGATCTCGTCCCCGCAGAGTGGGTTGACGCCCTCTGCAGTGGCCGTCGGCGCATCGAGGTGCCCGCGATTGCGCGGGTTGCGGTAGTGATCGAGGATCACCTCGCGATACAGCTCTTCGAGTGCCATCGGGCTCCGTCTCCGGGTGGTCTGGACGTCTGCATCCACCGTAACCTCGCCAACGTGGTTGAACATTCCAGGCTTCAGGCGGTGAGCGCAGATCACCGCTGGGTCGTTCGACATATGGACAATCTGCTGAGGTTGTGACAGTCTGATGGTTCTGGGCAAACGGCCACGTGGGGTGGTCGGCCGCAGGGGACTGGGAGGTTCAGTAGGCAAGTGGGAGGCTATGCGACATCACGTCGCCCGTCCGTGCGTTGGTGGACGTTCGCGGCGACAATCGGCTTGCTCATCTCGGGCATGGCCGTGGCGTCGGCGGCCCTGTCGTCGGACTTCGCCGACGAGGCAGTCATCACCGGACTCACCCAGCCGACCAACCTCGAGTTCGCCCCCAACGGGCGTGTCTTCGTCACCGAGAAGGCGGGTCGGATCCAGGTCTTCGACTCTGTGCAGGACACCACGCCGACACTCTTCGCCGACCTGAGCAACAAGGTCCACGACTACTGGGACAGGGGTCTGCTCGGATTGGCCATCCACCCGAATTTCCCCTCCACGCCTTACATCTACGTCCTCTACACCTACGGGGTGCCCTTGGGCGGGGCGACCCCCACGTGGGCAGACGAGTGCCCCAGCCCACCCGGTGCGACCACCGACGGCTGCGTGGTCTCCGCCCGACTCTCGCGGCTCCAGGCCAACGGCAGCGGCAATCTGATGACCGGCTCTGAGGAGGTGTTGATCGAGGACTGGTGCCAGCAGTATCCCAGCCACTCCATTGGAGATCTCGCTTTCGGCCACGACGGCGCCTTGTATGTGACCGCCGGCGACGGCGCTTCCTTCAACGGGACCGACTGGGGCCAGTTGGGGGGCAGCGCCGGGTCCCCGACGCCGCGCAACCCTTGTGGTGATCCATCCCGTGAAGGCGGGGCATTACGTTCCCAGGATCTGCGGACAAGTGGTGACCCGGTGACGCTCGATGGGGCCATCCTCCGGGTCAATCCGCTGACCGGCGCGGCGTTGGACGACAACCCCGGCTCCGGAGGTGCGAACGAGCAGAGGATCATCGCCTACGGTCTTCGCAACCCGTTTCGCATGGCCATCGATCCGGATTCGGGAGCCGTGTATGTGGGTGATGTGGGCTGGTTCAGTTGGGAGGAGGTCAATCGGGTCGAGAACCCGACTGGCAGTGTCCTCAACTTCGGGTGGCCCTGCTACGAGGGGGGTAACGGGACATCGACTCCTCACCCGAACTATGACTCGGCCAACCTCTCGATCTGCGAGAACCTGTATTCCTCACCAGGTTCGGTGAGGGCGCCGCTCTTCGCCTATCACCACGACAGGGACATCACCGCCTCCGACGAATGCCCTCCGGCGAACCCGCCGCAGGGGACCAGTTCCTCGATCTCGGGCCTGGCCTTCTACGAGGGTGGCAGCTATCCCGGGGCCTTCGACGGCGCTCTATTCGGGGCCGACTACTCGAGAAACTGCATCTGGGTGATGTATCGAAATGCCTCCGGGAATCTCAACCCCGGGAGTGTCGAGGTGTTCCAGCCCGCGGCATCCGGCCCGACCGACCTCGAGATCGGTCCCAATGGCGACCTCTTCTACGTCAACATCAACGCCGGCGAGATTCGGCGTATCAGGTTCGTGGGGGGCAACACCCCTCCAGTCGCCAATATTGACGCCGACGTCGTCTCCGGATCCGCCCCGCTCACAGTTGACTTCGACGGATCCGGCTCCACGGATCCTGACGACGACGACATCGTCGGTTTCGCATGGGATCTCGACGGTGATGGGCAATATGACGACGCTACCGGTCCCCAGGCAACGCGGACCTTCGCGGCCGCCGGCTCCTACGTGGTTCGTCTCCGGGTCACTGATGCCCGAGGGGAGACCGGCACGGACTCGATCACCATCCAGGCTTCGAATCGCCCACCGGAGGCCACGATCACGGCTCCGGCGGGTTCCACCGATTGGCGGGTCGGCGAGACCATCGCCTTCACCGGCCGTGGCGATGACCCCGACCAGGGCCGGCTCTCCACGTCCGCGTTGACCTGGGAGATCATCATGCACCACTGTGAGACGGACGGGACCTGTCATCAGCACTTCATACAGACTTTGGCCGGTGTATCCGGGGGCAGCTTGGTTGCCCCCGACCACGAATACCCGTCCTGGATCGAGTTGAGACTCACGGTGCGTGATCAGTTCGGGGTGGAGGATGTCGCAAGCGTGGACCTCGATCCCGAGGTCGTCGACCTGGTCTTCAAAACCGATCCCGCCGGGCTCGAGTTATCGGTCGCCGGCGAGTCGGAAACGACACCGTTCGCGAGGACGCTGATCGTCGGTGCCACCGTGGAGATCTCTACCCCACCGTCTCAGTCCGGTTTGGCTTTCCAGAGTTGGTCCCACGGCGGGGGCCGAGTCCAGAGCTTCCCAGCCCCCGAGTCGAACACCACCTATACGGCCCGGTTCGGCGAGCCGCTGCCCAACAAGGCTCCCACGATCACTTCCGGCGGGGGAGCGGCATCGGCGGCATACACCATCGACGAGGGCCGGATCGACGTGGTCGACATCCAGTCCTCCGATCCCAACGGCGATGTCGAGGGGAGTGGGCTCGGCTACGCCATCGTCGGCGGTGCCGACAGGGGCCACTTCCAGGTGGGGGCCAAGGGAGTGCTCCGGTTCAAGAGCCCACCGTCGTTCGAGAGCCCCACGGATGTCAATGGTGACAACGTCTACGTCGTTGTGGTCCGTGTGACCGACAGTGGCGGTCTCACCGACTCACAGGAGATCCGGGTTCGGGTGCGCAGTGTCGACGGATCCCAGGGCGAGTTCCGCGATGACGACGCCTCCCAGTTCGAGTCGGCGATCGAGTGGATGGCCGCAGAGGGGATCACCGCGGGATGTAATCCGCCGGCGAATGATCGTTTCTGTCCGGATGATTTTGTGACGAGGGGTCAGATGGCGGCGTTCTTTGCTCGGGGCTTTGGCTGGTCAGATGCCGGTGGTGGAGACTTGTTCGTCGATGACGATGACGTTGTGTTCGAACGCTCTATCGACTTGATGGCGACGGCGGGGGTGACTCGTGGGTGTAATCCGCCGGCGAATGATCGTTTCTGTCCTGATGACTTCGTGACGAGGGGTCAGATGGCGGCGTTCTTTGCTCGGGCTTTTGAATGGTCAGATGCCGGTGGTGGAGACTTGTTCGTCGATGACGATGACGTTGTATTCGAACGCTCTATCGACTTGATGGCGACGGCGGGGGTGACTCGTGGGTGTAATCCGCCGGCGAATGATCGTTTCTGTCCGGATGATTTTGTGACCCGTGGTCAGATGGCGGCGTTCTTCATGAGAGCCTTCAACTGACGCCGAAGAGCTCGCCGGCCCTCCGCAAACCCGTGACGAGGGCATCGATGTCGGCTTCCTCGTTGTAGACGTAGAAGCTGGCTCTTGTCGTCGCGGTGACGTCGAGACGGCGCATCAGCGGCTTGGCACAGTGGTGCCCGGCGCGCACGGCGACACCCTGGTCGTCGAGGATGGTGGCGAGGTCGTGGGCATGGACTCCCTCCATCGTCATCGATATCACGCCACCTCTCCTGTCGAGATCCAATGGTCCCTGGATCGCGATCCCGGGCACGTCACCGAGTCTTTCCAAGGCGATGGCCGTGAGCTCGCGGTCGTGATCGAAGATCTCTTTCATCCCGATGGAGTCGAGATAGTCAATGGCGGCATGCAGGCCGACTGCCTCGATGATGGGAGGGGTTCCGGCTTCGAAGCGATGGGGAATCGTGGCCCAAGTCGAATCTTGCAAGGTGACATCAGAGATCATCTCCCCGCCCCCTTCGAACGGCTCCATCTCCTCGAGCGCCTCCATCCTCCCCCAGAGGACCCCGATCCCGGTCGGGCCCAGCATCTTGTGTGAGGAGAAGGCGACGAAGTCGGCCCCCAGCGCCTGGACGTCGGCTCCGGCGTGAGGGACGAGCTGTGCTGCGTCGACGACCACACGGGCTCCATGTCGGTGGGCGGCGGCGGCGATTGCAGCGATGTCGGGCATGGTCCCCAAGACGTTGGACATGCCCGTGACCGCCACGACTTTCACGTCGGGGCCCAGTTTCGCCTCGAAGTCAGCCATGTCGAGTCTTCCCTCATCGGTTATGGCGACATGGTCGAGGGTTGCTCCGGTGCGTTTGGCCACCATCTGCCAGGGGACGAGGTTGGCGTGGTGCTCCATTTCGGTGGAGAGGATGCGGTCACCTTCACCGAGGTTCTCCTGACCCCACCCGAAGGCGACCATGTTGAGCGATGTCGTGGCGCCGCGGGTGAAGACCACCTCGTCGGGTGTCGAGGAATTGATGAAGGTTGCGATCCGGTTGCGCGCTGCCTCGTATGCGTCGGTAGCGGCCACCGAAAGTTGGTAGGCCCCGCGGTGGACGTTGGCGTATGAGGTGCGGGCGAATCGGTCCATTGCCTCCAAAACGGGGATCGGCTTCTGAGACGAGGCGCCGGAGTCGAGGAAGTGGACTCCTGAGTCGAGGATCGGGAAGTCGGCTTTGAGGTGGGACAGGTCGGTCACGTCGCCCTTAGTGAACCACCTGCCGGAAGGAGTCGTAGCCTTCTTCCTCGAGCTTCGCCGCCAGCTCGGCGCCGCCGGACTCCAAGATCCGCCCATCCATGAAGATATGGACCACGTCGGGCGTGATGTAGTCGAGGAGCCGCTGGTAGTGGGTGATGATCAGGAACCCTCGGTCGGGGGTGGCCAGACGATTCACTCCGTCGGCCACCGTGCGCAGCGCGTCGATGTCCAGACCCGAGTCGGTCTCGTCCATGATGGCCAATTCCGGTTCGAGCACGGCCATCTGCAGCACCTCATTGCGCTTTCGCTCACCGCCCGAGAATCCTTCGTTGAGGTAGCGGTCGGCGAAGGACGACTCCATCCCCAACTCCTTCATGATGTCCATCACTTTGAGTCGGAGCTCGAGCACGGTGAGGTCGGTTCCGGTGCGATTGGAGAGGGCCTGGCGGAGGAATTGGATGACGGAAACCCCGGGGATGGCCTCGGGATGTTGGAAGGCGAGGAACATGCCGGCTGCCCCTCGGTCGGTGGGCGGGGCGTGGGTCACGTCCTCGCCTTTGTAGGTGACTGTGCCGGCGCTCACCTGGAAGGTGGGGTTCCCCATGAGGACGCTGGCGAGGGTTGACTTGCCCGATCCGTTGGGTCCCATGAGGGCGTGGATCTCACCACGCTGGACGGTCAGGTCGACACCCTTGAGAATTTCGGCGGCGCCAGCCGAGGCATGGAGGTTCTCTATCCGGAGCAGTGGAGCGGTCTCAGTCACCCTCCCATGCTATTTCCACTACGCCGGTAGGGAAAACCCAACCGTTCTGCGAACGGGGCGCGAGACATATTGTCGCGAGGCTTTCACAGAACGGCTTTTGGTCAGGTGACGGTCACCCAGATCGGTGAGGCCAGGCGGTCGAGGTCGGATATTGAGATCGGGAAGACTGTGGTCGGGGTCCCAGCGGCAGCCCAGACCGGGTCGTTTCGCTTCAATTCCGGGTCGGCGAAGACACGCAGTGGTTGGGCGTGCCCGAATGGGGGAGTGCCGCCTGCGGCATATCCGGTCGACTCTCGGACCTCGTCGAGGCCGGCACGACGCACCTCGCCACCGCCAGCCGCTGCGGAGAGCCGGGCGGTGTCGAGGCGAAGATCGCCGGGTACCAGGGCAACCACCGGCTCGTCATCAACCACGAAGACGAGGGACTTCACAATCGCTGAAACCGGGCAGCCGATGGCATTGGCGGCGTCTTCCGCCGTCTTGGTGCCTTCGGGGAAGATGTGGATCTGAGACTCGAGGGCGACGGCGTCGAGGAGGCGTTGGCTCGCCTTGGGCAGCTCAGCCGTCACGGACGACCGTCATCGTCTGACGCATGCCGTCGAGGTCGTCGAGGTCGAGCCATTGCACATAGATCCGCTGCACACCTGCTTCGCCCAGGGCGGCCACGGTCTCCGCAACCCGATCGGGCGTTCCTACCAGCAGCCCATTGTCGACGTAACGCTTCTCCATATCCTCGGGGCTCACTCCGCGCTTCGAAGCGGCACGGGCGAGTCGCTCGACATACGCATCGGTGTCGGCGCCTACCAATGCAGGCCCCATGACAGTCGCCTCGACCTGACGGTCTGCCGCCGCATCGCGCATCACCGCGATCTTGGCGCGGGCCTCGTCGGCCGGGCACAGGAAGAAGTTGTACTCATCAGCCCGGGTTCCGGCGAGGGTCGGCGTTCTCAGCGCTCCGCTCCCTCCGATCACGGTTCGGATCCCGGTCGGTTTTGGCTTTACGTCGGCATCGAGGGAGTAGTGAATTCCGTCGAAGCTGGCGGGACCCGGCCCGAAGGCGGCGTCGAGGTAGTCGAGGGCTTCCTCGAATCGGCTCCAACGCTCCGGCCACTCCGGGAACGGGATCCCGAAGGCTTCGTGCTCCAACTCCATCCAGCCGGTTCCGATGCCGAGGTCCAGCCGACCTCCCGACATCTCATCGATGGTCGTCGCGTTTTTCACGATCACCGCGGGGTGGCGAAAGGTGATCGGGGTCACCAGGACGCACAGCCGGATCTTGCTCGTCTCCCGGGCGAGTCCGGCGAGGACGGCGAAGGCGTCGGTCGACGAAGGTGTCGGGTCACCTCCAGATAGATAGTGGTCACACCGGGCGAAAGAGACGAGATCCTCGCTCTCGACCCACTGCGCGGCCTCGAGTTGTTGGTCGTAGGTGCCACCGAGATGCGGCTCGGTCATGAGGCTGAATTCCATCGTCATCCGACCCTACCGGCCCATGTATGCGTCGAAGACGAGATCGAAGTCGGACCGGTCGTCTTCAGCGACGAAGACCTGCGCATAGAACAGCTGGCATCCGGCTTCTTCGAGTGCGGCGATCATCTCGGCCGGCTTGCCTCCCGATCCGTGGGGATAGCCGCGATCGTCCCAAACGCCCTCGATGTGCTCCGGTGTGTGCCCGGTGCGGTCGGCCATGGCCTCCAGCATCCTCCGGTATTCGGATTCCTTGCGGGCGGCGACCCCGGGAGCAGCCGACGACCAGACGATGGCGTCTGCGCTGCGTCCTGCCTCGACGGCCAATGCAATCGTGGCTTCCCGTATATCCCGATACTCGTCGGGCTTGCGGGCGTACAGGTTGTACTCATCGGCGTATCGGGCGGCGATGCGTCGCGCTTTGGGGCCGCCCGCCCCTCCTCCCATGAGACGAAGACGGGTGGGATGGGGATGAGGGTCGAAGTCGGCAAGGGAGAAGTGCTCACCCTCGAAGCCCTGGGCACCGGGGGTGATGGCGGCGCCTAGGTAGGCCATGGCCTCCTCGTACATCGCCATACGGGTGGCCAGGTCCGGGTAGGGGAGCCCGTACACGGCGAACTCCTGTTCCATCCAACCGGCGCCCAGCCCCAAGGTGAACCGTCCGCCGGAGATCTCGTCGATGGTCACAGCCATCTTGAGGAGGACACCGGGATGACGGAAGGTGACCGGGGAGACGATGGAAGCCAGATCCACTGTCTTGGTCATCGCGGCGAGGGCAGCGAGATGGGTGAGGTGGTCCCACGCTGGTGCATCGAGGTCATCCCCCCTGCCCAGATAGTGATCGGGCAATCCGACGGCGACGATGTCCCCACGCTCTTCGGCCCACTGAGCCGTAGCGAGGACGAAGTCCCATCCGCCCCGGGTCTGGATACCGAACTGCATCAAACTCCGGCGAGGGCGTCGGTCAAGAGGGCACGGGCATGGATACCGACGTCGAAATCGGGATCCATCACACGGTGCAGGGTGATCCCGTTGAGCGCGCTGACCAGCGTCTCGGCCCGCCGGTCGGTCTCTTCTCGGGACATCTCAGGGTGGGCCCGAGTCATTGCAGCGGAGAACCGGCCGACCCTTGCCTCGTGGTGGCGCATCGTCCGGCCCCGTATCTCGGAGTTGTTGGCCCCGCCGGACAGGGCCAGCCGTATGTACACCCTGGCGAGGTCACCCTGTTCGGTCACGAATTTGATGTATGCGTCGATCAGATCACTGAGTGTGTCACTCCCTGTGTGATCGGGGTCGGGGTCGATGGCGTCGATGGCCTGGCGGACCACCGTCAGGATGGCCTGCTCCTTGGAGTCGAAGAGGTTGTAGAAACTCCCGGGTAGCACTCCTGCCTGGTCGCAGATCGCCTTGATCGTGGTGCCGTCGAGACCTTCCTTGGCAATGAGCCTGCGGGTGGCGAGGAGGATCTTGTCCCGGGTCTCCAGACCCGCCTTGTAGCGCATCACCGGCAATTTAACGGCCACTTTCCGCGAACCCAGGGTTCCAGACACCGCTGAGCGAAGTCCAGAACCCTGGGTTCGCAGCTTTCCACCAACTCAGGTCTGTTCTTGAGTGGATGCTCAAATTAGAGTGTATGCTCAAGAAGGACACCGTAGGAAGGTGGAGGTCATGGGTCACTACAAGTCGAATCTTCGGGACATCGAATTCAACCTCTTCGAGGTCAACGGGATCCAGGGTTATCTCGGCTCTGGGCCATGGGGTGATGTCGACGAGGACACCGCACGGGACATTCTCACCGAGATCGAGCGGCTCGCCACTGAGGACTACGCCGCTTCGTACGAGGACCAGGACCGGATTCCCCTCGAGCTCGTCGACGGCGAGGTGAAGTTGCCTGACTCAGTCAAGGCAAGCGTGAGAGCATTCAAAGAGGCTGGATGGGACCGTCTCGGCCTGCCTGAGGAGATGGGAGGGACTCCAGTTCCGCCCTCGCTCGTGTGGGCCTCCTCAGAGATGCTTCTGGCCGCCAACACCACCGTGCAGTTCTACGCCGGGGGCAACCTCTTCGCCCGTGTGCTCTTCGAGGAAGGCACCGAAGAGCAACAGGAGCTCGCCAAGTTGTGGGCCGCCGAGAGTTGGGCAGGAACGATGGTGCTCACCGAGCCCGATGCCGGCTCCGATGTCGGCGCCGCCACGACCCATGCGATCGATCAGGGCGACGGGACCTGGCACCTCGAGGGGGTAAAGCGCTTCATCACCGGCGGCGAGCACGACCTGACCGAAAACATCCTCCACCTTGTCCTGGCTCGTCCAGACGGGGCCGTCTCGGGCACGAAGGGCCTCTCGCTCTTCGTGGTACCCAAGTATCTGATCGAGGAAGACGGCTCGCTCGGCGAGCGCAACGGTGTGTTCGCCACCAACATCGAGAAGAAGATGGGCCTCAAGGGCTCTACGACCTGTGAGCTCACTTTCGGGGTGGAACGGCCGGCTGTCGGTTACCTGGTTGGTGAGCGACACGACGGCATCAGGCAAATGTTCCGCGTGATCGAGTACGCACGCATGCTCATTGGGACCAAGGCGATGGGGACCCTGAGCACTGGATACCTCAACGCTCTCGAATACGCCAAAGAGCGCAAGCAAGGCGCCGACCTGGCATCGGCTACCGACAAGACCGCCCCGAAGGTCCCGATCGTCGAGCACCCCGATGTGCGGCGGATGCTCATGACTCAGAAGGCTCATGTCGAGGGCCTTCGAGCGCTTGTCCTCTACACCGCTTGGGTCCAGGACCAGGCGATCCTCCATCCCGACGACGACAAGTGGGAGCGACGTAGCGACCTCCTGCTGCCCCTGGTCAAGGGGTACTCGTCCGAGAAGGCATATGAGCTCCTATCGATGTCGCTGCAAGTGTTCGGAGGCTCGGGCTACACGATGGATTACCCGATGGAGCAGTACATCCGCGACGCCCGCATCGACACGATCTATGAGGGCACCACCGGCATTCAGGCGATGGACTTCTTCTTCCGCAAGATTGCCCGCGACCAGGGTCAGACTCTTGCAGCCATGGCCGCTGAGATCGTCGAGTTTGTCAAGGGTGGCGCCGACGCCGACCCCCTCGAGGAGGAGCGAGAACTGCTCGCCGGAATGCTCGACGACACCCAGGCCCATCTCGGCTCGATGGTCGAGCGTCTGCTGGCGTCGATGGCGGGTGATGAGGCCGAGATCTACAAGGTGGGACTGCACACCAACCACCTCCTCGAATCGATGGCGGAGACGGTCATCGGCTGGCTTCTCCTGCGACAGGCGGAGGTGGCGGCCCCCATGGTTGAAGCTGACCCGTTCTATCGAGGGAAGATGGACGCCGCCCGCTGGTTCATCAAGCACGCGGCACCCAAGGCCGCCACTCGCCGCGCCGCGGCCCAAGCCGAGGACGGGGCCCTGATGAGCATGCCTGTCGAGGCGTTCTAGGACGGTGTTGAACAACAGAGGAACGCCGACCCCCACCGAGTCATAGTGCGTGGTAGGAGGACTGTGTTTATGGCTGGAACGAATTGTTCAACACTGTTCTAGGCATGCCGTACTCGACCTAGGCTCGGTGGGAACCGCCGATCCCCGAAGGAGCATCCAAGAGACATGAAGAAGCTCAGCATCTTGTTGGCATTGGCCGTTGCCCTTGCCGCATGTGGATCCGGCGATGGCGCAGAGACTGAACTACCCGGCGAGCCTGTGTGTATCCCGGAGGGGACGGAGACTCCCGCACCCGAGTATCTCGGTCTCGACGCGGCAGAAGCTGCCGATCTCGCCGAGGAGCAGGGGCTCGTGCTCAGAGAGGTTGGAAGTGATGGCGAGTGCCTAGCCATCACAATGGATCTCCGCGACGACCGAATCAACGTCGAGTATGTAGACGGGATTGTCGTCGGCGCCGCCACTTTCTGACGGGTGGCGCCGAGGGTCCGGGTAGCCGCGATACTCCTCGCGACATGTCCAGCCTCGAAGTCCTCACATTCGTCGCGCTCCTCGTAGGAGTGCTCCTCGTGATCGTGGCCATGCTGGTGTGGCAGGAGGCGAAGAGACGGCCGTCGTATGAGCCGCTCGAGTACGTCGTCAACGATGCGGTCAAGCACATCATCGGTCGTCTCCCGGTCGACACTGATCTCGGGAACGCCGACGTGAGGCGGATCCTCGAGTGGGAGGTCTTCTATCTACAGGGGTTGGCCCAGGACGACAGGAAGAATCCGGTGGAGACTGTCGCAGGTGGTCACGAATCATCGGTGGCCTACATCGCCGATCAGATTCACACCAATCACGGGGTGTCCTACTCTCATGGGCAGATCGAAGAAGTGCTCCGTCTCGAGGCCGATTATCTCGTGGCCATCGGGGCGGTAGGTGAACCAGTAGGAGAAGAGGAATGAGGGTTCGTTGCGGCGCTTGCCGCACTCAGTTCGAGGTCGCCGGCGCCGGGCGTTTTGCATGCCCGGTCTGCGGCTCTGTCAATGTGGTCAGAGATGCCGCCGGTGCGGCCGGGGCCGCGGAAGCTCCTCCGCCACCGCCGACTTCGATGGGGGGCTATCCGACTGCGCCCGGCGCGGCGCCGGGTGGCGCACCGCCCCGTCAGCAGCCGCCACCGCGGCCGGAGGAGCCAATGCCGAAGGTGGAGTGCCCCGAGTGCGGGTTCAGTTTCATCGTCGGATTGGTCGACACCGTCACCTGTCCGATGTGCTCTGCCGAGGTGGACACCGGCATCGATTCAGATGAGGACGAGTGAGCAGGCTGTCTCGTTTCGCGGACTATCGATTCGTCGGCGCAAGGGACACGATGAGGGTCTACGACTGTGACGACGAGGCCCAGTTCGAAGAGGTGCAGCGTCGGGTCGACGATGAAGACCTGGTCGGCCGCAAACTGATGCAGGCATTTGCCCCAGACACCGTCGAAGAGGCACGCAACCGCGGCTTCCACCCCTTCTGAGGGCACCCACCCGCCTCTCTACCGAACCTTAGGTAGTACGTGCCATATCCTGGCACCTACTACCTAAGGTTCGCCTGCGACCCTGGGTTCGCCGCCTACCCGTCTTCCAGGGCCTGGCCGACGAGGTCGCCGATGCGTTTGCCACGGCCGTGGAAGAAGTGGTCGCCGGGGGTGAGGACGAGGTCGATCGACTGCCGCTTGGCGTATTCAATCAGCATGTCGGCGTCGATGACCTGTTCCCGGGTCCCGAGGATGATTCTCTTCGGGCCACCGGGCAGCTCGTCGGGCAACTCTCTCGTGGCAGGGGCGATCCCGGCGTAGGGAATCGTCTCGTCGTTCTCGGCGAGCCATCGCAGCGCCGTCCAGGCCCCGAAGGACCATCCTGTCAGACCAAGTGGCAGATCACGGCTCCGGGCGAGGTCGACCGCGGCGGAGACATCGTGCAACTCGCCGATCCCCTTGTCGTGACTCCCGGTGCTCGACCCCGTTCCCCGGAAGTTGAACCGAAGCACGGCATGACCCCTCTCGACCAGCTGGGTGGCGACGGCAATCATCAGTGGAGCGTTCATCGAACCGCCCTGCTCGGGGTGGGGATGACAGAAGACAGTGAACCGTGTCGGGCGATCCGGGGAATCAATGCGGGCCTCCAGTGTTTCCCCATCCGAGGTTTGCAATTGCAGTCGCTCGGTCATGACAGGAGTCGGATCAGCCAGACGCCCCCGGCGATCAGGATCAGGACGGCCAGGATTGCCGAAGCGATGAGGAGAAGACGGGTTTGCATCGGCCTCCGAGAGTAATTCGGCTGGTTACTAGGCTCACCCGTCTGGACAGGAAAGGTCAGACTTGGCAGACATCGTGATAGTGGGTGGCGGCCCCGGTGGATACGCCGCCGCTCTTTACGCACACAACTTCGGTCTCGAGGTCACCCTGGTGGACAAGGAGCGCCCCGGAGGAACCTGTCTCATCCGCGGCTGCATACCCGCCAAGCAGTGGCTTCATATCGCCGAGGTCTACAGCACGGTCGCCCATGCCGCCGAGTTCGGCGTCACCACTAGCCAGCCGGAGCTCGACTGGCAAGCCGGCCTCGCCCGCAAGAATCAGACCGTCGAGGGGCTGGTCCGTGGTCTGGGCGGGCTCCTCAAGAGTCGCGGTGTCGAGGTGATCACAGGTTTCGGACGCCTCGCCGGCAACGGCAAGGTCGACGTGGACACCGGCGAAGGCACCCGCACGCTGGAGAGCGAGAAGATCATCCTCGCTACGGGCTCTCACGCCCGCACAATCCCCGGCTACGAGATCGACGGGAACAAGATCGTCACCTCGGACCACGCACTCGACTGGGAGTCCCAGCCACGTCGCGTTGGCATCATCGGCGGCGGGGTCATCGGCTGTGAGTTCGCCTCCTTCCTCATCGATGTCGGCACCGAGGTCCATGTCTTCGAGATGCTCGACCAGATCGTCCCCGGCACCGACGCCGAAACGGCGAAGATGCTGCAGCGCCAACTCCAGAAGCGTGGTGTGAAGTTTCACATCGGTGTCGGCGTGGAACCAGCCGAGGTGGGCGAGTCGGTGGTGATCCCCGCCGGCGACGAGCGCGTCGAAGTCGACGTCGCCCTCGTCTCGGTTGGCCGCGGTCCCAATACCGAAGGCGTCGGGATCGAGAAAACGGCGATCGAGCTCGACAGGGGCTTCGTCAAGACCGATCTGGAGACGATGCTCACCGCCGAGCCGGGCGTATATGCGGTCGGCGACATCGTTGCCGGCACCCCGCAGCTGGCCCATGTCGGTTTTGCCGAGGGCATCGCCGCCGTCACCCACATCGCAACGGGCCAGGCCCAGCCTGTGAACTACGACGCCATCCCCAGGGTGACCTATACCCATCCAGAGGTCGCCGAAGTGGGTGTGACGGTGGAACAGGCGGAGGAGCGCGGCCTCGACGTGGTCGCCACCAAGCACACGTTCAACGGTGTCGGGAGGGCGATCATCATCGGAGAGAACCAGGGTTTCGCCAAGGTGGTGGCGTTGAAGGACGGGCCGATCGTGGGCGCCAGTGTGGTCGGGCCCCACGCTGGGGAGCTGATCCACGAGTTGATGTACTCCGTCGGCTGGGAGGCGTTACCTTCTGAGGCTGCGGCGTTCATCCACGCCCACCCGACTCTTTCGGAAGCGATTGGTGAGACATTGATGTCGGCCGCAGGCAGAGGCCTGCATTAGCGAGAGCCTGCACAGGAGGAAGTTTTGGCAACGACGGTATCCATGCCCCAACTAGGGGAGACAGTCACCGAGGGGACCATCCTGCGGTGGGCCAAGCAAGTGGGCGACAGCATTGCCGAGGACGAGGTCCTCGTCGAGATCTCGACCGACAAGGTCGACACTGAAGTGCCCTCACCTGTTGCAGGGACCATTCTGGAGATCCTTGTCGAGGAGGGCGCCACGGTCGAGGTCGGCACCGAGTTGGTCGTGATCGGAGCCGCCGACGAGACAACCGGTGGTGCCGAAGAGTCTGGGGCGAATGCACCCTCCGAGCCCGAGACCGAAGAACCGGCCGAGGAACCGGCCGAAGAGCCGTCTGGTGGGCAAGAGGAGCCAGCTCCTGACATCGAGCAGGAGGCTCCCGACACCGAACAGGACGCTCCAGACCCCCAGCAAGAGGCTGGGCCCCAGGCTGCCGAGAGCGAGCTCACCGAGAAGGAAGTCGATTCCTTCTTCGCCGCGCCGTCGGCCGCCGAGCGAGAGCCCCAGTTGCTTTCCCCGGTTGTACGCAAGCTGATTCGGGAGAATGAAGTCGACATAAGCCAGATCGAGGGCAGCGGCCAGGGTGGTCGTATCACCCGCCGGGATGTCGAAGCACACATCGCCGCCGCACCGGCGGCGAAGGACGAGCCGGCCGAGGAAGTCGCTCCTGCGGAGCCGGAGGAGGCCGCGCCGAAAGTCGAAGAGCCGCCCACTCCTGAACCCACGGAGAAAGCGGCCCGGCCTGCACCTGCGGCGGCTGGCACCGGGAGCGAGACGGTGGAACTCGATCGGCTTCGGGTTCGCATCGCCGAGAACAACCTCAAGGCCAAGCAGACCGCCGCCCATGTGTGGACCTCCGTCGAGGTCGACTACGAGCGGGTGGAGCGGGTCCGTCAGGCCAATAAGGAGGCCTTCAAGGCCGAAGAAGGGTTCTCGCTCACCTACCTACCGTTCATCGCCAGGGCCACGATCGATGCACTCAAGGCGTACCCGGTGGTCAACAGCTCATTCAATCTCGAGGAGAAGACGGCCACCTTCTACAAGAAGGTCGACCTGGGCATAGCCATCGACCTCAACGAGGGCGGCCTGGTGGTGGCCAGGGTGCGCAATGCCGACGGGCTGCGGCTCATCGGCATCGCACGCGACATCGTCAACCTCGCTGCGGGGGCACGTGCCGGGAAGCTGGGTGTCGATGACCTCTCCGGATCGACCTTCACGATCACCAACCCCGGGCCATTCGGCTCGTTCATGTCGGCACCGATCATCAATGTCCCCAACGTGGCGATCCTGTCGACCGACACCGTGGCGAAACGACCCACCGTGGTCACCGCCGCCGACGGCCAGGACTTGATCGCAATCAGGCACATCGGCTATCTCGGGCTCACCTGGGACCACCGCGCCTTCGACGGCTCCACCGCCGTCCTCTTCCTGAGTCGGATCAAGGAGAACCTGGAGACCTGGGACTGGGAGCAAGAGCTGGCGTGACGATGTTGCGGACCAGATGGCTGGGGCGTCTCCCGTACGCCGAGGCGTGGGACCTGCAGCGGGCGTTTCACGAGGGGAAGGTCCGGGGTCGCACCAGCGACGACTACCTGCTGCTCTTGGAGCACCCCCCGGTCTACACGATCGGGCGCAACGGCAATGCCACCAACCTGCTGGTAGGGATGGATGGCGCCGAACAGGCCGGTGCCGAGGTGTTCCATGTCGACCGCGGTGGTGACATCACCTTCCACGGGCCCGGACAACTGGTCGGCTATCCGATCATCGAGCTCGCTGACCCCAAGCAGATCGTCCCCTACGTCCGCAAGGTCGAGGAAATGATCATCCGCACCCTGGCCGACTTCGATGTCGAAGGGTGGCGTGAGGACGGTCTCACCGGTGTCTGGACCGAGCAGGGAAAGGTCGCCGCTATCGGGATCAGGGTGTCGCGACGGGTGACCATGCACGGTTTCGCACTCAACCTGCACCCGGACATGAGCTACTTCGGGATGATGAACCCCTGCGGCATAAGCGACCGCACGGTGACCGACCTCTCCACCCTGGCGGGACGGAAGGTGACCCTCGAGGAGGCAGTCGAGGCCCTGGTGCCCCACTTCGAGGCAGCGTTCGGGTACAGAGAGGCGGAGACCCGGGCGGCTGCCTACGTGCGCGGGCAGGGCCGGGAGTCGTCGTTCGAAGTAGATCGGCTG